>CETO01068458.1_pt1 | contig 10386 bp, 10 predicted proteins | sample 531351 | NCBI WGS metagenome assembly CETO01 (sample SAMEA2622678, study PRJEB7988) | marine metagenome | isolation source: saline water (ENVO:00002010), including | reverse complement strand
TTTTGGATACGTGCAGAAGTCACAAAAACCTGCATTCCAGAACTTTTCAGGCGCACACTTTTTAACCACAAGATGTAGTGACATGCAGAGAATCCGTTAATGGCGCGGCTTCCCGCAGATTCAAGAACTTTTCCATTGATTTTCTTTGCCCACAGGCGCCAATCAATAGTTGCTCTCTTATTCACAGAACACTATATCCTGTTATACTTCCCAAAAAATAAGCCCATATATAGGGTCAGCTACGCCAACACCTACTGATTGTCAAGCAGTAGAAATGCCAGCAGACACAAGGCTGGCTGCAGTGATCAACACAGAATTCCGGTTATGGAAGGCAGTCTTCCCGGCCAGGCACGGACACCATATATAGTGATTCTGCTGGCCCGATAACCCATGAAGTACCAGAAACACACAGGGGTAAGGCGCTGAGGACGGCGTCTTCAAAAAAGAGACATACTGAAAACCGAGGGTGGCAATGAACGCTAAGGCACAGGCAGTGATCACAACGATTCCCATGCAGGAAGCTTCGCTAGATATCTGGAGCAGCAAGTACCAGCTCAAGACCAAGACCGGCGAGCCTGTCGACAAAGACATCAACGCAACCTACGAGCGCGTGGCCAAGGCCCTGGCCGAGGTTGAGAAAAAGAATCTACGCGACAAATATATGAAGGAATTCCTGTGGGCCCTGCAGAACGGCGCCATCCCCGCCGGCCGCATTACTTCCAACGCCGGTGCCGAAGCCCACAAGCCGGCCACCTCCACCATTAACTGTACCGTATCCGGCACCATCCAGGATTCCATGAACGATATCCTGGAGAAAAACCACGAAGCGGGCCTCACCCTCAAGGCCGGCTGTGGTATCGGTTACGAATTCTCGACCCTGCGCCCACGCGGTGCCTATGTCGCCGGCGCGGGTGCCACCACCTCCGGCCCGCTGTCGTTCATGGATATCTTCGACCGCATGTGCTTCACCGTGTCTTCCGCTGGTGGCCGCCGCGGTGCCCAGATGGCCACCTTCGACGTACACCACCCGGACGTGATCGAATTCATCCAGGCCAAGCGGGAAGACGGCCGCCTGCGCCAGTTCAACCTGTCCCTGCTGATCACCGAAGACTTCATCGAAGCCGTGCGCAACGGAGACGACTGGCACCTGTCCTTCCCGGTTACCCAGAAAGAAGCCGACGACGAAGGCCTGGACCTGACCGACGCCAGCCAGTTCGTCTACCGTGACTTCCCGGTACAGGAAGGCTACGTGGTGAACAACGAAGGCAAGGTCGCCTGCCGCATCTACAAAACGGTGAAAGCCCAGTTCATCTGGGACACCATCATGACCAGCACCTACGACTACGCCGAGCCAGGCTTCATCCTGATCGACAAGGTCAACCAGATGAACAACAACTGGTTCTGCGAAGACATCCGAGCCACCAACCCCTGTGGCGAGCAGCCCCTGCCCCCGTACGGCAGCTGCCTGCTGGGTTCCGTGAACCTCACCAAGTTCGTTGAGTACCCGTTCACCGAGAAAGCCAGCTTCAACTACGAGAAGTACCGCAAAGTGGTTGGCACCTTCACCCGCATGCTGGACAACGTAGTCGAAATCAACGGCCTGCCCCTGGGCGAACAGCGCCACGAGATCACCTACAAGCGTCGCCACGGTATGGGCATTCTGGGCCTGGGCTCCACCCTCGCCATGCTGCGCATGCCTTACGGCTCTGACGAGTCCGTGAAGTTTACCGAAGAAGTGGTTCGTGAAATGGCGGTAGAAGGCTGGCGCCAGTCCCTTGCCCTGGCCGAAGAGAAAGGCCCGGCGCCAATCATGGACGACGAGTTTGAAGTAACGCCGAAGATGATGACCAAGTGCCCGAAACTGGCCGAAGACGGCATCAAGGTGGGCGACAAGGTCAAAGGCAAGGTACTGCACGCCAAGTACAGTGCCTACATGGGCCGTATTGCCGAAGTAGAGCCGGAGCTGGTAGCCAAACTGGCCGAGAAAGGTGGCCGCTTCACCCACCACACCTCCATTGCCCCGACCGGCACCATCAGCCTGTCCCTGGCCAACAACGCCAGTAACGGCATTGAACCGAGCTTCTCTCACCACTACGCCCGGAACATCATTCGTGAAGGCCGTAAAACCAAAGAGAAGGTAGACGTATTCAGCTTCGAACTGCTGGCCTACCGCCACCTGGTGAACCCGGGCGCCATGCCGTTCTCCGATGAAGACGACAAGAAGCTGCCCAGCTACTTCACTACCTCCGACGACGTAACGCCCACGCAACACGTCGACATCCAGGCTGCGGCACAGAAATGGGTAGATTCCTCCATTTCCAAAACCGCTAACGTTCCGACAGAATTCCCGTACCAGGATTTCAAGGACATCTACCTGTACGCCTACGACAAGGGTCTGAAAGGCTGCACCACCTTCCGCTTCAACCCGGAAGCGTTCCAGGGCGTACTGGTTAAAGAGAAAGACCTTGAGAACACAATGTATGAGTTCACCCTGGACGACGGCAGCAAAGTGACCCTGCGCGGCAACGAACAGGTTGAGTACGACGGCGAAATTCACACCGCCGCCAACCTCTTCGACGCGCTGAAAGAAGGCACTTACGGCAAGTATTAATCCGGGAACCGACAGACAGGAATTACGAACATGACAGTGAAAATCAGCAACAAGATCGTCGGCTACCGGGTAAAGAAAGCCGACGCCGAGACCACGGGTGAGCACCAGGCGCCGGTGAAAGCCGACACCAAGCCGGTGGAGATGAACGAGAACATCGAACGCCCGGATTTCCTGCTGGGCACCACCTACAAGATCAAGCCGCCGGTGGCCGAGCACGCGATGTACATTACCATCAATGACATCCTGCTGAACGAAGACACCGATCACGAGAGCCGGCAGCCGTATGAAGTGTTCATCAACTCCAAATCGATGGAACACTTCCAATGGGTTATCGCCCTCACCCGCGTTATCTCAGCGGTGTTCCGCAAAGGTGGTGACGTCACCTTCCTGGTGGAAGAGCTGCGCAGCGTTTACGACCCCAACGGCGGGTATTTCAAGAAGGGCGGCGTGTTCATGCCCTCACTGGTAGCCGAGATCGGCGCCGTGATCGAGAAGCACCTGAAGGCCATCGGCCTGCTGGAAAGCGACGAGCTGAGCGAGACCACCAAGCGCATCCTCGCTGAAAAGCGCGCAGAGTTTGAGGCCAGCCAGAACAAGGCCACCAACGACGACAGCGGCAGCGACTACCCCGCCAACGCCACCATGTGCGGCAAATGCAGCACTAAAGCGGTGATTGTGATGGACGGATGCGCTACCTGCCTGTCTTGCGGCGACAGCAAGTGCGGTTAAGGTGATTGACTGCTGAGTGATGAAAAGGCCCGGTTGCGGAAGCTTCCGGGCCTTGCTGTTTAAAGGCAGCACACACAAGGAATGTTCATAGATCATGGCAAGGAATCAAGGCCAAGGTGGGCCGATTGAATCACGGCTAATCAGCTTATTGGCATCGTTGTTTTTCTCTATCCCAACAGCAGCCCTCATTTGGCTCTGGGTCAATTTGGAGTTAGCCATTTACTGAGATTCCTTTCTCAGTAGTGGTTACCTTGTCGCCTGTATTATTGTCTTCGCTGTGTTGGCCATACTGCTCCCGCAATTGTTTCCATCCATTCTCGGGTCCATTTGGCGGGGTTACATGTTTGATGCAGTCAGCGCACGCTTTGATCAGTTTTAATAGGGACGTTATGAAGGAAATTCTTGTTGTTGGTTGTGTCTTGTTTTTGGCGGCTTGTAAATCAAGCAATTCCGATAATGACCAGCCAGATGTTGCCGCCAAAACAATCGCTCCTGAGGTAGGAAGCTGGATCAGGGCCTGCTCCCCAATTGATGATGTGATCACAGCAGAAATATTTTATGACGGCGAGTTATCCGCTCGGTGGGTAGAGCGACTCGACATCACAGAAAACACTATAGTGGTCTCTCGATCCGTTTATATTGATGAGATGTGTGAGACGCCTCTGTCCTTCGAGGACGGACCCGGAATTGTACTTCAGTGTTTCGGGGAAACTCGTGAAAGAGTGCTGGTACAAGGCGTATACGAGGTGCTGAGCTTTCCCTACATAGATGACCGGTACAATCCCCAGGTTCCCGAAAGTTGTGATTTGGCATCTGAGCCGGGCATGAACGTTTATCCGGTGGGTGATGTGCTCTACAGGGCTTACTATACGGACGCGATGAGCAGTGAACCCTCGGAACTGGTGGTCGATTTCAATCAGGTTTTTGAAAGGGTCCAGTGATCTGAATCGACCATTTTTCACCGGAAAGGGAACAATCTTTGGAAAGGATAACCGTGCCTGCGTCAGCCCCTCTGGTCAGCATCATCACCCCCACCTTCAACCGTGAGCGCACCATCACGCAAGCGGTCGAGTCTGTGCTGGCCCAATCCTATCCCCACTGGGAGCTGATCATCGTCGATGATGGCTCCCGGGACAGCACCCGCGAGAAGCTGGCCAGTTACCTGAATGATGACCGCATCCACTACCATTTTCAGGAAAACCAGGGCCAGAGCATTGCCCGGAACCTGGCGCTTCAATATGCCCGGGGCGAATTACTGTGTTTTCTGGATTCCGATGACCTGTGGGTGCCTGAAAAGCTGGAGAAGCAAGTGGCGCTTATGGAGGCTCACCCGGAGGTGGATGTCCTTCACAGTGATGAAATCATGATCGACGAGCAGGGCCGGGAGTTGTCCCGCAAGAATATGCGCCGGTACTCGGGCCGGATTGCCCGCCAGATGCTGGTGGACAACAGCGTAAGCATCAACACGGTAATGGCGCGGCGGAAATGCTTCGATGCCCTGGGCGGGTTTTCGGGCCGCTACGGCGTTGCCGACGATTACGACATCTGGCTGCGTTTTTCAGCCCGTTTCACCTTCCTGTATGTGCCCGAGTACTGGGGTTATTACCGGGTGATGGCAGACCAGATTTCCAGCGACAAGAAACGCCGATTTGCCGCCAACGAAGCGATCATTCGTGATTTTATCGGGGAATACGGAAGTACACTCCAACCCGGTGACATCCGCTGGGGTCTGGCCCGCTTCTACTGCCGGAAAGCCCGTCATTTTGCATCAGCAGGAGACTCGGCGACGGCCTGGGGCGCGGTTGCCCAGGGGTTGCGGTATGCTCCCCTGGATTCGGTGGTATGGCGCGCCGTTTATCGGGTGATCTTTCCCCGCCGTGGTGCGAGACAAGATTGACATTGGTAGCCTGCCAAACTGGCTTTCATCAAAAAAGGAATGACCATGAAATGCCCTAAATGCAGAAATACGGACCTCAAACCCACCAAAATTGAGGATGGCCTCCCGGTTATGGGTTGCCCGGACTGTGAGGGTGCCTCGCTGTCATTGCTCTACTATCGCGACTGGGCGGAACGAAATGCACCGGTCGAGCAGAGCGAAGCCGTAGACGCGGATGTAACCGTCGAAAACGATGCCAAAACCGCCCTCTCCTGCCCCAAGTGCAGCAAACTGATGACCAAGTACTCGGTATCCAGCGAGCACAAGAACCGTATCGATCTCTGCGCATTCTGTGATGAGGCCTGGCTCGATGGCAGCGAATGGACGTTACTCAAGTCCCTGGAGCTCGCCCACAAACTTCCCTCGGTGTTCACCGACCAATGGCAGCGGAAGGTGCGGGATGAAAAAATGGAGAGCAAGAAAGTCGAGCGCCTGAAAAAACTGGTGGGAGAAACCGATACCACGAGGGCCGTTGAAATCCGGGATTGGTTGAAGAATCACAACCGAAAGGCTGCTATCGTTCAGTTTATTGCCTCGGAGTAATCGGTGTTTAGCTGGAAACGCTGAACTTCCCCGCTCTCGCGGCACTGGTAACTACCCGTGTCGCGTCATAAGGTATCGGTTCCACCATATCGTCAATGGAAAGCGAAACCAGCGGCGGTATCGGCCATTCAGCCCTCCTACTTGCCAATACTGGTGTTATCGCGCGCTTTGCCTAAACTAATCCAAGGTTCTCCATCTTCAGACTTTCTGCCTCCACACAGGTTAACTATCTGTGTCCTCGCTGCCTTAATGTCCTGATGCTTTGATGGTCCGCAGTGCTCCTACCTAACGGGGTCAGGATGCCTTCCTGCTCCGGTAACTACCGCAGGACAAAAATGAGGGGATTACAATGAGACTGATCTTCCGATCAAGCGGAGGCCCGGTATCCACCGTCTATTACCGAATCTTTGATGCCGATGACACGCTACACTGGATAGGCCTCGCTGATGGCAAAATCGACCTTTCAAGGTACGGCCGTAATTCCCGGGACGCCTACAAAGACCTCTCTCCCGGGCACTCAAAAGTAACGATGGAGCTGAAATGGGGAGGCATTACCGGTAGCGCCATTGTCAGTGCCAAAAAACAATACTCCGAGCACAGTAACGTGGTCATCACGCCGGTGATGACACCGGTGGAAATCACCACCGAACCCATGGATCTGATAAAGCTCAGCGGCAAAAGCGACCAAACCATCCTGAGGAACCGTGGCAGGGAAGAATCCGAGCAGACTTTCATGCTTGATGCCAAAAAAGCGGCCGACATAGCGATGGCTGTAGTGGATGGTTTAATCGGTGGTTATGCCAAAACCAGCGTAGTACTTGGCACGTCCAAAACGGGTGTTGGTCTCGCAGGACAGATACTCAGCTTGTTCGGTTCAAACACAAAACCAGAGCCTCTGAAACTCGAAGATATCACCAGCAGCCTGATCGAAGCACTGAGCCAGAACGAGGCTAAGGTCCAGTCAGCCAAAATCATGTTGGTATCCCGGTGGCTGGATCACTACATATCCAAATCCATCGCTTTGAGTACTCAGGGCAATGCCGCTGGCCAGGATCTGTCGGAATACGACAAACAGGAATTCCGGGACGAGTTGAACGCGCATCTGGATGGCAGAACCGAATTTATCGGCGCACTGGCAGTGTTGGAACACAACCGCGAGATAAGAAAATACGCGATCCCGGAATACATCATGGGGTTGACCTTGCGACTGCACATGGAGCGGCTCCATCTCCACGTCAAGAAAGAGCAATCTCCTCTTGATGAACACGACATTGCGAAAATCATCAGCCTGGCACAAGGATACGTTACGACGCTCCACGAATGTGAGTCGGACTTCAAAAAGCTTCGCGCCGACCTGATCCGAAAATACCCACTGATCGATTCGAGTTGGGAAGATTATACTAACCCTGCACCGGGCTCAGGGATTATCGATGTGGTCGATATGAGCGGCCCGGAAGGCTCGTGTTTTGGTCGGGGAATTACCGTCAAATACCTGGCCGGAGACCGTTGGTTGATCATCAAGACGATCAGCGCGCTGAGTGCAATCATCAAGGAAATGGAAAGCTACAACCTGGCAGAAACCTCGCCGCCCAAGGCACCAGAGGTCAAAAGCCTGCAGTAACGGCCTATACTCATTGGCCGGCCACAGCGTGGCCGGCAGCTTTATCACCATAAGGTGCGATTAGGCCGCTATCACTGCAGCTACTCAGGGCCAAGCGGGCGCCCTCGCTATAGATCGGCGATTCGCTATAATTACGGATCTCAAATCCACTCATCTATCAGCGGACTACTCCACAAAGAAAAAGGACTTTCCATGACTCTCGGATGGGTAATTGCCGGCACAATCGGCCAGGTGCTTCTGGCCTACATGCTGTTTATTCTGGGTGTATTCGGTTTCAGCGCCGTGGGTAACACCCACCGCCCCACTCCGTTCGATTTCTCGGTACTCAACTCGGCCCTGTATGCAGCGCCTGCAAGCTGTCTGATCAGTGCGGTGGTTGTTATTGGTCTCTACCGCTCTGGCGCGAGTGAAATGTCCTATCTCTGGTACGCAGCGCCGATTCTGTTGTTTGCAAGCTACTGCCTGTACGTCAAGCTGTGTATCAAACGCCAGTGAGTGGCGTTGTGTCGAAAATCTTCAATACCCGCTCGCCCGTAGTCATTATTGTGAAACTCCAACACTATTGGAGAACATGAACGATGACTGCACGCGCGAACTATATCGGCCTGGCACCCAAAGCCATGCAGATCCTATTGAATCAGGAAGCCTATCTGAAAGAGCAGTTCAGCGACTCCAGCATCCTGAGCACGGCGTTGTGGGAGCTGCTGAAGCTACGGGTTTCACAGATTAACCAGTGCGCCTTTTGCGTGGACATGCACAGTAAAGATGCCCTGGCCCAGGGCGAGACAGTGGAGCGTTTGATTGGCTTGAGCGCTTGGCGGGATATGCCGATGTACTCAGCCACAGAGCGCGCGGCTCTTGAGTGGGCGGAGCATCTTACCCAAAGCAAGCCGGTGGACGACCACTACTATGACAAACTGGCAACGGCCCTTGGCGAAAAAGGGCTGGTTGATGTAACCATCGCGGTGAACGCGATCAACAGCTGGAACCGGATCGTCAAAGCCTTCAAGCCAGAGGTAGGCAGCTATAAACCCCAGTAGCCTTCGCAAACCTGCATTCGACTTTCAGTTGTCCTGTCCATCGGGCCCGCTTTCGGCCTTTGTTCAGGGGCTTTGGTCTGCGGCTGTCTCAGAATCGGTAGCGGAACCTGTGGTAAAGCTGTTGCATTCTGAGGCGTGCAGCAGCATCTGGTTCAGTCTTGCGGGGGACGTACGAATCGGGGATATAGCAATTCCTGAAGGGGTGGTTGTTTTGCCGGTAGAGAAGGTGGCCGCCCAGGTATCACTGGCGCCGGGATCAGAGCTCGCGGGGATTCGCTTTCAGCCTGCCATCGGCTATGGCCTGATCTGCCAGCACTTTGGCCGGCCCACGGTACTGAACCGTGACCCGAGGCAATTGCCCGGTCTCATTCCGCTCTTTTCCCGCCTTAAAACCTGTTGCAACAACGTAAGCCGCGTGAGCACGATGCAGAGCTGGGCTGAGAACAACTTCCGGCTAACCCGGCTCATTCCCGGCGCTCTGCAGCAGGCTCTGGACTGTATAAGAGACGATGCGGAACCGGGCTCGCTCACGCAACACCTGGAAATCAGTCAGCGCCATGTGGAACGCCTTTTCAAACACTGGATGGAAATGACGCCCAAACAGTACCAGCGCATTCTTCGGGTGAAACGGGCCATCAATTACATTCGTGAGCATGGCCAGGTTAACCTGGCCGAAGTCGCTCACCAGTTCGGCTTCAGTGACCAGGCCCATATGACCCGGGAGTTTCGTACGATTGCGCGCATCACGCCGGGCCAGGTGTAATCACTGAAAATGAGGCATGAGGACTGGAATCTCCCCGCTTATTTTTCGTAGCCTGTTATCAGGTTCATTGGCAGCCTCCCGACCAGGTCAGATCAGCAAATCAGGAGTTGTATCTCATGAAGGGAATCAGAAGCGCCTGCGCGCTTATTATCCTCACGTGTCTCTCGGCACTGACTCAAGCCGCCACCGCCGTCGAAATGGCCAGGCAAGCGTATTTCCTGATCGAGCGCGACCCTCTCGATCTCGATCAACGAGATGAAGCCAGTTACCTGATTCAGCGCGCCAATGTGTTGGACGGCGACGAGCCATGGGTGGCGGTTGCCCAATCCCGCCTGACTCTGGTGAGCGGCTACAAGGTTGGGCAACGACACGATCGCCGGGCCTACGAAGAAAGCGCCGTCAGCACCGCAAGGCAACAGGCAGAACGCGCAGTTCGTAATGGGCCGAACCTGGCCATGGCACACGTTCAGTTGGCCATGGTGCTCATTATTCAAGGCGAACTGCGTACGGCCTGGGATCATTTGAATACCGCAGACTCACTGGATGAACAGAGCTTCTACCCCTGGTACCTGCGGACGGTTATCGCGATACACCACAAAGACGAAAAATTCGCCGCAGAGGGTTTCAAAGAAATCGAGAGCAGAGCATCCCAGAAGTATCAGAAACGCCTGTTGCTTCATGAGCGCATGCGGTTGGCCAAGGCCACTAAGAACCTCGAGGAGCGGGATCGGCTGCATCGCAAAATGATCGAGCTGGACCCTGACTATGCCTACGCCTGGGGCAATTACGGTTCATTTTTACTTGGCCAGAAACGTTACCGGGAAGCCGTGCATAACCTGGAGCGAGCCGTAGAGTTGAAACCCTACGGGCTCGCGGTGAGCCAGTTAGCGGAGGCACGCAGGAAGCTGAATCAGGCGTTTTGATTCGCTTCAAACACTCAAAACAATATCCTCATAATCAAACCGTACCTTCGGTAACTGCGCCGTGGTGTCCCAGACACTGCGGTACCCCAGCGCCACGATGGCGGTGCTCTCCAGGCCAAGTTCCGGCAGTCCCAGCACTTCGTCGTAGGCTTTATGATCGAAGCCGGTCATGGGGCAGCTGTCGATCTGCATGGTGGCGGCGGCGGTCAGAAGGGTGCCC
>CETO01087157.1_pt1 | contig 10471 bp, 9 predicted proteins | sample 531351 | NCBI WGS metagenome assembly CETO01 (sample SAMEA2622678, study PRJEB7988) | marine metagenome | isolation source: saline water (ENVO:00002010), including | reverse complement strand
GTCACTGCGTTGGTTGTCGATTCGCTCTCGTCCTCTGGTGGCTGCGATATGCCCGGAATATAGCGCGGCGTAAGCGTGGTGGGCAGTCGCCACTCAAACACGCCAGCCTGGTACGTTGCCGTATCGATAAAGCTCAGCCTGACTTCTATTTCCTGATGCGGCGCAATATTTGCCACTTTTTGCGTAAAAAGGTTGTCGCGCTGTTGAGTGGTAATGGCCGCGCGCTTGCCTTCGGCGCGGGCTTTTTTATACAGCCTTTCCGCCTTATGGCGCTCTTTAATCTCCCCGATAATACGCCGTTCACCGACGCGCATTTCCATGTGACGCACGGCGGCCATGTCAGGTAGCGGAAAGACGTAAACACCTTCGACCCATTCATCGGAGTCATTCTTAAAGCGCTGAATATACTCGGTAGTCACAACCAGGCCGTTAATGTCGGTTTTGACTGTGGTTTCAAGGTGCAATGACGGCAGTTTTAGTCCACTTTCGCTGGTTAGTTTCAATTCTCCAGCGTGATTATCGTTGTACGGTGTCGCTAAGGCATCAACGCTGAACACGGATATAACCGCGGTGATAGCGATGCCAATCAGCCACCAAATCCAGGCTTTGGATTTGCGTTTGGGTTGTGGGTCAAATATCAAATGTTTGGGTATGCGTTTGGGGTACATAGCAGCTGTCGTTGAGTAAGTGATACCGCTATTCAAACAAGTAAAGGTGTCACAGTGTTGGAGTGAACATGGATATGTAAGAGCAAACTATGGCGAATTATGGCTGGTGGATGGCAAAAACTAACTAGGTAAATCACAAGTAACGAATGAAGCTACGTGCCTGAATCCAGAGTTTCGAAAATCAATTAATCAGGGTGACTTTAGCTGGGTTTGCGACATGTGGCGGGTTAGAGCGGCCCTATTGATGAAAGTATAAGAGAGTCTGAAAAAACGTATTTTGGATCAATATCAACATCACTCAAGATAGTTGAAGTTGTATCTGTTCAGCTCAGCCGCTCAAAGGTATTCCGCTTATTGGCCAGCTTAGTATTTATATCATACTGGCGGTCAGTCAACTGATCACCAGGCTGCTCCTTATGTTTTGTAATCATTTTTCAATGTATGTATAAAACAGCCGGGTTATTTGTACCAAGGGATATCTCGTTCCAGCAAGGTTTCTAATTTTTTCACGTCTTCATGAAAGCGCACAGAGATTGCCTCATGAACGTGTGGTGAGAGCTTGGGCACAGGTTTATTATTGAGCGCTTTTAATTTCTCTATCACCTTCTTTGCGCGCCAGGGAGGTAACCATTTCTCAAGTTTATTTCGGGATGAGTCGGGCCAGTTTAACCACCTGTCCAACATAAGGTTTCTGGGCTGAGTAGGCACTTTGCCTCGTTGGCTCATATCTGGGATGAATGCATCTGAAATGTTCAAATGACGGCAAATTTTTTGGTATGTTTCGAGAGGGTGTTTTACAAAATCATCGTAAAGTATTACTAAAAGCTGGTCATTGTTGAAATGCTGCAAGTAACGCTCGATTTGCTCTGCGTACAAACCAAGGCGTGTATAGTGCCAATCCCAACCCCAACCTTCCGCAACCCGGCTGTCTTCGTTTTCGATAGCTTTTAACAACGGCAGTGGTTCAGATTGAAATTGAACGTTCATACAATAGTGGGAATATAAGCGCGCAACAGGCTCTCGGAGAACTGCAATTAGTTTTGCGTCTGGTGCATGTTGAGCAATGCGTTTAGCGGTTTTGGGGTAGTACAGGTAGCGTACAGATGCATCGGCACGAATTTTCGCGTTGCCCGCATTGGCAAAAGCCTGTTCATAGCTCTCTTGAGTAACGAGTGAGCGGCTGTATTGAAAGTGGTAATTCATTTTCTCTGACAACGGGCCCGGGTGATACAGGTTTTCCCCGACCAGTGCGAAATAATTGGGTTCCTTGTAAGCAGAGAAATATACCTCAGGGTGTTGGTTCAGATAATCTGCAATTGAGGTTGTCCCTGATTTTGCAGCACCAATCAAAAAGAAATTGGGTACGTTTTGCATAAGAAAGCAATGATTCCGTGTAAAAAGCGTTATTGGGGTCTTTTTAGTTAACGCAAATGTAGGTCATATGGATGACTTTACTTAGTAACAATAGCAAAAATCGTATTGAGAGTAAGTTGTTATTTTTTGTAAGTCTTATGCTTAAAATGAGACTTTGTGATAATCATGGGCTTACATCGGAAAACGTGAACTAAAGGAATGATATGAACGAACAGGAATATGCCGGGTTTTGGGTGAGAGTAGGGGCAGCGTTAATCGATTCTATTCTGTTGTTTATTGTCATTTCGCCGCTTATGACGGCTATTTATGGCATGCGGTACTGGACAAGTCCGAACTACTTTCTGGGCTTCTGGGATGTCGTCGTGAATTATTTACTCCCTGCAATTGCGATCATCATTTTCTGGATTTACCGTTCGGCCACACCTGGCAAGATGATGTTGAAATTAACCATTGTCGATGCAAAGACCGGTGGGCAGCCATCCAAGGGACAATACATTGGTCGCTACCTGGCTTATTACGTGTCTGCGATCCCCTTATTTCTTGGCTTGATTTGGGTAGGAATCGATAAAAGAAAGCAGGGATGGCACGACATGTTAGCGGGTACACTTGTACTGAGAAACAATCAAGCGGTAGCCGTTAATTCAACGCCTGAGGATCAATAGCGGACCATAACGAACGGATTGGAATCCGTTCGTTATGCAGGAGCAAACTTATTCGCCTACGGGAGTGTAGGCATATTCTGTTAGTCCAAGTGAAGCAAGGGCGTCATCGAGGTGACTCATCGCTTCCTCGGTAGGCCCCGGATAATCACCGGCAATGGCAACATTCCCCATATAGCCAATCTCCTTGCTACCTGGTACGGAGCAAAAATACGCGGCCAGTATCAAGGTTCTCAAACGGTTGAATGCCTGCGCTGGTCGATGGAACGCAATGGGGGCAGCGTCTGTACCAAATGCAATCGTGTCTAAAATAGCCATTTGTGCATAGTTGTCCAGTGCCAAAAAAGGCGAGTTGTACAAGCGTTCTGCTTCGTCATCCAGCCAGTATAACAGTCGTAAAATAGTGTCGCGGTCTCGCTGTTGACTCGCATAGGGTGCACTTACCCATTCATCAACAACATGTGGCGCGCCCACTTCCAATGCCCCGGGTTGACCATTTTCCATTGGCACGAGTATGGCGCTAATGCGCGCAACCAGATCCAGCTGGGTTTGCGTGAGTGTCCTTGGCCAGGGGGAGCTGGGTGGAATGATCAGATTTGGATCTTTGCCGTAACCTTTAAGGGCAATAGGCTGAATATCCATAGCTGGCCAATGGCCGGCATTCATTACACTGCTATTGCCATTGGCAGCGACGTCGGTGGAAGGCGTGCTGGTGCATGCGGCAAGACCTGGTACCGTAGCGCCGGCAACCATGAGTCCGAATAACTTCAAAGACTGACGGCGGCTCATTGCAGGCATTGCCGGTAAACGGGTGGAATTGACGTTTTTCATATCACAGTGCTCCCTGTTGCAATTGACCTGCCAGCCAGTTTGCGTTGCGCATCGCTAGCGTCAGAATGGTCAGTGTGCAGTTTTTATGTGGGTTTGACGCGAAAACGCCGCCATCCATGACGAACAGGTTAGGGCAGTCCCAGGTTTGGCCCCATTGATTGGTAACCGAATCCGCGCTGGATGCACCCATACGGGCAGTGCCGACCTCGTGAATGATTTGCCCGCCTTTGGCTATGGCCTGTTCGGCTGGTGGTAAGTCACCCACCTCGGCGCCCATGGTTTCAAGCAGTGCTTTGGCCGTTTCCAGCCCATGTGCCACCTGATTGATTTCATGCTCAGACCACTTCCAGTGAAAACGGGCCACTGGGATACCCCACTTGTCGGTAACCGTCGGGTCGATATCCATGTAGCAATCCGGGTTGGGAAGCATTTCACCTCGCAGAGCAAAGTATACCGACGCGCCGTAATTGGCCTTCGCTTCGTCTTTTAATGACTCGCCGTAGCCTTTGAAGTCGCCGGATACCCAGGCGCCTGGCTCGCCAAAGCCACTGCCAATCTCGAAGTGGTAACCGCGCGGGAAATTCAGTTCGCCATTGGCTTGTGCTTCATGACCCCACCAGGGAATGAACAGATGGTTTGCCGTGTGGCCATCTTCGTTGTAGCGCGGCCGGTTGCGCAAAACAGGAATGGTTGCACCAAGCCCGGCTCCGGTTGAATCCATCAGATTTTTGCCCAATTGTCCGCTTGAGTTTGCCAGTCCATTGGGGTGTTTGTCCGACTTAGAGTTCAGCATGATACGAGCGCTTTCGCAGGCACTGGCAGCCAGAATGACGACTTTTGCTGTCAACGAAATCGCTTTGTTTTGATTCTTATCGATATAGGTGACTCCGGTGACCTTGCCATCGGCGTCGGTATTGACGTTTTTGACCATGGCATCGGTAATCACTCTAAGGTGCCCGGTTTTTTGTGCCATGGGTAACAGCGATGTTGTGGTTTGAAAGGCTGCGCCAATGGAACAGCCGTGACCACACGGTGTGGCATAAAAACAAGCTGCGCGATCATCTTTAGGGCGGGTCAGCACGGCGCGGTGCATGGGCACGGCTTTCATGCCCAGTTTATTGGCGGCCGCGGCGACCAGTAACTCCGGTACACGTGGTTTGGGCGGTGGTTGTAACACCCCGGGCGGAGAATCAGGCATGTCGTCCAGGCCCGTATTGGTGCCACATACGCCCACCAATGCTTCTGTTTTGTCGTACCAGGGCGCAATGTCGCTGTACTCAAACGGCCAGTCTGCACCCAACCCGTCTCGCGACTTGCCTTTAAAGTCGTGCTCACTGAAGCGCAGGGAATACCTGCCCCAGTGGTTGGTTCGCCCGCCGAGCATACGTGCTCGCCACCACAGGAATTCCGAATCTTCATCGGTGGTGTAGGGCTCATCGGGTACCGTCCACCCACCGTCAACTGTAGCGTCGTAATACCCAAAGTCCTTGTCTGCATTACCTGCGGCCATCAGGGGCGCGTCGGCTTTGCGCTTAAACATTGGCGTTTCTTTTACCGGATCGTAGTTGCGGCCGGCCTCGAGCAGTAACACGTTAATTCCGGCTTTAGTGAGTTCGTAAGCAGCCATTGCACCGCCTGCACCGGAGCCTACAACCAGAACCTCATGCTTGAAGGTAGTCATTATGGCAGCTCCCTGACTTTTATATTTTTAAAGGCGACTTTGTCACCGTGATCCTGAAGCCCTATATGGCCTTTAGTCTGTGCTGCAAACCCTGTCCAATTGGCAAATTTACTGGCAGCTACCAGCTTCTCCCACGTAGAGGAATGCATAACAATGTGCACGGTCATTACGTCGTTTTGCCAAACCTGCAGCACATTGTCATGCAACGAAATCTTAACTGTATTCCATTCTCCCGCGGGCTTTTGAGAGGCAGCGGGTGCCGCAATCATGTCGTAAAGCGCACCGGCGCGACGGGAGTCCAGCTTGCTGTCGGGGTGTCTTTCATTGTCGATGATCTGAATTTCTGGTGCGTGAGAAAAAACGTATTTTCCCGTTTCATCAGCCAGAAAAAAGATGCCGCTGTTACCGCCTTCTGAAATCTTCCAGTCGAGGGTCAGTTCAAAATCGCCGTATTGTTGGCGCGTGATAATGTCCCCGGCACCCCCATCGGTGAGCGTGATGGCGTTGTCCTGAATTTGCCATTTGGGGCTGATGCTGTCTTGTTGGTAGTTTCGCCAGTGTGATAGGGACTGACCATCGAATAATAAATGCCATCCTTGTTGTTTTTCTTGTTCGGTAAGCTGGTTGTCGGTGGCAAGGGCGGAGCTGGATATACCCAGTAAAAACAGGGATATCGCACAGGCTGATAGCGCTTTCATTTTGAAGTCTCTTGTCTTGGTGCATTATTGTTATAACACCAGACTATCACAGCATAAGTTAGCGACAACTGTTATGAGCTTGTTAACAGAAAAGATTCGACCAGTCCTGGAATGGCCAGGATAAATAGCAGATATTACCGGGGGATAATTAAACATGGCGCAGACAAAAGGGAGTCCGCACCGCATGTTACGCGAGATACGAGAGGTTACATGTTTAACATGTTCTCGATATCGGATTTCAGCGCTTCGGGTTTATCCTTTGGCGCGTAGCGCTTGATGGTCTTGCGATCGCGACTAACCAGAAATTTCGTGAAGTTCCATTTGATACCCTGGGTACCCAATACACCGGGAGCGGCCTTTTTGAGGTACTCATATAGTGGAATGGTATTCTCACCATTGACGTCAACCTTTGCCATTACCGGAAAGGTAACGTCAAACGTCAGTGAGCAAAATTCCTGGATGGCAGCGTTATCGCCGGGCTCTTGTTTTCCAAACTGGTTACAAGGGAAAGCAATGATTTCCAGTCCCATGCTCTGATATTCTTTGTATAGCGCTTCAAGACCGTCATACTGTGGGGTAAAACCACACTTACTGGCGGTATTGACGATCAGTAACACTTTGTCGTCGTAGTCAGACAGAGGAACAGATTTTCCCTGACTATTGGTAACGCTAAATGAATTAAAGTCCATTGTGTAAAACCCGTAAGTTAACCATTACTGGTGAGAATTTTGCCATAGAATACGGGATTTTAATCTATCTGGGATCGTTAAATTTACATCGCGCTCTAAAATAATGCTGCCGTCGAGCATAACGTCATCGCCTAACACCAGGCTAGGGGTGTCACTGTTATTGCTTTTATGCGGACGCTTGAAGGTAATATCACCGTCTATCTGGCTGTGTCCTTCAATGCGGATATCGCCATTTACTGTTTCAATGTTACCACTCAGGGCCACATCTGCTGCTTCGATATCGCCATTCACCGTAATCAGATTTCCGCCGACTTTGGCGTGCTTCGCTAACTGAATCTCCCCGTTTACGGTAGTTATGCTTTGTCTTACCGTAAGGTGATCATCACTTTCTACGTCGCCGTTTACCACATTGATAGATTCAATGTCGGCATGTTCGCCAACCTGAACACCACCATTAACGGTACTGATGCTGCCGGTGTATACGTGATCGCCAAGCTCTATACCACCGTTAACCGTAGATAAATCTGACACTGTGCGGTGGTCGCCAATATCGATACCGCCAAAGACCTTACTTACACTGCCAGTGAAGTCTTCATTGTGATGATTTCCACCCACGTGTATGACACAGCCCGAAATGGCAAATGACAGAGTAAGACCAAGGGCCAGGGTGCGAAATGTATTTTTGGGTGACTGATGCATAAAAGGCGTGCCTGTTGTTGATACTCAGCACACTTTACCATTGGGAAAGGTGTAAGAAGAGGAGGAATTCTTTACAAGGTATGTCAACAGACACACTTTGTTCGACAACAGGTTGAAGCTGTTGTGCGGGAAAAAACGGGGCTTGTATAAAGCCCCGTTGAAGTGATGTAAATTAGAAGTAGTTGTAACTCACTCGGATGCCTACCGTGCGAGGAGGTTCATACACAGTGGAAATCACGTTATCAACCAGACCAATCGTTTGGGTGATGGACTGTATGCCTTCGTTAGTAACGTTGCGTGCATAGGCCATGACCTGCCAGTCGCCATCCATTGTTTCAAACTGTAAGGCAGTATCAACCGTTGTGACGGCCTCTGCGCGTTGAACAGGCAGGTAATCAAAGCCTATCCAGCGGTCGCCCCGATATCGGGCATCCAGCGAATAAGTTCCGATCCAGTCTCCCAGCTCGAAGTGATAGTCGACACCCAGATTACCTGATAGCTTTGGTGAGTTCCGACCTTCTTTGCCAGAACAATCAACATCCCATATCCCACCATTTTCAGTGGTTTCTACCAGTTCCTGAGCACAACCTGTCACAACACGTACATCAGGATCAGGTGTAAGCTGCTGGTAGCTGTATTGCTCAATTTTATTGTTCAGATATTGCATCGTGCCTCGAACAGTAAGATCGGCTGAGGCGGCATACCAGATATCCAGCTCTGCCCCTTTTATGCTGGACTCACCGATATTCTCGGTAACCAGCGCCGAATTGCCATTTGCATCCAGGCCCAGGTGACTGGCTTGCTGATCTTCATAGTCCCAGTAAAACAATTCGGCATTAAGCTTTAACACGCCGTTTAAAAACAAGTTCTTACTGCCGAGGGTATAGGCATTTAAAAACTCAGGTTCAAACTCTTCCTTACCGGTACTTAACGTAAAGCCGCCTGAGCGATAACCGGTTTCTACACTGGCATACAGTAAACTGTCTTTGGCTGCGTCATATTCAGCGGCTATGCGATAGGTGACTTCGCTCTCATTACGGGTTCTTTGCACTGTGGTGGGGTTTATGAACAACAAATTTGCCCGCAGGTTATCAGGTGCTCCAGGGAACAATGGCAACTGACCAAAAGGGACGGGACCCGTGCCGATGCCAGGTGCGCCTGCAGGTAAATCGGAAGGATCAATTTGCGCCAGCGTTTCCTCAATGGTGAGACCGGCAGGGATCACCGGGGCGCCGTCACAGTTGGGAATGACAGGTCCACCAGGATACACTTCCATTTCACGTATACATACGTTCAAGAATACATTGGCCACGCCGTCCATGGATTTTTCATCATCACTCCACCGTATACCGCCAACCAAGCGCAGGTCGTCGTTCAGGTGATAGGTTGCACGGGCGAACAGCGCGGTGGAAGTGGACTCAGATGCCTCAATAGTTTGGGTAGATTGCAGACTGTATTGATTGAATGATAGCGCGCCTGAGACGGTTTCGTCGAAGTAATAGGCGCCGAAAATCCAGTCTGTGTTGCCTGCCGTGAATGAGAAACGTGACTCCAGGCTGAATTGTTCATGGTGCTCATTATTCTCTGCAGCCTGAAAGCCAGGGCTCACAAACACCAAATCGATATCTGCCTCACGATAGGCTGGCAGAATAACTAAGTCTCCCAGATCGGTGGTTAAGTTAATTTCACCCGTGACGCCGATATATTCATTGTCAATATACGACGGCCGCTGAGGAGTGGTAGAGGTAAATCCCGGTGTCGTTGATAGCGTTGCAAAGTAATCGCGAGCCGCATCTGTGTAAGGGCCAGTAAACGGCGCTGACACGTTTTCAGGGGCGGGATTAAAATTGTAGCCAGGAATATTGTTTGGATTGTCACTCACACCGGCAAACGGAAATCCGTAGGTGCCAAGATAGGTGGGTGCGCTGCCTGTTCCTTGTGTCGTAGAGTAGTCAACACTAACACGAACAGTCAGATCATCTGATACTTCACCGAAAACCTGTGCGCGAAGCGCGGCGTCATCGGTGGACGCCGTGCCGTCGTCGTTATATCCATCATTGGAGAGCGTTGCCCCTGCAACGCGTGCCGCCCAATTATCCGCAATGGGGAAGTTTACGGCTGCCGATGTTTCCAGTGTGCCGTAGTTACCCACCCCCAAAGACAGGGAGGCTGAATATTCGTCCAGCACAGGCTTCTGCGGGATGATGTTAATCGCACCTGCCGTGGCGTTTCGACCATACAGGGTACCCTGGGGACCTTTTAACACTTCTACTCGTTCAAGGTCGAGAAATGAAGCCGTAGTGGCGGAAGGACGGCCAATATAAATACCGTCGACATTAAAAGCCAGTGCCGGGTCGGTATAGGCATTCACTGCGAAGTTCCCAACCCCACGCACGAAGTAAACCGCATTTGAGCCACCACCACTGACTACGCTCAGTGAGGGCGATACTTTTGACAGGCCCATGACGTTGGAGACGCCGTCCCGGGATAATTCATTTTGAGTAATGGCATCGATAGGCAGGGCGGCATCCTGAATGCTTTCGGATTTGCGCTGCGCAGTCACTTCAATTTTCTCGAAGCCATATTCTGGTGTAGTGGTTTGTTCATCGGTTTGTGCCCAGGCAGACTGGCTTAATGCTGCCAGCACTGCCAGATAACATGCGTTTTTATTGTGTGTTGTCATTGTGTTTTCTCGGTAGTGTGAATAATAAATGCGCTCATTCAACATCGATAGCTATGACATCATGTAAATAAGTAGTTAAAAAATTGTTTATTTTGATTGAATGTATTTAAGAATTTAATAGTCTGTTTCTGTTGTTTTATTTCAGCGAAAAATCTGTTTTTTCCTGGTTTTAATGATAAATACGTTGGATTTGTTGCTAAATTTACCGACTTCGTCAGTAACTTTTTTTGGTAAGTTGTCGCTATAAATAATCGCTTTGATATTGACCTGTTGTGGTTTAGGGTAAAGATAACCGGGCAAAAACAGGATTATTTGCACAATGGTATATCGGGATCTAAAAGTTACAGAAACGATCAACGGTAATGGAATAAGGTCACTGATCCGTGTCTGGCAAGCATTCGGCGGGCTTGCCACCCTGATTGGCAACAGTGTTAAAGCACATGTTGCGTATTAGGCATTTCCCGATCACTAATTCCGGCCTCTCGATCA
>CETO01086569.1_pt1 | contig 10507 bp, 11 predicted proteins | sample 531351 | NCBI WGS metagenome assembly CETO01 (sample SAMEA2622678, study PRJEB7988) | marine metagenome | isolation source: saline water (ENVO:00002010), including | reverse complement strand
CTCAATCAAGGCCGCGTATTCTACATCGTTCCGCTGCCCTGTCAACCGTTTATTTTTCGCTGTTTTCGCTTCCGAAAACCGCCGAAAAACTCTCCGGCTTACTGCCTGTTTCGAGGTGCGCATTCTACACTGAACCGCCTTCCTGTCAACCGCTTTCTGAAGTTTTTCTGAAACATTTTCTTCAGCGCTTTCAAGCAGTTATCGCTCAGGCTTTGCCTCTTTTCAGTGGCCAGCCCCTCAAGCGAGATGCGCATTGTACAGACCTCAGCCGAGGAGTCAACGGCCAATCTGAAAAAAATTCAGATTGGCCAAAACGCCACGAAAATCACTCGACAATGATCACCCGGGCAATCTTCTTTTTACCCGCCTGGATGACACACTCATCCCCTGCTACGAACATGCGCTGCCCCTCAAACTGCTGGCCATCCACATAAACCGCTCCACGCCCAAGCACGTCACGCGCCGCAGCACCGTTCTTCACCAGACCAGCAAGACGCAGAACCGCAGGCATCGGAATCTCACCCTGACCTTCCAGCGAAACCTCCACGACCGGTACGTTGTCCGGAATCTCACCGAGAGCAACCCGATTACCCGCCGACTTATGAGCCGTCTTTGCGGCCTCCTCATCATGGAAGCGGGTAATCAACTCTTCAGCGAGCACCTTCTTATAGTCCTGAGGGTTTTCGCCGCCGGCAACCGCGGCTTTGAATTGCTCGATCTCAGCCATCGGCCGGAAACTGAGCAACTCGAAGTAGCGCCACAGCAACTCATCTGGCATGGAAAGCAGCTTGGTATACATCTCCCCCGGGGAGTCGCTGACCCCCACATAGTTACCGAGAGACTTGGACATCTTCTGGACACCATCCAGCCCCTCAAGGATAGGGACGGTCAGGATGGCCTGCGGTTTCTGGCCGTAATGCTTTTGCAGAATCCGCCCCATCAGAAGATTGAACTTCTGATCAGTGCCACCCAACTCAATATCAGCTTCCAGCGCCACTGAGTCGTAGCCCTGCACCAGAGGATAGAGGAATTCATGAATAGCGATTGGCTGCTCGGAACGATAGCGCTTGGTAAAGTCATCGCGCTCAAGCATACGGGCAACCGTATATTGCCCGGCCAGGCGAATCATATCCGCCGCTGTCATCTTGCTCATCCACTCGGAGTTGAAGACAACCCGGGTTTTTTCCCGATCCAGAATCTTGAACACCTGCTCTTTATAGGTAATCGCATTGTCGCGCACCTGATCTTCAGTAAGCGGAGGCCGGGTAGCACTCTTTCCTGTGGGGTCACCAATCATGCCGGTAAAGTCACCAATCAGGAAAATAACTTCGTGCCCAAGGTCCTGAAACTGGCGCAGCTTGTTTATAAGCACTGTGTGGCCGAGGTGTAAGTCTGGCGCGGTTGGGTCGAAGCCGGCCTTCACTCGCAGCGGCCGACCTTCTTTAAGCTTTTCAACCAGGTCTTCCTCTGGAATCAGCTCATCAATACCTCGTTTGATAATCGCCAGCGCTTCATCTATTGATGCCATGAACCCCTCACCCCGTCTGTGACAATAAAGCGGGAGCCGGTTACAGAGGTCTACAAAAGAAATCTGTGAGTTACCGGCACCCTTGGTACAGTAGAAATGCTCAGAAAACGACCAATCAGAGCATGAAAAGCCCGGGATTATAGCAGCGGCGGCGTAGTTTGTACGACCAGCACAGCCGCTCGACTGTAATGTTGGACACTGTCGCAATTCTGTTATATGCGGTACTCTGTTGGTCTATACTTGACCTGGCGCTTTAATAAGCTGGTACAAATTACTGGATTACCGATTAAAACGGGTGAGCCACGTGCTGAAAACATTCCCCAAAACACACATTACCCTGGCGGCAGCCGCCACGGTGATCGTCTCTGCTGCTGTCCTGATGAGCCCAAGCGCAGACGTTGAAGCCAAGCGGATGAGCTACACCGTCGACCTGGAACAGGGCCTGATTTCCGGGGTATCCTCACAGGAAGCCAACACCCAGGCCGCCGCTCCGGAGGCTGAGACAACAAGCGAAACAACTGAAAGCCAGAGCCAACCAATGGCAGCTCAGGCAGACGTTGCACCCAAGCCTGATATTCAGTGGCAGGAATTCACCATTAAATCTGGCGATACACTCTCCACGTTGTTCCGGAAAGCCGGATTTAACGACGGCCTGATGCTTTCGGTGATTCACGGTGACGGCGAGGCCGACAAGCTCCAACGCCTTTATGCCGGCGAGGATATCCGGTTCGGCGTGAACTCCGAGGGCGAACTGGTTGCGATTGAACTCCAACGCTCTTTGTTGGAGTCCCTCAAAATCGCGCGCACGGAAGATGGCTTTCTTGGTGAGACCGTCGTTCGCGAACCTGAGGCCAGACCGGCATTTGCCGCAGGCGTTATCGACGGATCTTTATACCTCTCAGCCAGAGACGCCGGCCTGAATGATCGCCTGACGATGGAACTGGCCGGCATTTTCGGCTGGGACATCGACTTTGTATACGATGTCAGAAAAGGCGACAGCTTCGAAGTGGTTTATGAAGAGCTTTATATTGATGGCGAAAAGTTTGATACCGGCCGGATTCTCTCCGCCCGCTTTATCAACCGGGGAGAAGATAACCTTGCCCTGCTGTATACCGATGCGAACGGAGAAAGTGACTACTATTCACCCGACGGCAAGAGCATGCGCAAGGCCTTCCTGAGAGTGCCCATCAACGCCCGCGTTTCCTCGCCTTTTAACCTGCAACGTCGCCACCCGGTTCTCGATGTGGTTCGCCCACACGAAGGTACCGACTATGCCGCACCTCCGGGGACCCCAATCAAGGCAGCCGGTAGTGGCCGGGTGAAGTTCGCTGGCTGGAAAGGCGGCTACGGCCGGACGGTGGTACTGCAGCATGGCGACAATATCACAACGCTTTACGCACATATGAGCCGACTGGGCAAAGGCATCAAGAACGGTACCCGGGTCAAGCAGGGCGAAACCATTGGCTACGTCGGCTCATCCGGCATGGTGACTGGACCCCACCTGCATTACGAATTCCGGATCAACGGTGCGCCGAGAAACTCAAGAACGGTAAAACTCCCTGACGCCAAGCCGGTGCCGGACAGCGAGATGGCAAGATTCCAGAAGTTCACCGAGCAGCGCCTGGCACAGTTCAACGTGTTCCGCGAAAGCAATCAGCAGCTGGCTCTGGCCTCGGATAACTGAGCATGGACTACTGGCTAGGCCTGATGTCAGGCACCAGCATGGACGCAGTTGATGCGGTGCTGGTGTCTTTCGACACGAACAGCCTGGCCGTCCACGAAACCATCTCTCTACCCTATGCCGACGCGCTGCGCCAGCGGTTATTGCTGGCAACACGCAACCAGGCTGACCCGGATGAGCTGGGCGAACTGGATACCCTGGTTGGCCAGCATTTTGCGGAAGCCGGTGCCCAACTGATTAAACAGTCGGGAATTAGCCCAAAACAGATACGGGCCGCCGGCAGCCATGGCCAGACCATTCGCCACCAACCAGCCGGCAATGCGCCCTTTTCCCTTCAGATCGGCAATGCCGCGTGGCTATCCGAACGCCTGGGGATCAGTACAGTTGCCGATTTCCGCAGCCGGGATATTGCCTCCGGCGGACAGGGCGCTCCCCTGGTACCCGCTTTTCATCGCTGGCTCTTTGCCTCACCCACTCAGGATCGATGCATTCTGAATCTCGGTGGCATTGCCAATATCACCTGGCTGCCGGCCGGATCGAGAAAGCCGGCCGTCGGCTTCGATACCGGCCCGGCCAATGCCCTGCTGGACGCCTGGTGCCTGGACCAGACCGGGCGGCATTTTGATGAAGACGGCCACATGGCCAGTGAGGGCGCGACCCATTCCGAACTGCTTGCCAGCATGCTGTCAGACGCCTACTTCAGCAAACCAGCTCCGAAAAGTACGGGCAAAGAGCGTTTCAACATCGACTGGGTGCGCACACATCTTCAACGTTTCGACGAGATACCCGCCGAGGACGTGCAGAGAACCCTGCTGCAACTGACCGTGACAACCATTCTCCAGCAGTTACCACAGGAAAATGCGGACATGGCCGTGTATGCCTGTGGTGGTGGCACCTTCAATCGATTACTGATGAGAGAGCTCAAGGTAGGCCTTGGGTCTGCCGCACTACACACCACGGCGGATCTTGGTCTTGACCCTCAGTGGGTAGAGCCGGTGGCGTTCGCCTGGCTGGCCCGACAAACCATCCTTCAGTTACCGGGCAACGTGCCCGAAGTCACCGGCGCTTCGGGCGAGAGAATACTGGGCGCAATTTATCCACCCTGATTCAGATGGAAAATGAGCTGCCGCAACCGCAGGTCGAACTCGCATTGGGGTTCTGAACGACAAACTGTGAACCCTGCAGCCCTTCCTGATAGTCGATAGTCGCGCCCACCAGATACTGATAGCTCATTGAATCCACCAGCAGCTTGACCCCATCCCGTTCTATGACGGTGTCATCTTCTTCCTGACTTTCATCAAACGAGAAGCCGTACTGGAAACCGGAGCAGCCGCCGCCTGTGACAAAGACACGCAACTTGAGATCGGGATTTTCCTCCTCCTCGATCAACTCACGCACCTTTGCGACTGCGTTGTCGGTGAAAAACAACGGCGTGGCCATTTGTTGCTGAACTACACTCAAAGTCTGCCTCCGGCATGATATTGCTGTCAGGAAATTATGGTATTCCTGACTAAAACAATCAACTATTCGGACTTATCCTCATCTTCAGTTGAGACTGAACCGTCTGCCTGCCTATGTTCATGAGTCAGCAAGCCACTGGTCTCGTCCTTGCGAACCAGGTTACCGTTGACCGAGGCGCCCATGGCCATCTCAATCAACTGGTAATAGACATTGCCGGTAACAACCGCTTTCTCTGCCAGCTCGAGGTGGGCAGAGGCATGCACGTCACCCTTTACCTTGCCATTGATGATGATATGGGGAGCCACCACGTCGCCAACGATTTCCCCCACCTCTGACAAACGTACCACCGCATCGGAGCCTTCTTCGGCCACAACCCGGCCCTTGATGGTGCCATCCACGTGAAGACCACCGGAGAAATGAACGTCGCCCTCAACGGTGGTCTTGCCGGAAATCAGGGTGTCAAAATGGCCGGGGGAACGGCGGGGTTTCTGCTTTTTCTTGCCAAGCATCTCAGTTCTCCGTTAAATCTTTCCAATCAAAGGTTCGTTCAGCCTGGGATGCCTCGCGGCCCTCCGCCTGGGCAACGACCTGAATCTCATAGGGCTCAAAGCTCTCAGGCAGGCGCAGGCTGCCCTCCACATCCTGGAAGTAGCGGAACCGGAATTTCACGCCCAGATCATCAATTTCATCCGACAGATCCCTCAGCGCAATCACCTCTTTCTCGCCATCCAGACGACCGATGACATTCACGGCCACCAGGCCCGAAATATAGCTCTTGTTATTGCCAACCTGAGTCAGCACCATTTTGAAATCGAAAACACCAGACTCCCTGGCCGGGCTCAGCGTAAAACTGTCTACCTGCAGGCCCTTGCTGGTTTCCGAGGGCGCCATGATATTGCGGTAGAAGGTAAGATCCGCCTCCAGCTCCAGGATGCGGGTTTCCAGGCCGACAATCGTGTTTCGTGCCTCCCGCAGTGCCTGCTCATCGATCGCGCGCCCACGTTCGAGATTCACCAACCCCTGGCGTGCCTCCCGGTATTGCTCCCGAAGGTTCTCCACCTCCTCCACCAGTTGCTCGGCAGACGCTTCCGCCGAGCTGAAACGGAAACCGCCCTGGGCGAGCCCGGCGGCATATCCGGCCACAGCCGCAATGACGGTGAATGTCAGCAGAATCAAGCTTCGACGCAACCGGTAACCCGGCCGGTGGCGGATAACAACGTATTCATCCGCCGGTTTTCGGGGATCACTCACGGCCAGTCCTCACGGCAGCAGAGCCGGAGCGTTCAGGCCCATGGTTTCATCCAGACCGAACATGATGTTCATGTTCTGAACGGCCTGGCCGGCGGCGCCTTTCACCAGATTGTCGATCACCGATGACACAATCACGATGTTGCTGTCTTCCTGGCGGTGTAATGCCATCCGACAGTGATTGGCGCCACGGACACTGCGGGTCTCCGGATGACTGCCAAACGGCATGACATCCACGAAAGGCTCGTCTTTGTAACGCGCTTCATACAGAGCCTGAAGTCGGTCAAAATCCTGCGGCTTTTCAAGCTCGGCATACAGCGTGGCTTCGATGCCGCGGATCATCGGTATCAGATGCGGCACAAAGGTAACACCAACACCTTTGCCTGCTGCGGCCGTCAGGCCCTGGCGGATCTCCGGCAAATGCCGATGCCCGGAAGCCCCGTAGGCCTTGAAACTCTCGCCTATTTCACCGTGGAGCATGCCAATCTTGCCCTGCCGGCCAGCACCGCTGGCGCCGGACTTGGCATCGGCTATCAGCCTTGCAGGATTGACCAGACCGTGTTCCAGCAACGGCAGGAATCCCAGCTGTACAGCTGTCGGATAACACCCTGGATTCGCAACCAGCTGAGCGTCACGGATGGCCTCGCGGGCCACTTCCGGCAAGCCGTACACCGCTTTCTCGGCCCAGTCGGCACTCTCGTGGGGCATGCCATACCAGTTTGCCCAGGTATCAAGATCCTTCAGGCGGAAATCCGCCGACAGATCGACGACGCGAACACCTGAGGCCATCAATTCCGGAACCATGCGCATGGCAACGCCGTGAGGCGTGGCAAAAAACACCAGATCACAGCTCGCCAGCACCGATGCGTCGGGCTCGGAGAACTCAAGGTCATAATGGCCTCGCAGGTTGGGATACATATCGGCCACGGGCATACCCGCTTCCGATCGCGAGGTGATGCAGATAACCTCTGCTTCCGGGTGGACGGCCAGAATTCTCAGCAGCTCTACACCCGTGTATCCGGTTCCGCCGACGATGCCTACTTTAATCACTCTTATCTCCAACGTGGTCTGGACAGAATTGGGAAGTCAGGGCACGTAGTCTAACATGATAAACCAAGGACTTATTGCAGCCTGCGGGCCCGCCGTTACAATGTTGTCAGAAATCTGCTGATAATCCCGACACTCCAACCGGAACACCCCGCCAATGCGTAGCATCAGGCAACAGATTACCGAGAATCTGATCCCCGTATTTCGGCGGAAGCTCTCCGGCGTTGATGCGTTACCGCAATTGGCGGTTCTTGGCCTGCTCTCCGGCATTGTGACCGGCGGCGTGATCCTGCTGTTCCGACTCGCTATTGAATGGCCACTGGAGCACTTCCTGCCGGGCCAGGGTTCAGAGAGTTTCGAAGAACTGGACCTGCTCACCCGCGGTCTTCTGCCCCTGGCCGGGGCTCTGGGGTTGGGCCTTTTTTTGCACAAACTCGGCCTGCACGACCGCAAGGTCGGCATTGTCCATATCATGGAGCGGCTGAACTACCATCAGGGCTACATCTCCTTCCGCAGTGCCATGGTTCAGTTTGTTTCCGGGGTTACTACGGTCATCACCGGGCAATCCGCCGGCCGGGAGGGACCTGCCGTACATCTGGGTGCGGCCTTTTCCAGCCTGCTCGGGCAATGGATGCGGCTACCCAACAACAGCATTCGCACGCTGGTCGCCTGCGGTTGTGCCGCTGCCATTTCCGCCTCCTTCAACACCCCCATCTCCGGCGTAATTTTCGCCATGGAAGTGGTGATGATGGAGTACACGATTGCCGGCTTCACCCCGATTATCCTGGCGGCAGTCAGCGCTGCCATCGTCACCCAGGCGGTTTACGGCACCGAACCGGCGTTCAGTGTCCCGGCACTGACTATGAATTCGCTGCTGGAGATTCCCTGGATTCTCGCCATTGCCGTTATTATCGGCATCGCGGCGGCCGGATTTATCCAACTGGTAGATAGTATGGGCCGTTACCATCACCGCCCGGTGTTGCTACGAATTGCCGTGGCCGGCCTGTTGATGGTGCCCTTCGCCCTGGTCATCCCGGAAACCATGGGCATCGGCTACGATACCGTGAGCGAAACCATTCATGGCGAACTGGGATTCTGGTTACTGCTCGGCGCGGGCAGCGCCAAGCTGATCATCACCGGATTGTCCATCGGACTGGGCATGCCCAGCGGCGTTATCGGCCCCACCATCTTCATGGGCGCCACTCTGGGCGGCGCCATGGGACTGATCGGCGCCCAGATGTTCCCGGACATTGCCTCATCGGTGGGGTTTTACGCCATGCTGGGTATGGGGGCGATGATGGGCGCCGTGCTGCAGGCGCCACTGGCGGCATTGATGGCGCTGATGGAGCTCACCCGGAATCCGAACATCATACTGCCAGGCATGCTGATGATTACTACCGCCAGCCTGGTGACCAGCGAAGCCTTCGGCAAGAAATCCCTGTTCCTGACCATCCTAAAGAGCCAGGGCCTGAGCTACCAGAACTCCCCCGTTATCCAGGCACTGAGGCGGGTTTCGGTTGGCGCCATCATGGAACGGAATATTCTTCGAACCGAGCGCGCGCTCACGCTTGAAGAAGCCAAGAAAGCCCTGAAATCGGAACCGAAATGGCTTCTGGTGGAAGGCAGCAATGGCCCCACCGCCCTGCTGCCAGCCGTCGATCTGGCCCGCTTTCTTGAGGACACAGAGAAACAGGCCGCCGAGGAAGGCACCGAATTACCGGAATCCATTGATCTGATGGAAATCCCCGCCAACCGGCGGGATGTGGCACCGGTTCAGTACCAGGCAACGCTGGAAGAAGCCCTGCAACAATTCGACAGCACCCAGGCTGAGGCGCTATACGTACAACGCCATGTGGCCCCCATGATTCAACGGGTTTATGGTGTTGTGCTGCAAACGGATATCGAAAGCTACTACCAATACCGACGGAGTTAACGAATGCTTTGGGTGAAAGCCTTCCACATTATTTCCCTGGTGTGCTGGTTCGCCGGCATTTTCTATCTGCCCAGACTGTTCGTGTATCATGCCGCCTGCGAGGATGAACCAGGCAAGGAGCGGTTCAAGGTGATGGAACGCAAGCTTTACCGTGGCATCACTACGCCTTCCATGGTCGCCACAGTTGTCTTTGGTGTCTGGATGCTCAGCTACAACTGGTCCGGCTATTTCAGCCAGGGTTGGCTGCATGCCAAGCTGACGCTGGTGGCTTTGCTGATCATCTACCACTTCTACTGTGGTCACCTTGTCAAAGTGTTCCGGGATGATCAGAACACCCGTAGCCACGTGTTCTACCGCTGGTTTAATGAGCTGCCGGTGTTTGTCCTGCTCGCTGTCGTGATTCTTGCTGTTGTTAAACCATTCTGAGGAGATCGGCCATCAAAAGCTTCACCCGCCCCCACGTACTGGTGCTCTCCGGGCTGGATCCGTCTGGTGGCGCCGGCATACAGGCAGACATACAGGCCATCACATCCATCGGCGCCCATCCGCTGCCCGTGCTCACCTGCCTGACTGTGCAGGACACCCGCAACGTATATGGTGCCGAGCCCGTCAGCCCGGGCCTGATCAAACAGCAACTGGAGTGCCTAGCCCAGGATACGCCCATCCACGCCATCAAAACCGGGGCGCTCGGAAATGCCGAAGTGGTGGAGGTACTGGTGGAGTTTGTGCAGAAGCATTCGGGCGTGCCTTTGATTGTCGACCCGGTGATCAAGGCGGCTGGCGGTGGCGATCTGGCTGATGATGCGCTTGTCACAGCCATGAAAGACAAACTGTTTGCCAGGGCTGAAATGATTACGCCCAACGGCATTGAACTGGCTCAGCTCGGCGGCAGCGACGATCCGGCAGAGGCCGCCCGCAACCTTTTGCAGACGGGCTGTGAGTCCGTGCTTGCCACCGGCGGCCACGGCTCCGGCATCCACATCATCAACACATTGTATAACCACGCCCCGGAGCCCATGGAATGGGAGGTGGAAAGGGTTGGTGCCAATGAATATCACGGCACCGGCTGCACGCTGGCAGCGGCCATTGCCGCCGGCCGGGCCATGGGCCTGTCACCGAGGGCCGCGATTTCCCAGGCGCAGAATTACGTGCATCGGGCGCTGCTGCATGCACTGACGGTTGGCCAGGGCCAGCGGGTTCCCGACCGGGGTATTCTGTGGGAACGGTAAAGTCTTTGCTTCGACCCGGCCTGTACGCCATCACCGATAACCGGCTGACGCCTGCCGACATCCTGATTGCTTCGGTAGAGGCAGCTTTGGCCGGAGGCGCCCGGCTGGTTCAGTATCGGGACAAGGGATCAACAGCCTCTGAACGGCTGGCTCAGGCCAGGAACCTCAACAGCCTGTGCCAGGGGTTCGACGTTCCGTTACTGATTAATGACGACCCGGAACTTGCCGCCCGAGTCGGCGCCGCGGGCGTTCATCTGGGTCAGGATGACTGCTCACTGGTCGACGCCAGGCGCTTGCTCGGGGAGCATGCCATTATCGGCATCACCTGCCATCACAGCCTGAATCTGGCCCAGACAGCCGCTGACGGCGGTGCGGATTAC
>CETO01088427.1_pt1 | contig 10572 bp, 10 predicted proteins | sample 531351 | NCBI WGS metagenome assembly CETO01 (sample SAMEA2622678, study PRJEB7988) | marine metagenome | isolation source: saline water (ENVO:00002010), including | reverse complement strand
ACAATCTAATACAACAGATTCTATTTGGGGGATTGCATGACTAACGCGTTGATAGAAATCAGAAGAGTGCCTTTACCTGGTAAAGAGTTCATACTGGCAGAAGGGGTAAAAAAATCTTTGGAGGCCACCGGCAAATCCGGAATTGTGACCGCTACTAGCGCATCCTCCCACCTTCAAACCCGAGACGTTACAACCGCTATTACGGGTTTGACACTAAGTGAAATAACTGAGGTTGAAACGGCGGTATCAAACTCTCCCGAAGGCCAAGCAAGACTAATGGCCCTGGAGGAACTATGTAGCAAAGTCACGTATCAAGTACTGGTTATACTCGCCGCTTCGGAAAATATTTCATTAGATAAAGCACAATACATCAACCGCAGATATATGAAGGCCAAAAGAGGGCAATCCCAACTTTTGATTGAGGCATTACTTCAGTGGAGAGATAAATTTGAAAAAAAACCAATGGTGACTCGACCTTTAGCATCTGACTTAGATATCGTAAGACTCACCACTCCTATAGAAACCCTAGAAGAACTCGCAGAGACTATCTCAACGATAAACACAAATCCTGATCATAAGAAAAACAGGGATGCTGTGAGCGACCTCACAGTGAGTGGATTCCAAACCAATAATAGAATTATCCATAGAATTTAATCTTCCGTTAAATTAGTTACAAAAACGCAAATTGAGATAGAGGTACGTTATGGCAAGGCTCGCTGGTAAAGTAGCAGTGATAACAGGTGGTGCTGGAGGTATTGGCCGAGCAGCAGCAAAACTTTTCGCAGAAGAGGGCGCTCATGTAGTTTTGGTCGACCTAAACGAATCTGCTCTGAAGGGTGTGGTCCAGGACATCGGAGATGAAAATGTAAGCTATGTTGCCGGTGATACAACGGACCCGGTTCAGGTACAACAGTTCGTAAATGCTACTGTTGAACGTCACGGTGGCATTGACGTATTTATCGCAAACGCTGGAATAGAAGGAGAAGTGAACTCAATAATTGATACTCCTGTCGATATGTTTGACAAGGTAATATCAGTAAACGTTAAAGGGGTATGGCTAGGTTTAAAGTATGTTATGCCAGTGATGCGTGAAAGAGGAGGTGGGAGTATTGTAATCACATCATCTACTGCCGGGGTTAGAGGATCGGCAGGGATGGCACCCTACTCTGCTAGTAAACACGCAGTAATCGGGCTGATGCGAACCGCAGCAATGGAAGGCTCTTCCATGGGTATTCGCGTGAACACAGTTAATCCGGCTCCGATTCAAACCCGGATGATGAGATCAATAGAAAAACAAAGAGTCTCTGAAGGAAAACAGGGCTTCAGTACAGTCGAAGAGGCCCAGAAAGCTGTTGCTGCGGGTAATCCACTGAGGCGATATGGGGAACCGGAGGAAGTCGGTAAGCTAATGATGTTTCTAGCCAGTGATGAAAGCAGCTTCTGCAATGGTGGAGTCTACATGGTAGATGGAGGTACAACGGCTGGACAAAACTCATTTGGGAGATAATTTGTCCATAGTCCATAACTGATTTGATAAACAAGATAATGCAGTCCCCCGTAGTGAAGTTACGAGACTTCAGGTTATTGGCTTTCTCAACTTTCTTCGAAAGCGTTACCCGTGGCGAAAACGTCGTCCTAGGTTGGGTGATTCTGGAACTAACCGACTCTCCATTCATGGTGGGTTTAGCCATGGGCATCCGACATGCACCTGCGTTCTTTCTAGGGATAACAGCTGGTACTATTTCAGACCTCATAGACAGAAGAACACTCATACGGGTACTCATGGCAACAGCTGCACTAGTGGCATTCCTGATGGGTCTTTTATTGGCATCCGGCAAAGCAGAGTTATGGCATTTATTGTTAATTCCCGCAATTGGCGGAACTATCCATATGACGCTAAATACCATCAGCCGAAGTTTTGTTTTTGACTTGGTGGGTCAAGAAAATGGATTATTAGGCATGTCTTATCTCAGCCTAGCAATACGTAGTGGGGGAATGGTTGGGGCCCTAGTAGTCGGTTTTGCTCTTGGGGAATGGGGAGCCGGCGCTGGATATTTTGCAATTTCTGTCGGCTGTGGGTGTGCCTTTCTCTTCTTGGCCTTAATCAAATCACCCGGAAATTCAGCCCCCTCAAGGAGAGGCAGTCTGGCAAATGGGTTTTCTGAATTCTGGAAAGAATTAAAACGCAACCGCACTCTATCTGCCTTGGTATTGATAGTGATGTCTGTAGAATTATTTGGGTTTACCTCACACACCTTAATGCCCAGCATCGCCCGCGATATCTGGGACATGGGCCCTGAAGGCTTAGGGGTTTTGCACGCGTTCAGTTCTGCAGGAGGCATAATAGCAATCCTCCTCGTTTCGATGTTTGGGCAGGGTGGTCGGCATGGGCTTCGATTTATAATTGTCTTGCATGTGTTTGGTGTAGCCCTTCTACTTCTAGGTTTGGCGCCTTCCGTTCATATAGCTATTTTGGCAATTGTTTTAATGAGTGGGATGATGTCTCTCTCTGATTTATTTTCCCAAACCTTGCTACAAAGATTGGTCCCAAATGATTTAAGAGGAAGGGCTATGGGGGCTTGGACAACAGCAGTCGGGACTGGTCCTTTAGGAAACTTAGAAATCGGAGCTCTAGCTTCCATATTGGGAGTAACCACTGCCTTGTCATTGCATGGGGGAGCCTTGATTCTATTGGCAATAGTCACCTTCGTGACCTTTAAAAACCTCAGGGAAATATAAACTTACTTGTGAAGCTAGCCACAAAGACATGTATCATGCAAGAAACAAAGGAGAGGTATAAATTATGGGATTGAAAGATCGAACTCCAACTACTGTTGAAGAGTACCTAGATTACAAAGCCCGTTTCAGTAACTGGGGAAGATGGGGTGACGATGACCAGTTTGGAACACTCAATCACATAACTCCCAAAGTAACAAAAGAAGCCGCCAGTCTCATCGATACCGGTCGGACCATTTCTTGTGCGAACCCCCTAGCGACCCATTCGGTAGTACCTGACCAGTTTAGAAATCCTAGACCAGCTGACCATAATATGGCAGTTCATGAGCGGGGGTCGGGAGATTACATTGGGGTTTCGTATCACGGTTTTGTAAATACACACATAGACGCACTCTGCCATTTTTTCACCAAAAGTGTAGTTGCCGGAGGGCGTCTATATAACGATAAGGACCCTGCTTTGGTCAGAGATTCTGGAGCAGCCACACATTCTATAGACAATTGGCAGGACGGGATAATAACCAGAGGGGTTCTCTATGACATTCCAAAATTCAGAGGTATTGATTTTGTCGATTTGGAGAATCCTGTTGAAGGCTGGGAGCTCCAAGATTGGGCGGATACCCAAGGCATAACACCAAGCTCGGGAGATGCAGTTCTTATACGATCAGGATATAGTGCCTTTTGGAAAGCGCATCCAAACTTAGAAATGACATTCCCACCCAATACTCCTGGTAACGCTCCTTCAATAATTGAATTCCTATATGATACAAACGCCTCATTACTCGGATGGGACCTTCAGGAATCAGGCCACCGTGAATACGATTATCCGGCAAGAATCCCTGTCCATGAAGTAATCATCCCCCACATGGGCATGCCTATTCTCGATAATGCCAACTTTGATCGATTGGCGAAAACCTGCGAAGAGTTGAACAGTTACGTATTCCATTTTACTATCGCTCCTCTGGTGGTAGAGGGTGGTACAGGCTCTCCAGTAAATCCAATAGCTATGTTCTAGAAATTATCGCTCTTTTGTGAATCGCTTTACCGACGGTATTACCATTGTGGCTTACCTGAATTTCATAAGTAAGGCGACCCTTTTCTCTATCAATTTCAGTTAAGGATGTGCATATTTCTACAGTTTCTCCAACGTCTGTCCGTGCAACATGCCGAAGACCATCAACCGCGTAACCCACAGTGGAGGTATCTTCATCCAAGAGATGATCTGATTGCTTGATGCATGCACCTTCCATCAGACCCAACATTGCCGGGGTAGACAGTACATCATCACCCTTATTTCCAGTTCTATTAGTAGTCATTTCAGTAGTAATCTGCACATCGATACGTCCTGACTGACCAATTTCAAGGTTGCTTGTATTCAAAGTTTTCTCCTGTTAGTGAATATAAACGCGATTATACCTAAGAGGGAAGAAGGAATGTTTAGGTGCATTTTGATAAGATCGAGGAACTGGCGTCAATATTTATCTATGGGGGACCCAAACTACAAACTGAGGAAAAATGATAACTAGAGGTAATTTATTTAGAGAGCAGTATCCCAAAAAATTTATGGGTATCGATGGTAAATCTATGGCCTACATAGACGAAGGAATAGGAGATCCAATAGTTTTTATCCATGGAAATCCAACGTCTTCATACCTTTGGAGAAATATAATCCCACATGTTGATCATCTAGGAAGGGTCATAGCACCCGACCTTATAGGGATGGGTGACTCCGATAAATTGGACAACACCGGACCGGCTAATTACAAATTTGAAGAGCACTGTAAATACCTATACAACCTATTCGAAAATTTAGAACTCTGGAACGTACATTTTGTAGTTCATGACTGGGGCTCAGCTCTCGGATTTTACTGGAGCCAGCTCAACCCAAAAAGAGTCAAAAGCATCACCTACATGGAAGCTATAACTGGCCCTATCGAAAGTTGGGAAGATTGGCCTGAGGTGGCAAGGAATATTTTCCAAGCTTTCAGGGCCGATGCTGGGGAAGAACTAATACTGGAGAAAAACATATTTGTTGAAAGGATACTTGCAGGAGATGGAAAGCTTTCAGAAGAGGACTTAGAAATTTATTTGGCACCCTATAAGATACCAGGGGAGGATAGACGCCCTACCCTTACCTGGCCCCGGGAAATACCTATTGCTGGAGAGCCTGATTATATGGTCGCAATAGCTGAATCGTATGCCGAATTTCTAAGTACAAGTGACATACCCAAACTCTTCATAAATGCGGACCCTGGGTCAATACTGGTTGGTAACCAGAGAGAAAAGGCTCGATTGTGGAATAATCAACGAGAAGTCACAGTCAAAGGCGGGCATTTCGTCCAGGAAATATCCCCAGATGATATCGGCGGTCATCTAGCAGATTTCATAGCAAGTTTTAAATAGCACCTACTTTTGAGTAATCTTTATGCCTACTGATGCTGAAAATATCACAGATCCTACTAAGGCCAGTAAAAAAGTTGTGCCAATAAGACTATCGATTCCCCACGCATCTGAAATAAATCCAGACACCCCTGGGGCAATAGCAAATCCGCAAATATAGCCAACACCCACAACTGCCGATATTAATCCGAAATTAGACTCACCCAGAAGCCTAGCCGTTATGACTGGTTTCACCAGGTTCATTATCCCAAATGAACCTCCTTGGAATACCACGAACAATCCAAGAAGGAGAGGCCTCATTCCAGAGTAGTAAAGCAATACCCCAGCGCAAACCAATAACACACAACTGAATAAGGCGACTCCGATAATCTCGAATTCTCTTTTGAGATATTTTTCTATTGCCAGCAACCCAATGCGTCCCCCGACTTGCATCGGTCCCATTGCAGAAGCCATCAAAACAGCCGAGGTAGAGGAGGCTCCCCTAGCTTCAAGCAAAGGAAGTATCTGACTAATTAACATTATGTGATTTAGAGCGAAAGCGGTGAACAGAATACTTAAACTCCAAAAAATGGGCTTCTTCACTAATGATCGGAAAAACGTGGTCGAACTTTTTGATTCTGAAAAACCCTCTGTTGTTGATAGATTTGCCTTTGTATCTACATAAATACCAATCCAAAAAAGTGGCGCCGCCAAAAAGCACAGTAAAAAACTAAATACATAAAAACTAGTCTCCCAATTGAAAACACTAGAAATTGTCGCAGACAATATGAAACTTAAGGTTATTGAAAAGCCTGCAAAAAGGGTAACCATCACAATGGGTTCTTTTGCATTGGAAGCGTAATGCCTAGTGAGAATCGCAAAACACGGATCATAAAGACAGGCTCCCATAGCAATGCCAGCTACAGCCCACAAGATATAGAATTCCGCCAAAGACCCAACCAACGGAATAAACAACAAGCAAATTCCTCCTAGCGCAACCCCGCCTGACATCAACTCTCGGCCAAATCCTTTATCAATCAGTTTCCCAGACACTATTCCCATGAAGGCAGATACCACCAAGGCAACCATGAGCGCCGCGGATAACTCGGATGCGCTCCAGCCAAAATGCAATTTCCAACGTATCAGAGAAGCAGGAAAGAGATAAAAAAGGCCCGCCCATGCGAGGGTTTCACCTACTGAAATAGCCCAAAGTCTGGGGTTGGACCACACACCTGATTTATTTTGATCCTGAAGCATAAAAAGACGCCTATTTAGAGATGCCTCAAATATATCACTGGAGAGATACCTTATTGCAGGCTAGTGGTACTATTCGCGATATCAAAGGAAGGAGCACTCAAATGAATGACCTAATTTATGAATCAGTAAGCAACATAGCAACTGAAATTAAACAGAAGAAAGTATCCTGTTTAGAAGTTACAGAGATGCATTTGAAGCGCATTGAGGCCGTAAATCCTGTACTTAACGCTGTCGTTCAAATCTGCTCTGAAAGAGCCATCGCTGAAGCAAAAGCGGCAGATAAGAAGATCGCAAATCAGGAAAAGATTGGCCCCTTGCACGGAGTCCCTATGACATTAAAAGATTCACTGGATACTAAAGAAGTCATATCGACTGGTGGGACCAAAGGGCGGGTCAGCTTCATACCGGAAAACGATGCAACAGTCACATCCAGGTTAAGAAATGCCGGAGCAATTCTATTGGGTAAAACAAATACCCCAGAATTTACACTGGCGGGAGAAACGGACAATCTAGTGTATGGACGCACCAACAACCCTTACGACCCAACTAGAATCCCTGGAGGTTCAAGCGGGGGAGCCGCCGCAATTATAGCTTCTGGAGGTTCACCACTGGATATAGGAAGTGACACTGGTGGCAGCATAAGGATGCCGTCACATTTTTGTGGAATAACTGGAATAAAACCCAATAGTGGCCGAATACCAAGAACGGGCCACATTGTGAACCACACTATGGGAGCATTCGATTCGTTGACTCAAAATGGACCTATGGCCCGATACGTGGAAGACTTGATACTAACTTTACCTATCCTTTGCGGACCAGACTGGGTAGACCCTGCCATTATCGGAATGCCTTTAAGAGATCCTTATAAGGTTAGGGTTCAAAATCTAAGGGTAGCCTTTTATACAGATAACGGTATTCACCAGCCGTCTCAAGAAATACAAAATACTGTAAGAAGTGCTGCTAAAGACCTAGAGAATATAGGCCTTACAGTTGAAGAGGCTCGTCCAAAGGCATTGCAAATGACCCCCGAAATCAATAATTCACTTAATGGTGGTGACGGAAGAGCATGGGTAAAGCGATTGGTTGATTCTGCCAATACGACAGAGATATCTCCATTTCTTCAAAAGCGTTTAAGCAGCGCCAGCCCTATATCCACAGCTGAATTCACAGCTAACCTAGAGATGTTAGATAAATACAGGAGTGACATGTTGTTTTTCATGAAGGATTATGACGCTATAATCAGCCCCACAGCTCCTTTTACCGCCTGTGGCCACGGCGAGACCTTCAGCGACAAAAATAGAAACGCCTTTGCATACACACAGGCCTACAATATGACTGGATGGCCCGGAACAGTAGTCAGGTATGGAGAGACTGAGGATAATTTACCAATCGGGGTGCAAATCGTCTCCCGACCATGGAGAGAAGATGTTTCTCTCGCAGTAGCCCTAGAACTTGAAAAAATTTCAGGAGGATGGAAAAGACCTAACATCTAAATTCCGGTTGGTTACCAACAAGAAATAAAAGAAGAGCGGGTAAAATAATGAAAGAATCACCTGTTATCACAAAAATAGAAGCTATTCATTACTCTCACACATTGAATGAAGTAGGTAGGGACTACAACACCTTTAACATGGTGTATGAACCAGGAGGAACATCCGAACAATCGGGATCTTTAGTGAGAATTCATACTGATCAAGGTTTAATTGGAGAGTACCCTGACGTTAACGATCCTACCCTAGCTGAAATAAAAATATTGGGTTCCTATCTCATTGGCAAAAATGCCCTCGCACGTGAACCAATATATAACGATTTGAAAAGAGGGTCTCGGCATTGGGCAATGTTGGGCATGGGAATTATCGATATTTGCCTGTGGGATATAGCAGGAAAATTTTATGATGAGCCTTTGTTCCGTTTATTAGGAGGCGAACTGCAGCCACTAAAAGCTTACGCTTCCACCTTGCACGGCGATGAAAATGGTGGTCTAACAACACCTCAAGATTTCGAAGATTTCGCGCGAGAATGTTTGAAAATGGGCTACCGGGCATTTAAGGTGCATGGGTGGGGACTGGCACGAGAAAACATCACTCGAGAAGTCGAAAATGTTCTAAACCTTGGAAACAAATTCGAAGGAAAGCTTGACCTGCTTATTGACCCCGCCTGCGAAATAAGGAATTTTGGTGATGCGCTAAAACTTGGTAGAGCCTGTGACGAGGCTAAATTTTTCTGGTGGGAAGATCCATTCCAGGATAATGGGGTATCCCAGTTTGCTCATAGAAAGCTGAGACAATTAGTGAAAACTCCATTATTGCAGACTGAGCACATAAGGTTACTTGAACAACATGTGGATTTCATCGTAGCCGATGCTACGGATTATGTACGCTCCGGGGCTCATGAAGACGGGGGAGTTACTGGGGCCATGAAAATCGCCCATGCCTCGGAAGGATTCGGCCTTGATATGGAACTCCACGGCCCTGGCCCAGTTCATAGACACATAATGTCATCAATAAGAAATACCAATTTTTATGAACTTGGTCTGGTTCATCCGAATGTTCCAACCACAAAGGCTCCTGTATATTTGGATTATAGTGATGACCTTGACGCCGTAGATGAAAACGGGAATGTATATGCCCCTCAAGGCCCTGGTATTGGTGTGAATCTGAATTGGGAATGGATTAATTTCCACAAAACAGGCGAAGAAACTATAGCTGAATAAAAATATAATTCTTGGAATTAGGAGGAAAATACCCATATGAATAACACCGAAGGAGCTTTATCGGGAGTACGGGTAGTGACTTGTTCTACTGCGCAGGCAGGCACAGTTCCTTACATGCTAATGGCGGATTTAGGGGCCGAGGTTATAAAAGTTGAAGTACCCGGAACCGGGGATGGATCGAGGCGGGCAGGCGAAATTAAGAATGGTGTAAGTTCGTTTTTCGAAACTAATAACAGAGGTGTAAAAAGTCTCACTCTTAATTTGAAGGCGCCGGAAGGAAAACAAATCTTGTATGAATTAATCAAAAGGGCCGATGTTTTCGGGCAGAACTTTAGACCGGGCGCTGCTGAACGGAACGGATTCGGATATGAAGAACTGAGGAAGATTAACCCCAAACTGGTTTATGCTTCTATATCTGCTTATGGATTGGAAGGTCCTGATGCTAATTTGCCAGGAACAGATGCGGTTGGTCAGGCTCTATCCGGAGTAACTGAGGCCTTCTCAATACCGGGAAAGCCAATGCGAACTGGGGTGGCCTCAGTCGCAGATGAGACTACAGCAATTTTAACTTTTGGTGGCATTTTAGCCGCCTTGATTCATGCTAGGGAAACCGGACAAGGTCAAAAGGTAGACACTTCCCTTGTAGGAAGCGCATTTCGGCTTATGGGTTGGACTATGGCCACAACGATGTGGAAAAACCAGGCTCCCATCACTGGAGCCCGAATAAATGGTAGTCGGAATAGAGCCGGTATTGCAGCATGCTTCAACGATATCGACGGAAAACCCCTGGCAATACAATTGGACGCTCGCCAGTGGCTTCCAGCTCTTAAAATCCTAGGATTCCACAATGAGATGGATAAAAAGGGATTACTCGACCTAGGAATTGCCTTCGATTCTGAGGAGGATAAAAATGAAATACTGGACACTCTGTCAACCATGTTTTCAAAAGACACTCGAGAACACTGGGTAAGCATTCTAAGAGAAGCTGACATGGTAGCAGCCCCTGTAAACACTATGCTTGAAGCATCCAACGATCCAAATGTAGTTGCCAATGGCTACGTAAAAGAAATTTTTCATCCGAAAATCGGCGAGAACATCAAAATCCATGGCTCTCCCTGGAAATTTTCAGAAACTCCGAGTACGCCTGGATTCGCTCCTGAATTAGGGGAACATAATGATGAAATACTATCTTCATTGGGTTACACCGATTCACAAATAGAGGAATTACAAAAAAATGAAGCTATTTAGCGATCAAAGAGAGTAGGGAAAAAGGCCCATAGAAACAATGATAGAGATAAGAAAAAATAGAGCAAAACAAAAATTGAAAAATGGGGAAACTGTCATTGCAGTTTCATGTACTGACACTGATATGGTGGATTTTCTGGGTTCAACTGGGACCGTAGATGTTATATGGGTGGAAATGGAGCACGGTGAAGCCACTTGGTCACAAATTAGTGATATTACTAGAGCATGTGATCTGTGGGGGATGA
>CETO01174797.1_pt1 | contig 10595 bp, 12 predicted proteins | sample 531351 | NCBI WGS metagenome assembly CETO01 (sample SAMEA2622678, study PRJEB7988) | marine metagenome | isolation source: saline water (ENVO:00002010), including | reverse complement strand
GGTTATATAATTATTGCATAACCAAGCGTGCTGAACATTTAATTCAAGGCATTGAAACCAGTGTGTTTCGCAGTTTCAATGAATTGTTTAAAACACTCGATTATATGACGTTTATGTCGATTATTGGTTGGCAAATGACGTTGGTTGAGCGATATGGTCGCGTATATTTTAGTTTAATGACGCTGCAAATTACCAATATTACCGAACTAATTGATACCACGGGCAAAGCCAAAACCGAAAGCCTGATAGGGCAGTTATTTACCCATCTTCATCAAGTGTTTAGAGCCAGTGATTTGTCGGCAAGGCTTGATGGCGTACTATTCTTTTTTCTACCTATGACGGTGCAAGATGGATGTTTGATTATTTTAAATCGTATTCGCGAAAGCTTAAAAACGCTCACGCAAGAAAAGCTAGATCGCAATATTACCCTTAGTGCAAGTTATATGACGTCATCAGACATGGTGCAAGCCGGCTTGAAAAATCAGATTAAACCACAACAATTACAAGAATTACTTATCCAAAGTAACGTATGTGTGTTGTGTTAATCATGCTTTCTTGGATAAATTTTATTTTCATCCATCAGCGAAAATTGGCGTAAATCAAGGCGATGCATCATGTTAATCATGGTGGTATTGTTAATTTTACCCTGACGCTTGAGTTTTCTTAATTCATGTCTGGCTGCATCAAGTGCACTAAGGCGTAGTTTTTCTTCGTAAGTTAATGCCTGTAAACTGGTATTTTTTTCAGCTTCTTCACCCACTGCTGAGACAATAAATAAGTTTAAAGATGCCATCAAAGCATTCCCCACTTGTTGACATACCGCGGCCTCTGATTCATTCAAATCTTTGATAATTGCTGACATTTTGCGCTCTACCGCTTTAATGCCTGCTTGAGCGGCAGCAATGCGCGCGGTGTTTTCTTCATCCAGAGGGTTAGAGGAGGTGGTAATTTTTAAGCGAGGTAACACAATTTTTAGTACGATGGTACTTAAAATAAGTGAGCAAAGCACCACACCTACCACAATGATGATAAGTAAATCACGGGCAGGAAAGGCTATGCCACTGCTGATAAAATTAGGCAAAGATAAAATGGCTGCAAGGGCAATAGCGCCTCGTATACCCCCAAAAGACATGGCTAAGAGCAAAGTAAAATCAGGTAATTGCCAAACTTTAGTTTTTTTACTAGTAAATAGCTTATCAAGCGGTAGCATCAAGGATACCCAAATAAAGCGTAAAAAGATCAAGCTAAAAGTGATGATGCCAACAATGGTAAAACCTAGTGAAAAACTAATGCCAATTTCATCAATTAAATGCATGGTATTGGGCAGATAAATCCCTAAAAGCACAAAAATAATACCATTTAAAGTAAGCTCTAACATGCCCCAGACAAAGCGGCCTTCAATACGCATATTCACCATCGTTCGGTCTAAAAAACCGACTTTATCGATAGTAAACCCGGCCGCTACGGCTGCTAAAATACCTGAACTATGGAAAAATTCCGCAGCGAGATACGCTGAATAAGGTAATAGAATGAGTAATAAATTTTCAATGGTCGTTTCTTCAAAACGATGTAAACTCAAGCGCCCCAAAATCCATACAAAGCCATAACTTAAAAGTACACCAATTAAAATCCCGCCAGCACTGATTAAAATCAAACTTAAAAAAGCATCTTGAATAGAAAATAAACCGGAGAATAAGGCAGCAACCGCGAATTTAAATGACACCAAGCCCGAAGCATCATTAAGTAAAGCTTCACCTTGTAAGATATGCCACATGCGTAAAGGCAACCCAAGCTTGGCCGTCATCGATTTAAGGGCAACCGCATCGGTTGGCGAAACTGCAGCAGCCAAGGCAAAACACGCCGCTTGTGGCAAAATAGGTAAAAGCCAATGAATTAAATAGCCAAGGCCAACGACGGTAAAAAACACCAAACCAATTGAGAGCATGATAATTGGTTTGGTGTTAGATAAAAATTCACGCTTAGGAAAATGCCAGCTATCACTAAACAGTAGGGGCGGGATAAATAGCACCATAAACACTTCAGGATTAAAACTTACTTGTAAAAGTGGTATAAAAAAGCTTGCCACCGCACCCACGGCAATTTGAATAAAAGGTGCAGGCACACTTAATACCAAGCGCGAAATAATTCCTGAAATGATAAACAGTGATAAAAGGGTTAAACAAATTAAGACATTATCCATAGCTCGCCTAAAATGAAGGTTTTAAACATTAAAGCGAAAATGCATCACATCGCCATCACATACAATATATTCTTTGCCTTCAAGCCTTAATTTACCCGCTTCTTTGGCACCTTGTTCACCGTTGTGGGTAATAAAATCATCATAAGCGATGACTTCAGCACGAATAAACCCCTTAGCAAAATCGGTATGAATAACCCCCGCTGCTTCAGGTGCACTAGCACCAATGGGAATGGTCCAAGCACGTACTTCCTTAACGCCTGCAGTAAAATAAGTTTGCAAACCTAATAGTTCATAGCCGGCACGAATCACCCGATTAAGACCTGGTTCAGTTAAACCTAATTCAGCCATAAACTCTAACCGTTCAGCATCATCCGTCAATTCAATTAAATCTGCCTCAGTAGCGGCGCACAGCGACACCAATTGCGCTTGCTCTTGATGGGCTAAATCTTTAACTTGATTGAGTAAAGGATTATCTTGGGTGCTATTATCATCGGTATTGGCAATATAAAGCACAGGTTTGGCGGTTAATAGACAAAAACGAGCGATAATGATTTGTTCTTGCTCGTTTAAAGAAAGCGTGCGTACCGGTAAACCTTGGTCTAGATGCGCTTTGACTTTATTTAAGCAAGCATGTTCTAACATGGCTTCTTTATTGCCACTTTTGCTATTTTTTTGTGCTTTGATAAGCGCTTTATCAACGGCTTCCATATCAGCTAAGGCTAATTCAGTGTTAATGGTGTCAATATCACTTAATGGGTTAACGCATCCAGCCACATGCACCACATCAGACGCAGCTGCCTCAAAACAGCGTACCACATGCGCAATGGCGTCGGTTTCGCGAATATTGGCTAAAAATTGGTTGCCCAATCCCTCGCCTTGAGATGCCCCTTTGACAATGCCGGCAATGTCCACAATTTCCATGGAAGTAGGAATGAGATTATGTGGTTTGACGATATGCGCTAAGGCTTGAAGTCGCTCATCAGGAACAGCGACTCGCCCAATGTTTGGTTCTATGGTGCAAAAAGGATAATTTGCTGCTTGAATGCCGGCTTTGGTAATGGCATTAAATAAAGTTGATTTGCCAACATTGGGTAAACCAACGATGCCTAATTTAAATCCCATAGGATATCTCCAAAAGAAAATAATATTGGTCAGCCATTAAGTAGGGTCATGGCTTGAGGTATTTGATTGTGAATGGCTAAATCCATGATGTCGAATGCGCGATTAAACGCGTTGTCGATGAGCATTTTATCGGCATCACTTGGTTTGGCTAACACAAATTGACTCACATCCTGATTTGGATGAGAGGGGCGGCCAATACCAAATCGTAGCCGATGAAAGTGTGCGCCAATCTGTTGCATGATATCGCGCAGTCCATTATGCCCGCCATGTCCGCCACCACTTTTTAATTTAACGCGTCCTGCAGCTAAATCTAGTTCATCGTGAACGACCAAAACTTCTTCAGGTGCTATTTGAAAAAACTGACAGCATTTTGCAACTACTTGCCCACTGACATTCATAAAGGTTAAAGGAAGTATCAGCCGACATACTTCAATGCTGGCAATATCCGCTTGCAAACGTTTTTCTGTTTTAAATGATGCTTGATAAGTAGCTGCAAGCTTTTCAACAAACCAACTGCCAACATTGTGACGTGTGAGAGCATAATTTTGGCCAGGGTTACGAAGGCCCACAATAAGTTTAAGAGTCATAGATGGATAAGAAATGATATTTGTCAAAAAAAAGACCAACATCAGCGTTAGATGTTGGTCAGGCGGGAGTTTTATTCGTTCGCAGGGGCTTCATCAGTTGTATCATCTTCAGCTTTCATCGAAGGCATTTGAATGCTAACAACCGGTAAATTATGTTCAGCTTCCTGTAAATTTGCGGTTAATTCCACACCTTTTGGCAAAGTTAAATCAGCTAAGTGAATGATGTGATTTAATTCTAATTCCGCCAAATCAACATCGATTGATTCAGGTAAATCTTTGGCTTGGCAACGTACTTCAACTTGAATCATAGTATGATTGACAAAGCCACCCATTTTAACACCTTTGGCGGTGGTTTCATTTAAGAAATTAAGCGGTACTTGTTTGATCAAAATATCCTTTTTAGAAACACGTTGTAAATCCATATGCAAAATAATAGGTTTGTATGGATGGCGTTGTAAATCTTTTAAAATGACATGTTCTGTTGCACCATCAATGGTAATATCAAATACACTTGAATAAATGCTGGCATTTTCTAAGGCCTTGATGACTTTATTATGGAGAAAATTGACCGCCTGAGGGTCTTTTTCACCACCATAGACAATAGCGGGTACTTTGTTATCAAGACGACGAAGGCGGCGGCTCGCACCCTTCCCAAAGTCGGTTCTTGTTTCTGCTGCAAGCGTAACGATAGACATGCTTATCTCCAAAATAAAAAAATATAAAATGATTTAACCCGCGACCAGGGTAAATGGTTTAAAAAACGACGACAGTATACATTAATTTAAAATCAACTTGAAGTAATGACTTTGTTTTCGTAGAATATGGCATTTTGTTGCACTTATTACAGCCTTTAGGGCATGTTGGAGATTAAATTTATGTATGCGGTAATCAAATCAGGCGGTAAACAATACCGTGTCAAAGAAGGCGATACACTCAAGCTTGAAATGTTATCAGGCGATGTTGGTAGCGAATTAACTTTTAATGAAGTGCTTTTATTAGCCGATGGCGATACCATTACCTGTGGCACGCCTTTGGTTGAAAACGCTTTGGTTCGTGCCGAAATTCTCGCGCATGGCCGGCATAAGAAAATCAAAATCATTAAGTTTCGTCGTCGTAAACACCATATGAAAAGAATGGGACATCGACAATATTACACGCAAGTTAAAATTACAGCATTCAAGTAGGCAGGAGAGAATTAAATGGCTCATAAGAAAGCAGGTGGTAGTACCCGTAATGGACGTGATTCGAATCCTAAGTATTTAGGGGTTAAATGTTTTGGTGGACAATGTGTTCATCCTGGTCAAATCATCGTTCGTCAACGTGGCACGCGTTTTCATCCTGGACAAAATGTTGGACTTGGCCGTGATCATACCCTTTATGCACTTACCGCAGGTAAAGTATGCTTTGTACAAAAAGGCAGTAAGAATCGTAAATTTGTGATGATTACCGCACTCGATGCCTAAAAGCGGTGATTATCTATATAAAAGCCCCATTGTGATGGGGCTTTTTTTATTGACTACAATTAAGTCAAATTCACCTATAAAAAGAAGTAAGCGATGAAATTTGTTGATGAAGCTGTTATAGAAGTTCAGGCGGGTAAAGGTGGTGATGGTTGTTTAAGTTTTCGACGGGAAAAATTTATTCCGTTTGGTGGGCCTGATGGCGGTGATGGTGGCGATGGTGGTAGTGTGATTTTGGTCGCTGATGCTGATCTAAATACATTGGTCGATTTTCGCTTCAAGCGTCATTTCAAAGCTGAAAATGGGCAACCAGGCATGGGCAGTAATTGTCGAGGCAAGCAGGGTGATGATTTACGGCTATCAGTACCTGTTGGCACCTTAATTTTTGATGCAGAAACTGAAGAGCTAATAGGCGATTTAACCCAAGCTCATGCCACATTTAAAGTCGCTCAGGGTGGTTTTCATGGTCTGGGCAATACACGTTATAAAAGCAGTGTAAATCGTGCGCCCCGACAAACCAGTAAAGGCACGCTAGGAGATAAACGACGTTTAAGGCTTGAATTACAAGTTCTAGCGGATGTTGGGTTGTTAGGTTTACCTAATGCCGGTAAATCAACGCTTATTCGCGCGGTATCAAGTGCTAAACCCAAAGTGGCGGATTACCCTTTTACCACTTTGCATCCTAATTTGGGCGTGGTGCGGGTTTCGGCTTTACAAAGCTTTGTGATGGCGGACATTCCGGGGCTCATTGAAGGCGCTGCCAGTGGCGCGGGTTTAGGTCATCGCTTTTTAAAACATTTGCAACGCACCTCAGTGTTGCTTCATGTCCTTGATGTTATGCCAGTTGATAATTCTGACCCTGTGACAAACGCGCAAACCATTCTCCATGAGCTCAAACAATACAATGCGCAATTATTAGAAAAACCACACTGGCTTGTGCTAAATAAACTCGATCTATTAACGGATGAAAAAGCCCGTGCAGCAAAAATAGATGAGATCGTGCAAGGTTTAGCGTGGCAGGGGCCGGTGTTTGCTATTTCTGCGTTAAGCTCTGAGGGAACTGATGCTTTATGCTATGCCATTGCGCAGCTAATCGATAAGATGAAAGAGTCTAAAGCATAACCATTCAGTGACATAATGAATCACTAAGGCGCCATATAGAGGAAAAGTATGTGTTTCTTGCGTTTGATGATTACCTTTTGTGACAGTTAGACGCACCGAGGCGTTTGCAGCAGTTTTATTCTGCTGCCAAAATGGCTCAAGCCCCCGGACATGAAGATAAATATCTGTTTTAAAGCGCTCTTGGAAAAATACTTTTTTATAGGTGGTTGGCGTATGTAGTAATGTTTGTAACATGCCACCTGTTGTTTCATCGATGATGGTAATGGTTTGATTGGTATGCATAAGTTTTTGTTGCAGCAAAACAGAGGCTTTCTCGTTGGTATGATTGAGCACATAAGGTCGAATTTTCGGTTCAATGATGGTTTTAATATCGTTGGCTAATTCAGGCTTACAACGCACCTTACATTGCACATAAGGTGTTTCCAAGCGATAACTTAATTCACAATTAAATGCTTCTAGGGCTGTTTCAAATAATGTTGCAATCGCGCTTTCAGTGATGCCAAAAACACGCCACCATAGCAAAGTGGTGTCATGATAACAGTCAAGCTTCGCGATAAAATTAAGCGCAAAATCATCAAACATAGGCAAACATTCCCGCGGAGGGCCGGGTAATAATATGAAATGCCGTTGATGATGAGCCACATAGCAACCCATCGCCGTACCATGCGGATTTGGTAAAAGTTGTGCATGTTTTGGAAAAAGCGTTTGTTGGATAAATCCTTGATTTAACACGTTTGATTGACGATGTGCTAGGCGTTGGCGAATATGCGTTTGCGCTTGAGAAAACTCAATCAATGGAGATGATAAAAACTGGCTCAAAGCAAAACGTGTTCTATCATCACTTGTGGGTCCCAGACCCCCGATTAAGATCACACCCTCATGCTTTGCTGTCAAAAAACGTAAGCCCGCGATGATGTCTTGTTCATCGTCGCTACAGGTCATTTGTAATCCTAAACGTATATTTTTACGACTTAAGCTAAGTGCAATATACTGTGCATTGGTGTTGAGGGTATCACCGCTGATAAGTTCGTTACCGGTGGCTAAAATTGCAATGCTCAATGAGAGGTTTCCTTTTTAGATGCATCACTACAAGCTGCTTGATGCAGGGTAATTTGTTTAAATGGCATGTCAATGCCTTGTGCTTCAAAACGGCTTTTAATCAGCGCTTGTAAGTTATTTTTAACGCGTGCGAGATCACTTGTTTTTAACCACATCATAAATTTCAGTTCAATGGCCGATTCAGCGAAATTTTGAATAATCACATCAGGTGCCGGCTCTTTTAAAATTTCGTTAAATTCGTGGGTCATGCTAAGCAATACTGATCTAGCGGTGTTAAAGTCTGTGCCGTAGGCAACACCTATGATTAAATCAAGGCGCCTTGTGGCAAAATAGCTTAAGTTGGTGATATTTGATTTGATTAATGCTTCGTTAGGCAGGCGTACCAGCGTGTTATCAAACGTTTTGAGTTTGGTTGAAAGCAAATCAATGGATTCAACAAGACCCGTAATACCACTCACCTCAATGGTGTCCCCTAGTTGAAAGGGGCGTTCGAACAATAAAAAGATGCCACTGATAAGATTAGAAGCAGCAGTTTGTGAGGCAAAACTCAAAGCAACCGTAAAAACGCCAGCGGCCCCTAATAATACGCTAAGATTAAAACCTAACTGCTGTAGGCTTGCGATAAAAAAAATAAAGACAATCACATAAAAAATAGCGCGACTCATAAGCACGCTATGATGTCGTGAAAAATGCGCAGCTAATATATGGGTTTCAAGCCAAAGGCTTAAGCGTTTACCAATAAAAAACCCGGCGATTAATAACGCCAAAGCATAGCCTACTGCTAATAATTTATAGGATGTCAAAATGTGCATCATAGTTTCTGGCATAGTTTAAACTCCTAGGTGAGGAATGCGCTCATTGAGCCAATTGAGTATTATTTCTAGCAGATTTGTTTGACAGGTGTCTAGACTTTGTAAGCATAAAAAGGCCACATTTGGTGCTTTGGCACGTTGCAGGCGTCGTAAAATTTTAGCTTTTGAGTGAAATTGACTATGAATGGTGATGCCATGGAGGGTGTTATCAACAAGCGCTTGTTTGTGCTTAAAAGCCCAGTGATAGGCCACCGATACACTCCAAATTTGCGTTGGATGACGAAAGCGATGGACTAAATTTTGCTGCCATATTTGGGGGTGTTGCTCAAAAAAGGCGGCCATGGTCGATTTTTTCAAGGCAAAGGGCAGATGCTCTAGGTAAAAATAATGGCGTTTGTCAGTGATGCACTGGGCACTTTTTTCTTGGGTTAGGCGATGAGGTGGCACAGGTTTTGAACGCATGAAAGGTAACCGCCAACGTTTATCGCTAAATGTTTTCCAGCTACCGCGCATGACCATGGCCGAGTTGCGAAAAAAATCTTCTGGCTTAACTGGCCTGATTAAAAAGCAATCATCGTTAAAATAAATAAAATGCTCGGCAAGATTAGGGATACGCCAAAGCACTGACTCAATGGTTAAGCTATTAAAAGTGGGCAAATAATCGGTAAAGCCGGCAAAAATAACTTGATGGTCAACTATATTGAGTTTGTGTCGAAAAAAGGTGGTACTAAGTTCTTTGATAATATCTGGTGTTTGATTATCAGTAACAATATGAATGGTTCGTATCCATGGGGCAAAATGTAAAATCGCCCGAACGCAAAACCCAATCTCACCACACTGATTAAAGCGGGTGGCCGCAGCGGATTCTGGGCGTAATAAGCCATGGGTGGTCAGATAGTGGTTAAGTTTTTGTTGATGATGAGCATCATAACCATCCACCCAAGTGATAACTGCATCAATCGGCCCATTCATGGAAAAATTTCACTTGAGCTTCTTTTTTCAAGGGTTTGTATAAACGTTTGAAGCTTATGAGCCGATTCGCCAAAGGGGGCAAGGGCATGAAGCGCCCGCTCAAAATGGATGGTGATTTTTTGATTAAGCTTCTCTTTATCATAAAAATAAGCAAATGTGTGTTTGTGATTAGCTCTATCTGAAGCGTGTTGTTTGCCGAGTGCATCATGGCCATAAGCATCTAGATAATCATCTTGCATTTGAAAACTTAAACCTAATTCATGCGCGCAGGTTTGTAGCGCTTTTGTATATGCTTTATCAGGTGTATTACTGGCAGCAATTACCATATCCATGCAAGCTGAAATTAATCGCCCAGTTTTTAGGGTGTGAACTTCTATTAAGTCAGCTTCAAGCAAAGAAGGCTTGGATAATTTGGCTAAATCTAGGCTTTGCCCACAGACCATACCGCCAAAACCACAGGCTTTTACAAGGACCAACGTGATGTGATTGACGGCGGTTGCAGGCAGATAGCACACGAGAGTGGTGAGCAGAGTTTCAATGGCTAAAGCTTGTAGACCATCGCCTGTTAAAATGGCGATGGCTTCATTAAAATAGCGATGGCAGCTAAGTTTACCGCGTCGCCAATTGTCATTATCCATCGCGGGTAAATCATCATGAATTAACGAATAATTGTGCATCAACTCGATGGCCGCGGCCATGCTATCTAACATCGCAAGCGGTACTTCTAGGAGCTCCCCGCTTAAATATACCAAAAGAGGGCGCATCCTTTTGCCCCCTGGAAAAAGCGTATAAAGCAGCGCCTCACGTATGGTTTCATCAGGAATTATGGCAGTTTTTAATAGCTGGTTTAGATATTCTTCGTGACGGGCGATATAATGTTGGCAAGATTTACTGTTCATCAGGCGTATCGACGGTATGATGAGTAGTCAAATATTCAATTTTTTGTTCAGCTTGCGTAAGTGCCTCTTGACATATACGCGTTAACTTCATGCCTTTTTCGTAGTGTTTTAGAGATTCTTCAAGGGTTAACTCGCCTGTTTCAAGTTGTTTGACCAAAGCTTCTAACTCTTGCATGGATTTTTCAAAATTAGGCGTTCGCGACATGATTGATATTTATATAAAAAAACAGCAGTATACCGTGATTTAGTTTAGAATTCACGCTCTACGCTGCGCGTAAATCCTGCGTTCTACGCTACATATAAAGCCCATACTCTACGCTGCGCGTAAACCCCACCCTCTACGCTGCGCATAAGACCCACCC
>CETO01050556.1_pt1 | contig 10642 bp, 11 predicted proteins | sample 531351 | NCBI WGS metagenome assembly CETO01 (sample SAMEA2622678, study PRJEB7988) | marine metagenome | isolation source: saline water (ENVO:00002010), including | reverse complement strand
ACGGTCGTGGCGGTTCAAGTCCGCCCCTGGGCACCATTCCTTTGTCTTTCAACATCCAAATAAATAAAATTCCGCTCAAAAATAAACCAAAAATCAAACATTTAGCATAATTCTTAGTCTGTTATGGTCTGAGTGAGTCTTGCTATATCCAAATATTTTAGTAACACTGAATGTAACACGGGCATAAATACGCATGGAGCGTGTTACATTAAATGGCTAGAACTACCACATCACTTAACCCTACTCAGGTCGAAAAAGCGAAGCCAAAAGACAAGGAATATAGCCTTGCAGATGGTCGCGGCCTGCTGCTCAGAATCAAGCCTAATGGCGTTAAAAAGTGGGTATTCAATTACCCTAAGCCATTCACTAAAAAGCGCTCCAATCTCACTGTGGGAACATACCCTGATATTTCACTGGCTAGAGCCAGGGAGTTAAGGGAGGAATATCGAGCATTACTTGCCCAGGATATTGATCCGCATGAGCACAGGGAAGAAACCCACCAGAAGAAATCCGAAGCGATAAATACCACATTTGAATTGGTTGCGCGGCAGTGGATGGAAATACACGCGACCAAGGTGTCAGCCGGAACACTTGCCAATATTACCCGCTACTTTGAGAAAGACGTTTTCCCGCTGGTGGGTAAGTTGCCAATCGAACAGCTAACCGCGCCCAAAGCCATAAAGGTTATTAATAAAATTGTAGGGCGTAACAGCCACGAGATAGCGCGTAAAGTTGCCAGGCGAATGAATAGCGTTATGACCTTTGCTGTTAATGCCGGAATTGTTCACCACAATCCATTAGCAGGCATCAGGGAGTTGATACCGGCCACTAGGGTAAAGCATCAACCATCATTGCCACCAGAGCAGCTACCAAGGCTTATGAAAGCGATCAGGTTTTCATCCGCTAAGATTGCCACACGTTGCCTAATTGAATTTCAGCTACATACCATGGTTCGCCCGGGTGAAGCCGCCGAAGCTGAATGGTCAGAGATTGACGAAGAAAAAGGCGTTTGGACCATACCTGCCAAGCGAATGAAGATGGAGCGGGATCACATTGTGCCATTAACCCCACAAGTGCTCGATATACTGGAAACAATGAAGCCGCTAAGCGCTCACCGTAAATTCGTTTTCCCATCAAACATCGATCCGAAAAGGCCAGCCAACCGCCAAACAGCGAACAAGGCGTTACGTGATATGGGCTTTACCGGCCAGCAAACCGCGCACGGTTTACGCTCACTGGCTAGCACCACATTAAATGAACAGGCTTTTGATCATGATGTGATTGAAGCGGCACTTGCACACGTTGACGACAACGAAGTGAGATCAGCTTATAACCGCGCCCAGTACCTTGAGCGGCGCAAAGTAATGATGAGCTGGTGGTCTACTCATATTGAAAATGCGTTGGCTGGCAAGGAAACAGAAGCCACCAGCAATGTATTAGAAATGAAGAAAGCGTAGAGCGTTTACCAAGCCTAGGGTCGCTCCCGAAAAGCCGAAACCCTGTCGGCCTGGCTTGGTGAATATCAGGGTTGCTCTAGGGGAGCATTTTATGAACAAGTATTTAGACGGCTGGAAATGCGAAGAAGCGGTTTGTTTTGCTGTTGGTGGCTACAAGTCAATCAAGCATATCGAGAGCGTTCTTGAAGATACGCCTGTAGATTTTGCTTATGATGGTGATCAGGTTCCACAGTGGTCTCAGGCTGATGTTGAAGAGCTAAATAGGGCTTCCGCAGCCTTTACTATTGCTGAAGACCTACTAGAAGCTTTATACCAGTCGGTTGAAATAGCCATTGAACATTTTCATTTCGCAGAGAAATGCGAATATGCTCATATGGGCCATATCCTACCTGAGGATCTTGTTCTCGAACAACCCGAAGAGCATACTGAAATTGAGTTGTACAGATACAAGCTCGACACTCCACTAAAAGACGTAAAGATCAAAAAGAAGAGCTTTGCAATCTGGCTTCACAAGCTAGGTGAATCAAAAATGGCTGAGAAAGTTTGTCCAGATTTGAATGTTGCTGAAGTATTAAAAAGAAGAGACCAAGCTAGAAGTTCGACGCTAAGTGATTTTTCAAATATGTTTCAAGGTGAAAATAGCTCTTATTTAGGAATTGACGAAGAACAGATACCAGACAACCTATATTTGGCTTTGTCGCTGTATAAGCAAGCTTGGCATGAATTGCCAGATGATATGAGAAAGCCGCTGAAAAAAGATTTGGAAAATTTACTTAAACAAAAAGGCTTAACCAATTCGGAGTTGATTAACTCAATTATAAAGGTATCCACGCCAAACAACGTAAAGCTTGGAGGGAAGCAAAGTCCTAATTTGAAGCCGTGGAAATCAATAGAGCAAAGAAAGTAATTAATTGCCCCACCCACCAATAAGCCCATACAAAGCAAGCCTTGCGGCATTGGTGTCTATACCAAAAATGCCTTTGGTAGGTTTGGTAAAGGTAGTGATAACTGACTAAAAAATAAAAATAATTGTTCTCAGACTTAACAAGACGAGAGCAAATTATGACAGACGTTACTATTCTTCGATTGCCGGAAGTTTTAATCAAATCTGGTAGCAAACGATCAACTCTTTGGCAGCACATCAAAGCAGGGCTATTTGTACCCCCTATCAAACTAGGTGGCCGTTCTTCTGGCTTCATCAAGCACGAAGTTGACGCAATCATAGCCGCACATGCTGTAGGTATGGATGACAAGGAAGTAAAAGATCTGGTTATCAAGCTGGTGGAGAAGCGCAAAGAGTCGGCTTCAAAGCTACTTCAAGAGCTTGTGGCATAGGGGGCTAATCAGATGAAAGATGAAGCCACCCCAAAGGGCAGCAACACCAAATCAGACACTTCCGATAATACAGCAACAAAGCAGCCGCGCAAGATTGAACTGGCCCTATATTGGCTGCTTACCAAAGGCGCTAATGGCCTTGTACAGCCAGAAGCGCACACGCTTTACCGAGAGTCAGCGTTGCACACAACGATCAGCTCTTTGAAGCATGAAAAGGGTATTAATTGTATTTCAAAGCCGGATCTTGAAACGATAGTTTATCAATACCAAAAGCCATTTCATCGTTATTGGCTGGCGACTGACAAAGACAGGGTAAAAGCAATTAATTTACTCAATTACTACCGCGCCAAGAGAGGGTTGCAGAAAATCGATTTTTCCGCCTGGCATGAATCAAGCGATAAGGCAGCATAGCCCTTTGGGCTACCTGTACGGGGCGGGTATGGCTAGAAACAAAAACAATGGGCCGCAGATAGCGGCCATACCTAAGCGTGTTATTGAGCACCCTGATTTTTTATCTTTAAGTTACCGAGCGCTAAGGTTACTTCTACAGTTTGCGTATCAATACAACAAGCGTAATAACGGCAAACTATGCGCTATTCATGATCAACTGAAAGATAAAGGGTTTGCTTCAAAGCAAACGTTGTCAGAAGCGCTTAAGGAACTACACGCTAAAAGGTTTATTGAGTTAACCAAAGGAACGACAACAAGTAAAAACGGTAGATCTCCAAATTACTATGCGCTCACCTTTTGGGGGATAGATGACATTGCCGGTTTCAAGATGGACGTTAAACCATCACCAAAACCAACAAGGACTTTTAACGATGCTATTGATAAGCGGAATACTTAAAAAAAAGCCATGATACGCGAACCTGTACCGCAAGGGATTGTAGCGGTACGCGTTCCCGTACACTGGCTTAAGTTAGCAGTACACGTTCCTGTACTATGGGTTATTTTTCACCTTTATAAAAATCAGACAGTTAGCGAGAGCAACACTTTTTAGCCATGGTACGCGTTTCTGTACACCTTATATATTAAGCCATACACATAGAAGAAATATCGCCAGGCTAATAGTGAAAAATAGAGCTGAAACACCGCGAGGCGATCTGAAAAGTCGAATCCGACTACAAAACAAGTCGAATCTGACTACTGAAATTTAAGTTACCCAAATACGGGTAGGAAATTACCCCAATGGGGGTAACAAAACGTTACACCCTGACCTAGCAAAATAGTAAGAATTGGTAAGGCTGAACAAATCGTTCACCTGTTTGTTAACTGATTAGTTAAATCAGGCTAACTGATTGGGCGCTTAGTTGGTCATTGATGATTAAACGAGTCATCGTTTAATAGGGGGATCGTGTTTTACGACTCCCTACCCAGCTTTTTAACACAGGCATCTTTTACCCATTCTGAAAAAGTTTCGCTGGTGGATTGCCGATCAGTCTCAATCTGGTTGAGCAATTCATCTTCAAAACGAATTTGTTTTCTTGTTGAACCGGAACGCTCGAAAGATTTTTTTTCTTGTTTATCTTGCATTGGTACGTACCAGATTAAACGAAATGAACCCTTTAAACAATTGGAGATGATTATTATGGAATCAAAGGTAGCCACAACGCAGCTTGATCACGAAGATAAGTTGTCTGCAAACCTGCAAAAGGCCAGTGGTATTGCAGCGTTAATAAACCTATCCGCCGTAGCCGATGATGATGTGTTAGATCGGGAACTTGAATGGGCATCCTGGGCTTTAATAGATCTGCTAGCTGAAGCTCGAGAGGCCAACGAGCAGTTAGGTAAAAGAGTCAAACTAATAAAGAAGGTAGCATAATTATGAAAAATTTATTTGATGACAATTTCACCCGTGAACATGCAATTGAACCTATTGAAGAACTTAACGACATTCTTTTTGATTACATCTTTGATTCTGGCAGGCTCCAGTTAACGCCAGGTCAATCAGCATTTATCAGTGGGCTGCTTACTAAAATTGGCGAAATATGCAACGAGCATAAGCCGGTTAAAGCTTAAATTCGGTAGGGGCCTGACTATGACGATTAGTAGCGATTTCAGAAAGCGCCAGGTTAAGGCCCTTCAAGCGCATTACAAAGCCTGTTTTGATAGCTATGAGCAATGGGCTGACTCTGGCTATCAATACCCACCACCAGCTACACCGCCGTTCCCTGATATATGCCGGGGCATGAAATGCGGCGCTAGAACTCGCAGCGGCCACCCGTGCAAGAATGACGGTACAAGTTATAGCAACGGGCGCTGTAAGTTTCATGGTGGAGCCAGCACAGGCCCAGTTACCAAAGAGGGTAAAAACAAATCAGCGGCAAACGGCTTTAAACGCAAGAGCGAGAACGCCAGCAGCTAATAAACCCCATGTGATTACTGATAAAACCCGAGACTACAAACCCCTTGAATGGCTGATAAATGTTGATTTGTACTTATCTAATTCACCGCAATTTATTTGGTCCGTGGTGAGTTATTACCTCGTCCTTTACCTGATGGTCTGCCTGTTTTACTTGGTCCATTTTTCAGTGTAATTCTATTGTTCATATCTTTTCCTTATTGTTTAATTCTTACTCTTCTTCTGAGAGGCTAAAAGTTAAATTGTTTTCTATGATTAATTGGCTAGTTATCGAGTTCGTGATTTCATCTACTTTTTCTAAAAGTATAAATTTTTGCCATTCAGTCATTTCGCTCCAAATTAGCCCTTGAGATTCTTTTAGTTTCACTGGACGAAATAACCACTTTGCTTCGAAGTTTTCATAACTTAGTGAAATTGCAATTTTTGAATATTCATCATTGACCAGCGAGAGATAAGTTTTCGTTGTTGGATCAGAAGTATATTGTCTTAAACGTTTTCTGATTTCGTATATGACAACCTGTACGTTACGCTCAATGCGAATCTTGTTATCAAGTGAAGAGCTCACAAACCAAAGCCCAGGATCCCCCGTAGGGTTTTGCAGTTCACCTGTTGTGATTTGCAATTCTTTAGCCAGTTTATTTGCAGTTTCAATAGTGGTATTTCCATCCCGTTCTATCCGTTGATATTGACGATGTGCGATTCCTACTTGCTCGGCTAATTTTTCTTGTGTTAGCTCTTGTAAGCTACGTAGGCTTTTCAAAAACATGTTATTTATTTTAATTGATTCTTGGCTCAATTTGATTCCTCCTTTAACCAGAGAGCCTACTATACGAATATAAGATGTAGTAATAAACGACATTAATACGACATCATGAAAATTAATTTTAAATTCGGGAAAGCGGGGTAATAGATTGGGTTGGACGGTTCATTTAAGGCGGTTTTGTTGATTCTTAACTTTTACCAATATCTTGGTGATCAAAGAGCGGCGCAGGAGCAAACCCCATGGATAGGGCAAGATTAGGACAAGGTTGACGGTTAAAGAAATACGGTAAGATTACGGTAAGGTCACTGTTATTAATTGTGATGGTACAAACCCCATAAAGACCTGATAAAACCACACATCAAGCAACACCGGAACCCACTTATAATAGGCCCTTAAAAGGCGCTAGAACCACACCATAAACCACACAAAGTCCATGTGAACCCCAAGATTACCCCAAGGTCGTTTTAAACAATAAAGCCACCAGCTTACACGGTTAATTGTAATCCGGGGCCGCTTATCCGCACTTCAAGTAAAGAACTATTTAGTTTCTCAAAGCTGAATCTAGTAGCTTTCTGAATCAAGTGTTATTGTACATTAAAGCATTATGTATAAATGGAACTTAAAATGACTAAAATTATCTCCTTAGTGGTAGTGGCAATTTTCATAAGCGGCTGCTCAGCTTCTTCACATATTTTACTAGGAGAAGCTCGAACACCCATAAATGCCTCTCAAGTCAGAGTTTTGATGAATGAACCAACGGAGTATGAATTAATTGCAATCGTAGAATCTTCTAGCAAGTTCTCTATCGCAGTGACAGAGCAAGGAAAAATAAATGTGGTTCTTGAAGAGTTAAAAGTTGAGGCTGCAAAGTTAGGGGCTAATGGCCTATTAATTAATAGTGTAAATAATGAGTCGGTTTTGGTCCCGGTACAGAACCCTAATGGTTCAGTAAGTCATTATTCAGGAACTAATAAAGTTATTAAAGCTAAAGCTATTTATATCACCTCAGAATAAAACAGTCTGTTACGTGATACTATCAAAAATTAAGGATACGGTTTCAATCATTGATTGACTGATCTACTTGTGACGGTTATTTCATCTCACGTTGATATTTTCCCCTTTTGTTCCACGAATGCCTTTTGTCGCAAGAACTGATATAAACCAGCTTACACGGTAAACAATAAACCGGCACAGGGTACAGTTACCAGCAGTAACACCAAGCGCTAGGCTTAAAACACAATTTAATTATTGCTGGTGGATCATGAAGCCAACACAGACAATCGAACAGGCCGAAGTATTACTATGCAATCTGTTAGCCTTGAGAAACCCCCAAACGGACGATTTCAGGATAGAACACGATGATGTTGTAGTTACCTGCAAACGGCTGTAAATCTTCTCAGAATGGCGCAGGATGCGTTATATGAGAAAACAATTTATAGTTGGCAGATAACATCAAAGTGCTGAATGAGTGGAACCATGACGGACGAAACACAAATCAAAGATGATTTAATGTATATGAGCCTGACCAACGGCAATCATGTAGTGGTCTACCAGGGCCACTCAGTTAAAGCGCAGATAACCAAGTTAAGCCACCAGCCACAACCATTCTTAAAACGCCCGCTACGGGCATTACAGGCCGTTATTCGATTACTGCGATAAGTCACAATCATTCACGCCACTTTCACGCGTGTCTGACGCGTGGTTTGTCACTTCTAAACGGGTCCTTTTTAGTGGTGGCGCTACGGGTTCGCGGCTGCGCAGCTTTTACGATGTGCGAGTATTCAGCATTCAGAGTCAACGACAACACCGCACAGCCCCGAAACAGGGCAATTGCCTTTCCTGTAAAGGGTAGCCAGCCTGTTAACGAAAAAGCCGTTGCATAGTCGATGGTTAATACGGACAGTGATACGGTAGAAACCGAGCCATAGCAAGTGAGAACGTTACGCGTAATACGGTGGATAGTACGGGCATTCACCAACCGGCAACCAGAATAAAAAAGGTACTTTCCGGTCTTCACTGCTTTGAGGGTAATGCGACTCGCAAGGTTTGGCTATTTATGAGGTGTTATTGCTGGTGGTTGTTGTGTTTTGCCATTGCCAGGCTATTAAAGCCGTTGATAAATATTACTAAGATTTTACTGAGGTTAGTTAACCAAGTTAACCCGGGGACTGGTTCAAAGTCTGTAGGGCTGCTACACAACACCGCCGCCATAGCTTTTGATACACTCCCGCAACTCCAGAATGTTTTTTCCAACTGAATACACAGAACGGCACACCACTTGGCACACCAACAGTGACACCCTACACGACACCCCAAGCGACACCTCAGAGGTTTTATGGTTAGCGGGCTAGGGCAGCTATGCCGACACCTAAAGCGGCACCCGAGCCGACACCCTACGCATTCTGGATAGGAATGTTTCGGATTCAAAACATCAGAGTTTCAATTCCGAAATCTTGCGCTTGCGGAATAGGGTTTTACTAACTCTTTTTTATAGGCGGGAAAATCGTCGAAACACTGCGCTTGCGGGATAGGGGGCTTAAATTGTTGAAGTGAACGGAGCCTGATCATTGCCACCGTTAATTCAATTTTTATACATACCAAATAAGGATCTTTTTTTACGAGTATTTACAACTATTCTTTATCGCATACTGTTTATTGGTTTGCTTTTACAAGGCTGCAGTTATCTTAATGATGCGTAACTTACGGGAATTGCTTTTACATGCGGCATTCGTCATCGGAGAGTACAAAGTTACTGAGTTTTAAATTACTATGCCCATGAGAAATTTCAAATCTGACACCAAGGAAGATAAATGACAGCAGAAGTGGCAATCGTTAATACGATGGCTGTTGCTTTAGCGGCAGACAGCGCAGTTACAATAACTTTACCAACAGGCGAGACTAAAATTTATAATACTGTGGAAAAGTTATTCAGGTTGTCAGAACAACAGCCTATAGCACTTATGGTGTACGGAGCTGGCAGTTTCGCAAGTGTAAGCTGGGAACTTCTTGCTAAGCAATTTAGGGCTGATAATAAGGACAATACATTTATTACAGTTGATGAGTGTATCGCGCATTTTATAGATTTTCTAAAGCGAAGAACTGATATCGTCAGCAACGCTCAAAGAAGTAATGGCATCAAACTGATAATGAATAACGTTTTTCATAGCTTACAGAAAGAAGCCTTGAGTAAGTTTGAAGAAGAAGATGAGTTTGATGATGCCGACGTTAAACATGCCCTTACGTTAGTGCTAGAAAAGGAAATATCCAATTTATCTGGGATCTCCTTCAGAAACGGCGAAAGTGATGAAACTGTAGAGTCTTGCAAAGAACAAGTTTCTGAAATTATCCCGGAAGTTTACTCACGATATTTTGATGGTCTTGTTGATGATGTTGTACATAGTAAGCTCGTTGACTTTACAGGTTTGTATTTGGCGAAAGGGCATCAATCCTTAAATGTTACAGGGCTGGTATTTGCCGGTTTTGGTTCAAATGAGTATGTGCCGAATGTTAAAACGTTAAACTTTATTGGGGCAATAAATGAGCACGTCATTTATAATGAAGTTGAAGGGTTGTCATACAGTGGGCTTACACCTTCATCGATAATTCCATTTGCTCAAAGTGATGTGTTGCTATCTTTCATAAAAGGATTGTCTCCTACTTTAAATACGTCCATCGAGAGTATTACTCGCGAATCTTCCGTTCGTGTTCTAGACTCTGTGAAAGAGTTTCTCAGCACAAAAGGGATTCAGCAGCAAGATATTGAAGATTATTCGAGTGAGCTTTTTGGTTTATTATTCGAAGAACGGCGTAGAGTGCTAAATGATATAACTGCTAGCTCTAATGATAAACTTGTAAGTCCTATTATCGGGATGCTAAGTTATCTACCTAAAGATGAACTAGCCAAAATGGCCGAGTCGCTAGTGAATATGACCGCTTTTCGTCGGAAAGTTTCTAACGAAGATGAATCAGTCGGCGGGCCTATTGATGTCGCAGTTCTCACCAAGAATGACGGTTTTGTTTGGATCAAGAGAAAGCACTATTTTCCAAGCAATCTCAATGATCATTTTTTCAATAATCGCTGTAATAATTGAAAAACAATAGGGTTTAAACGAATGGACTTAAACAACAGAGTGGAAAATAACAGAACCTTTGGCTCAGTAGCTGAATGGTTAAAAGTTAGGTCTCCAGAGTCCTATGTTCAGCTTAAAGCTAAAGCAGAAAGAAAACAGGCTGCTCACAAAAAACTGTTGCCTTCATATACTGTTGAACAGAGATAGATACGCAGCGGGATTTAGTAACACTGAAAGTAACACAATTGCTTTGTGTTGCTTTCAAATGTTTTGTTTTATATGAACTTACCTTGTTAATTCATTGTCGCCCCTGGGCACCATTCCTCGAAAGACGTTTTAAACTTCCTATTTCTAGATAAATTCAAGCTTTTATCAAATCGGCGGACTATTCCAGCCGAAAATCGCAGATTTTCGTCGTTCATCCGTACGCGAAGCAGAGCTTCGCATAAAACGTACGGCTTCACCCACCCCTGGGCACCATTCCTCGAAAGACTCTCAAAAAATCAAACTCCCGATTTATAAAACTAGCAGGACAAGACCTGTTGGTGACTGTTTAATTAATAAAGCTCCCGCTAACAGTTCATATGTGTATTACATCCCTGTAGCACCGTCCAGCCACGCCATCCGGGCGTGTCGTTCTTCGTGCTGCGTTATG
>CETO01037549.1_pt1 | contig 10710 bp, 8 predicted proteins | sample 531351 | NCBI WGS metagenome assembly CETO01 (sample SAMEA2622678, study PRJEB7988) | marine metagenome | isolation source: saline water (ENVO:00002010), including | reverse complement strand
ACCTACTGATTACAAGTCAGTTGCTCTACCAACTGAGCTAAGTCGGCCCATTAATTTGTGCGCCTACCTTCTCTGTAAGCGCGCTGCATTTTATGCTGGACGGCGTGAATGTCAAGCTTACTTTTGCAAGCGAGCGGCTTCATCCACTAATTCGGGAAAATGGTCAGCAGACAAATAGCCTGAAAGTTGCTCAAGTTTATTGCCCAATGCCTTGTAGCCCGAGGCCGTTACATTGATATGACCCATTTTGCGCTTGTTGCGTACCGTTTTGCCATACCAATTAAAATGTACACCTGGCAGACCCAACAGCGCCAAATCGTGGTCGTCGCAACCAATGATATTCACCATGGCACTTACCGCAGCATCGCCGCCAATGTTTGCAGTGTCACCCAACGGTAAATCCAGTACAGCACGTAAATGATTTTCAAACTGACTGGTATCGGCACCGGCCTGGGTCCAGTGACCGGAGTTGTGTACCCGCGGAGCCAGTTCGTTAACCAGTAATGTGTCGCCACACTGGAACAATTCAACCGCCAGTACACCGACATAATCCATGCCTTCCACCAGCTTACTGAAAATCTCCAGCGCTTTGGCGGTAAGCGCATCATCGCTATTTGTTGCTGGTGCAACAGATACATGTAACTGGCCCTGGTAGTGCAGGTTTTCTGCCAGTGGGTACACTTTGATATCGCCGCTCACGTTGCGAGCACCAATCAGTGACACTTCACGGTCGAACTTCAGCATTTGCTCTACAACCAGTGGTACGCGAACCAGATCCAGCCCTTCAAGCTGTTTCTTTAGTGCCGGTAAATCGGCTTTTTGGCTCAAGCGCCACTGACCATAGCCGTCGTACCCGTCGCGACTTGCTTTTATAATCAGACGTTCGCCCAGTGCTTCAACACACTCATCGAGTTGCGTTAAATCGGTCACAATGCGGTGAGCACAATTCGGAATATTCAAGCGTTCAAGCAATGCTTTTTCACGCACCCGATCTGCGCCAACCAAAATGGCGTCTTTATTTGGATGCAGCTTGCCGGATTGCTCAGCGGTCTCGAGCAACGCCTCAGGCACGTGCTCAAATTCGACGGTGAGGACATCTGCGCGTTCAATAGCTTGTTCCAGTGAGCAATCCAGAGGTTGTTTACTCACCGGATGCACAACCGTGTTATTGCTAACATCAACTGCCTGTACATCAATCCCTAACGCAGCACCGTCCAAATACATCATTTGTGCCAACTGTCCGGCACCGTATACCAGCACTTGCATGTTTATAACTCCAGTTTACCGCTTGCTAACACCGTGTCGGTCTGTGCTTTTCTAAACGCAATCACAGCGTCACGAACATCGGCATCCTGAAGTGCAACCACTTGCGCAGCCAACAAGCCCGCGTTCGCTGCACCCGCCTCGCCGATCGCTAGCGTGCCTACTGCGACGCCTTTAGGCATCTGCACAATAGAAAGCAGTGAATCGAGGCCGTTTAACGCCTTCGACTTTACCGGACAACCAAAGACTGGCAGGTGTGTGTGTGCGGCAATCATGCCCGGTAGATGCGCAGCACCACCGGCGCCGGCAATAATGGCACAAAAGCCTTTCTCTTCCGCCGTTTCGGCAAACTCTACCAGCAGATTCGGAGTACGGTGAGCCGATACAACCTGGGCTTCAAACTCGACGCCAAATTGCTTTAACATTAACGCGGCATTCTGCATGGTAGGCCAATCTGATGTAGACCCCATAACGATCGCGACTTTTGCCATGATGCTGTCCTCACTGGCTAGCTGTATTCAACAGGTGCTGGAATAATACACAGCGCTCGAAAAGCGGCCGATATTAGCGTATTTTCGCTCGTTTGCCCATAGCCAGCCTGGCCCAATGTCTATATTTCTGTGTATTTCACTGGCAAGCAGAAACTGCAACAGAGCCCGGGAATTACTGGCTTTAACCCATAGCGGTTGCCCCTCATAGACACGTCCGACAAAATATAGATAGAAATAAATGCATTTTTGTTCTATTTTTATATCAATATTTTCAGAGTGAGCCGTTCATGAATACCCTGACGTTTCGTTTACTAGAAGTTTTTCAACAGGTCGTAGACAGTGGATCCGTCACCGCCGCATCAAATGCATTATCACTGTCTCAGCCAACGGTGTCACTGCAGTTAAAAAAGCTAACCAGTATTGTTGGCTTGCCGCTGGTAGAACACTATCAAGGCAAAATTCAGTTAACCGAGGCGGGGGAAGCGGTGTATCGCTGCGCTCAGGAAGTCCTTACTTCGCAGGAAAAGCTCAACAGTCAAATCAGTGCTTTACAGGGCGTTGAGGTTGGTTCACTTAAACTCGCAGTGGTGACCACTGCCAAGTACATCATTCCGCCCTTTTTGAGCCCGTTTTGTAATCAGCACCCCAATATTGATGTGCGCTTTACCGTTGGGAACCGCGCGCAAATTATAGAGCGTCTGTCACAAAACCGGGACGACCTGTACATCTTCACCTATCCGCCTGAAGACGAAGATCTGGAATGTGTGCCCTTCATGTCAAACCCGTTAGTGATTATTGCCCCGGCTAATTATGATGGCCCTGACGACTGTTTGCTGAGTGAGCTGGTTGATCAGAAGTTTCTGCTACGGGAAAAAGGCAGCGGCACGCGTCGTACCCTCGACGAGTACTGCGATTTAAAACGCGTGTCGTTGAACAACACCATGATAATAGAAAGTAATGAGGCCATTCGATTAGCGGTGTCAGCGGGAATGGGATTAGCCGTATTGTCACAGCACACACTGGCCCAGGCATCAACTGATAACGTCAAAATCCTTAAGGTTCGCGACTTCCCGCTGCACAGTAACTGGCAGGTTGTCACTAACAAGCGCCGACCTATCAGCTTGTCCGCTCAAGCTTTCAGACAATCTCTGATTGAGCAAAAATAGCGCGCTGTTACTTACCGCTGGTATATTGAATGATTAGCTGAAACAAGTCGGCGCGGCGTACCGGCTTGGCAAGATAATCATTCATGCCAGCTGCCAGACAGGCCTTTCTGTCATCCTCGAACGCATTTGCAGTCAGTGCAACAATCGGTATCGATGCTTTGTCATCGTCCATTTCCCGAATCTCCCGGGTGGCCGTAAAACCGTCCATAATGGGCATTTGGCAATCCATAAGCACCAAATCAAACGCGACCCGTGCAATCACGTCGAGGGCTTCCTTACCATTTTTTGCCCTTATGCATTTGGTCTTGGCGTCTTTGAGCATGTCGATAATAATTTCCGCATTAATATCGTTGTCTTCAACTATCAGCACCTTCAGCCCTGTAGGCAAGACTAAACGCGTTTCGTCGAATACCGGTTCAACATAGTCGGTTACCGCCATTGGCAAAGACACGGTAAATGTGGTGCCCAATCCCAACTCGCTGTCGAGTTTAATGTTACCCGACATCAATTCCACCAGCTTACTGGTAATCGCCAGTCCCAATCCGGTGCCGCTGAACTGACGTGAGGTAGTGGCATCGGCCTGAACAAACTGATCAAAGACTTTAAATTGCTCTGACTTGTCGATACCTATCCCCGTGTCCTGTATGGTGATTTTCAATTGACCGTCTATATAGTCCAACTGCACTGTAACGCCGCCAATAGCGGTAAACTTCACCGCGTTACTCAGCAAGTTATTCAGTATCTGACTAATCTTCACAGCATCGCCTTTAAGCATGTCTGGTACCGAGTCAGACCATTTTACGTCTAAGCGGATCTGTTTACGGGTTGCTGCCTGACGATGGATTTCAATACAGGCGTTGATCACTTTTTTGGGCGACATAGGATGCAGGGTAACCTTCATCTTGCCCGCTTCAATTTTCGACCAGTCCAGAATACTGTCGAGGATCAACAGCAAGTTAGAAGCGGACTGCATAATCACCTGCAGACGGTTTCCAATATGGGGCTCTAGTGGCTTTTCGAGTAAATTTTCACAGGTGCCTAGTATGCCATTCATGGGGGTGCGAATTTCGTGTGACATATTGGCCAGGAACTGTGACTTGGCGACACTTGCTGCCTCTGCCTGAGCTAACGCTTTGACCAAAGAGGCGGTCTTTTCTTCTACCCGCTCGGTCAGCGTTCGGTTGAGTTCTTCCAGCTCCTGATTCAACACGCCTTGTCGTTTCCTGGATTCATTCAGGTCGCTAAATGCTCTCAGTAGTCGCTCGCCAAGCTCGTGAAACTCATTACCCAGCCCGGAAATTTCAGTGAGCTGCATGGTATCGTTGGCAAACGTTTGGCGTGGTACTTGTTTCTCGGGCGAATAACCGGCAAACGTAAGCATCAGCTCCCTGATAGGATTAGCAAATATCCTTGCCACTTTCCCCCCCAGGAAAATCCCAAGGAGTGTCAGGCAACAGAGCAAAATTAGCGCCCACCTGAGATAACTGGTACTCATTGCCACAAAACTACCCTGCTCAAACAGAATCGTAATCGACCAGCCATAGGTCGACTCCAGTGACTGAGACACAAACCAATTCCGGTCCAGGAAATCCACACGCTCCTGACATTCATAGTCAGCACAAAAATCCATGTCAGGCTTATCCAGTGGATTGATCTGCAATTCCGGCGACGCATAAACAACCGTGCCGGCATTGTCTCTGTATATAGCCCAGAACAGCGCCAGGTTGCGACTGTCGTACTCCATGAAACTACTCAGGTTCAACGACCCTTCAATGATGCCCACAATAGCGCCTTCTGCGTCGCGAATTGGGCTGGAAATGGCCACAATGGGATCATCACCGAAGCCTCGTCCCTGAATAGCTGAAGAGACATAGGTACTGCCAGAAGCAACAGCTTCCGTAAAATAAGCGCGCATGGAAACGTCTGCTCGCCCGAGCTGTCTGGCTCTGAATAACAAGTTAGTTGGATAAGAATGCGTGATCTTTCCTTCGATATTGGCAACCAGGAAAGTCAGGAAGTCAGGATGGTTTCTTGCCAAACCAGCCAGTGTAGCCGGTGCAGCCTGGTCGAGCGTCGCGCCGTATTGTGTAGCGATTTGAATTGATTGCGCGGCACTGGTTATTGCCATGGCATGGCGGTCCAGGAACGATGACAGTTCTTCGGCCATTACCTGAGACCGGTGCACCATGTAACTGTTGACTTGCGCCGCCTGTTGACGCTGAAGCTGGCCGACATATACATACGTCATGGAAAGGATGACGAAAAAGAAGGACGCCGAGAACATATATCGAAACAGGACTTCGACATTGAATTTCAGCTTATAGCCTATGTCAATTCGACGAACCGCGAACAAGAATAACAAGTGCCCAAACAAACAGGAAAACGCCCCGCTTAGCCACGTCACAATATAGGCGGTAAACGCAGTGTCCGGACGACCATTAAAATGCAAGATGATAAGCACAGCAAAAATGGGGACGGTAAACGCGCTCCACCACCCAAGACCGACTTTGAGCGGGTTCAGCGTGTCCTGACGTTCATAGAGCAGATTCATCAGCAAAGGCTGACCGGCCAGAAACAGTACTAAGGTCCAGTCATGCCCTTTCAAAAACAATACGCCATAAACCACAGCAATTGCCAGCAGTGTCAATCTTGTCGAGCACAACAGCGCAACAGTGACGGCAAAACCACCACCGAAAAAGATGACGCCCTGACTGTCTATTGGCTCAGGTAATAGATTTACACAGGCTCCAATGGCAATCAGAACCCATGGACTTAGCAAGTATTTCCCCATGTTCGCTCTTGATGCTAGTGTGAATTACTCGCCGTGTTGCGCCATGTAATCGAGGGTTAGGTTAGCCATCACTCGAACGCCCAATTTCATACCTGAATCGTCTACGTAAAATTCTGGCGTATGATGTGCTGGTGAATCTGCTACAGGTACATCAAGCGGTTTGCCGCCGAGCCACATAAATAAGCCAGGCACCTGCTCCTGATAGAAGGAAAAATCCTCTGCGCCTGTTACCGGCTTGGCCAGAATGGTATTTTCTTTTCCGGCTGTACGCTCAACAGTAGGCAGCATTTTCGCCGTCAACGCCGGGTCATTAAAGGTAATCGGATAGTTGTAATCCAATGGCAGTGTGAGCTCCGCGGTTGCGCCCATGCTATCTGCAATACCTTTCACTTTTCTTGCCATGGCCTCGTATACATGCTCACGAGCAGCATGGTTCAGCGTTCGAATTGTGCCCACCATTTCGACTTCATTCGGGATGATGTTAGACCGATTGCCACCGTGAATTGAACCAATGGTAACGACTGCAGCGTCATCGATAAGCTTGAGCTCACGGCTCACAATGGTTTGTAATGACATGATCATTTGCGCCGCGGTGGTGATGGGGTCCACACTCTTCCAGGGATAGGCGCCGTGCGCTTGTTTGCCATGAATGACGATCTTAAAGGGGTCCACAGCGGCCATGGTGCCGCCCGGATTATAACTCACAGTACCCACGTCGGCGTTTGCGCTGATGTGTAAACCAAAAATCACATCCACATCCGGGTTCTTTAATACGCCTTCCTGTACCATCACTTCAGCTCCGCCCTTCTCACCCGGAGGTGCACCTTCTTCGGCAGGCTGGAATATAAACTTCACTTTGCCTTTTAGCTGATCCTTCATTGCAGTTAATACGCTGGCAGTCCCCATGAGCATGGCCATGTGCGTATCGTGACCGCAAGCATGCATTACCGGCACATCCTGCCCTTTAAATTCGCCGCGCTGGGTTGAGCGCCATGCTAGGTCGTTTTGCTCAGGAACAGGCAGGCCGTCCATATCGGCACGTAAGGCCACTACCGGGCCGGGCTTGCCACTGTCCAACACGGCAACCACACCGGTTTTTGCCACACCAGTAGTGACTTCAAGATCCAGTGAACGCAAAAATTTAGCGACGTATTCTGCTGTTTTGAATTCCCGGTTAGACAGTTCCGGATACTGATGCAAGTGATGACGCCAGGCTATAACATCAGCTTCTACCGAGTCGGCAAGGCGGTCTACGTCAGCGGATTGGGCTGCGGCAGCAACAGAGAAAACAAGAGGGGCGAATAACATCGATAACTTTCGCATACAATTTCCGAATTTTCAGGACAGAGTACATTCCACTATACCTGAACAGCTCAGGTATTACAGAAAAAAAACCGCTGAAATTTCAGCGGCTTTAATATTTGTTTACGTGGAAAAGTGGATTAACTTTTCTGACGCTTCATCGCATCGAAGAACTCGTCGTTGGTCTTCGTCATTGACAGTTTATTGATTAAAAACTCCATGGCGTCAATTTCAGACATCTCATGAACAATCTTGCGCAGGATCCACATTTTCTGCAGTTCATCCTGACCGGTCAGCAATTCTTCGCGACGCGTGCCTGAACGGTTGAAGTCGATTGCAGGGAAGACACGCTTCTCGGCTATCTTACGGTTCAGGTGCAGTTCCATGTTACCAGTACCTTTAAACTCTTCGTAGATAACTTCATCCATTTTAGAGCCGGTATCAATCAGTGCAGTTGCTATAATGGTTAAGCTACCGCCTTCCTCAACGTTACGCGCAGCACCAAAGAAACGCTTTGGCTTGTGCAGAGCGTTAGCGTCAACACCACCGGTCAGTACTTTACCTGATGATGGGATGACGGTGTTGTATGCGCGTGCAAGACGCGTGATTGAGTCTAACAGGATAACCACGTCTTTCTTATGCTCAACTAAACGCTTGGCTTTTTCGATTACCATCTCAGCAACCTGAACGTGGCGGCTAGCCGGCTCATCGAAGGTCGAAGCCACAACTTCACCGCGAACCAAACGGTGCATTTCCGTTACTTCTTCCGGACGCTCGTCGATCAGCAATACCATCAGTTCACAATCAGGATGATTCGCCGCAATGGATTGCGCGATATTCTGCAGCAGCAAAGTTTTACCGGCTTTAGGCGGCGCAACAATCAGACCACGCTGACCTTTACCGATTGGCGATGCCAAATCCAAAACACGAGCAGTGATATCTTCAGATGAACCATTACCACGCTCCATACGCAGACGTGAGTTTGCGTGCAGCGGCGTTAAGTTTTCAAATAGAATCTTGTTACGTGAGTTTTCAGGCTTGTCGAAGTTAACTTCGCGGATCTTTAACAGGGCAAAGTATCGCTCGCTGTCTTTCGGCGGGCGAATCTTACCGGAAATGGTGTCACCAGTACGCAGGTTAAAACGGCGAATCTGGCTTGGCGATACATAGATGTCATCCGGACCAGCCAGGTAAGATGAATCGGCTGAACGTAAAAATCCGAAGCCGTCTTGAAGGATTTCAAGGACGCCGTCGCCGAAGATGTCTTCGCCGCCTTTGGCGTGCGTTTTGAGGATCGAGAAAATGATGTCCTGTTTTCTCGCACGAGCCATGTTTTCCAGGCCCATTTCTTCGGCAAGGGCTACCAATTCGCTAATTGGTTTATTCTTTAGTTCAGTTAGATTCATACTGGTGGGTCTTTGTGTATTTTGAACGTCTTGTTGGGAAATTCGTTAAATTGTATAGAAAAGGGTTCGTTGCCCGGGTATGGGCCAGCCGGGTAAAGGCTTGTAAGGATGCTAGTAAACCGCACGGTTTGCCTAGTCCTTGTAACGTTAGCACCATAACTTTAACTCGTCCAGCCTTTCACGAGTAATTGTTAAAAAAACTTTGCGATAGCCATGGTTCCGCCTAACTATGCCGTCAACCATGGCGTCACAGGTCATGTTAAGTCAGAAAACCTAGCCGGTACAACGCAACAATATGGCATGGGATGATGCCAACCCATCAGGCTTTGGAATACGAACCCGATAACCACTGCCAGGCGCTACTAACACAGGTTCCCCCGTCGAAGACTGCAATGTCGTTAGGTGCACAATCTGGTTTCCAGTCGGCGTCATGATTTCAATCAGGTCATCGGCAGCAAAGTGGTTTTTTACGTCTATATACCACCATTCTCCTTTCTCGCTGATGACTTCGCCGACTAATTGCCGGGTTGTACTTATCGAGCTGCCCCGATCGTATTGCTGATAATCCTGATGATTGTGACGTTGGAGAAATCCATCGGTGTACCCCCGGTTGGCCAGATGCGCTAATTCGTTATACCAGTTAGGGTCAAAAGGCTGTCCGGCGTCTGCGGCATCAATGGCTTTACGGTAGACCTGAGCAGTGCGGGCACAGTAATAAAAGGACTTGGTGCGCCCTTCTATTTTCAGTGAATCTACGCCGATTTCGGTGAGGCGATGAACGTGCTGCACGGCACGTAAATCCCGCGAATTCATAATGTAGGTGCCGTGTTCATCTTCAAACGCGGCCATAGGTTCATCGGGTCGTTGCGGTTCTGTAATCAAAAACGGCTGCGACACCGGAGTACCTTTACCCAGCGTCGGTTCCACGGCTTCATCACTTGGAATAAACTGCCCTACCTCATCGGTTTTTGCCGGTTTTACATCGTATTGCCATCGACAAGCATTGGTGCAGGCCCCCTGATTCGGATCCCGTTTATTAATGTAACCCGACAATAAGCAGCGGCCAGAATACGCCATGCAAAGCGCACCGTGCACAAAGACTTCCAGTTCAATATCAGGGCAGCGCTGGCGGATTTCTTCTATTTCGTTAAGGCTCAACTCGCGGGACAATATCACCCGTTTAATACCCTGTTGCTGCCAGAACTTCACAGCGGCCCAGTTTACGGCATTCGCCTGCACAGACAGATGTATTGGCAAGTCGGGAAAATGCTCGCGCGTCAGCATAATAATGCCCGGGTCAGACATGATCATCGCATCGGGCCGCAGGGCAGCAACTGGCCCAAGGTCACTGACAAAGGTTTTCAGTTTACTGTTATGCGGCGCAATATTATTCACCACATACAATTTCTTGCCCATTTCCCAGGTATAAGCACGGGCTTCAGCCAGCTTTTCCAGGGTAAATTCGTTGTTTCGTACTCGCAGAGAATAGCGAGGCTGACCGGCATAGACCGCATCGGCGCCATACGCCAAAGCGTATTCCAGGTTTTTCATTGAACCGGCTGGCGAGAGCAACTCAGGTGTTCGCATAATGTGTCGTCGTTTCTTTTAGCAGTAGAAGCGCGACAGCATAGCGAGATTGTTGAACCGGTTATTAACCGAGATCAAACAGACATAAAAAAACCGCCCGGAGGCGGTTCTTTTACGTCGATTAACGCTTAAAGATTCGCGTTAAGGAATTCAGTTAACTGTGCTTTAGACAGTGCGCCTACTTTTGTCGCTGCAACGTTACCGCCTTTAAACAGCAACAGGGTAGGAATACCACGGATGCCGTATTTAGGTGGAGTTTCATTATTTTCATCGACATTCAGCTTTCCAACTGTTAACTTGCCTTCAAAATCGGTTGCAATTTCTTCAAGAATAGGTGCAATCATTTTACAAGGGCCACACCACTCAGCCCAGAAGTCAACCAGCACAGGACCTTCAGCATTGATAACATCTGCTTCGAACTTATCGTCAGTCAACTGGATAATTTTGTCGCTCATTCTTTTCTCCGTAATTGGTCTGTCGCTGAATTGTTCAGCTCTACCATAAGTGTTATATAGAAACTGTTTTTTAATGCAAGCACTGATAAGCTATAAGCTATGCAAACAACTCATTTAACCGAAACACATTTTTCCGATTTACCCATCAATAGCAAAGTCATTGATGCCTTAAATGCTGCAAATTTTACGCATTGTACACCAATTCAGGCGCTAAGCTTACCTCCTCTATTAGAAGGTAATGACATAGCC
>CETO01043613.1_pt1 | contig 10716 bp, 9 predicted proteins | sample 531351 | NCBI WGS metagenome assembly CETO01 (sample SAMEA2622678, study PRJEB7988) | marine metagenome | isolation source: saline water (ENVO:00002010), including | reverse complement strand
TTCAACCTGACGGGTTTGCCAGCTTCGCTGGGCAAACAAAAAAGGCACCAACCGGTGCCTTTTGTTGTTTGTTGCAAGGTGGCGTTACTGCGCCGCAAGAAAGGCGTCGAAATCAGACTGGTAGGTATCTTTCAACCGTAAGCACTGATTCGATTCATCCATCATAATGTCGTAGCTACGCGCCATGCCTTCAAATTGGTCTTTCAGCGGGCCGTAGAACGCGATGGCCTTTGCCAGGTTATCGGCGTCACAGGTCGTAGACACAAACTCAGGCATACGCGATACGTGATAAGCCGGCATTTTTGCAACGAGTGCATCGGTGTTGGCTTTTAACCAGGTATACAGTGGCGTTTGATCTTCCAGGTTACGCGCAACCGTTACAACCATATACACAGTATTGGCAGGCGTTACGTCATCACCCAGTGCTAAATCAAGCAGCTTATTCACCGTTGCTTCATCGTCAAAGCTCATTGAATACAACAGCGTGTTCTTAACGTTTGGCAGCTGGCTCGCACGGAATGTTTTCAGGATAGTATCGAACCAGGCAGTTTTACCGTCCTGTTCAGTGGTAACACTGAGTGCAGTGCGGGCAATACCACTTGGAACGCTTGTTGTGTCTGCAACATACTGTTTTGCCAGCGCTTCACTTTTTTCAATTAACGAGGCGTTTTGGCTGTGGTGCCCCAGCAAAGAGTACAGTTGATTTCTCAGACGAATCACACTCTCTTCATCGTTGTCACCCTGAGTCAGCGTAAGCTTGTCCAGTAAAGGCATGTATTTGTCATTCAATAACTTGGCAAACGCCTCTTCGTTGTCGTCATTTACCAGGTACAGGAACTCGCTAAGCGTGCCTACCGACGCGCGAATAACAACAGGGTCATCGTCCTGCGCTAAGGCGTTCAAAACTTTCATTACACTGTCGATACCCACCTTGCCGCCATTTAGCAGCGCCTGCATGTTGTACAACACGTTTTTCTTTTCACGGTTGTTCAGCACGTTCAGGTCGGCTAACAAGTTGTCTAACTGGCTTTCTGGAATCGACCAGCGGAAATAGCCTGTCGCATTGTCATTAGGGAATACCCAGTCAGCTTCAGCTAGCTGCGGTAAACGGGTTGATGATTTGTCGACAAACACAATTTCTCGAGAAATTTTGCCGTCTTTTTTGTAGCTGATATTCAGTGGCACAGCCCAGTTTTGCGCGTCGACTTTAGCACCAGCATAGTGATAGCGCTGTTGCGAAACCGAACCATCTGTCGCAACTTCAATGAGCGGATACCCTGGCTGTTCCAGATACGCTTTCATCATGGCGCTCAGGTTAAAGTCTGAAACTTTGTCCAGCGCTGCCCACAAATCGTCGGCCTGCGTGTTGCCCCATGCGTGCTTTTTCATGTAAGCACGGATACCTGTGCGGAAGTTGTCTGTCCCGATCAGCGATTCGATCATTTGCAGAATAGATTCGCCCTTCGAATAGTTCAGACCCAGCCCGTCCATTACGTCTGGCTGACTCTTCACCACTTTCTTGACGGGTTTAACGGTTGGGCTGGCATCGGCACCAAACGCGCCTTCCTGAATAATACGGTCGCGGAAATTTAGCTCCGGGTACAATTCCATCATGACATAACTTGCCATCCAGGACGCAAAGGCTTCATTCAGCCACAGGTCATCCCACCAGGCCATGGTAACCAGGTTGCCGTACCATTGGTGAGCAAGCTCGTGGGCAATGACATTCAGTGGACCTGAGCGCTCAGCTAAGCCGGGCTCATCTTCTAACAACAACAGGCTGTCACGGTAAGTGATTAAGCCCGCGTTTTCCATTGCACCGTGAGTAAAGTTAGGGACTGCAACGAAATCCAGTTTGCGGTAAGGATATTCAATACCGAAGAAGTCTTCCAGCGCCGTTAAGATTTCTGGTGTGTGTTTTACGACAAATTTGGTTTTGTCGGCATACCCTTTTGGCACGTAAATCTTACCCGGCACTTTCAGGCCTGTCAGTTCAACGCTGTCAAATGGGCCGACTGTATACGCAATCAGATACGTTGGCATTGGCTTGGTTTTCATGAATGTTACGGTTTGCATGCCGTCTTTCACTTCACGTTTTTCCACCGGCGTATTCGATACCACCACCTGCTTTTCAGGCGAGGTAATGGTCATTTGGTAAGGAATTTTGAAATTTGGCTCGTCGAAACTGGGGAAAGCACGACGGGCATGCATGTCTTCAAACTGCGTGAAAATATAGTTTTTATTTTCAAAACTGGACAGGTACATGCCATCAGAAGAGGTGTTCACCTTGCCATGAAAATGAATCTTCAGGGAATAAGTACCAACGGGTATCTCGCGGGTCGCATAACCCCAGTTAATGTCGTAGTCGCCCTTTTCAATAGCAAGCGGGGTAATTCTTTGATTCTGGACCAACTCTGCACTGTCTACCTGTAAATCCAACTGGTAGAAGCCGACGCGCTGGGTAGGCTTGGTAATTTCAATATCGATGATGGTGACACCGCTGTATTCGGGGGTATCAGAGTCGATATTTAAATGGATTTTTTGAAAAGTTGGCTGAATGCCCGATGGCAAACGATACTCAACGTCCCTGGCCATTGCGTTTGTTGCAAGCAACAAAAGCGCACAACTGGCCCACGCCAATAGTCGTTTCATTATTTGTCTCCACTGTCGAAAGGTGAACGTGTTTTGGTTTTTATAGAGGCGGGAATAATACCATTTACTCCCATTTAGCGTGACAAAATAAAGTGTAACGAACTGTTGTGCTGTGTAAACTGAACCGAAATACAGGTAATTCGTCTAATACTGGTAACCCAAAAGAGCAATTTCAGGGGCAAAGACCCGTTCAATATGCTGGCGCTGCTTCTGGCTGTAGATTTCCCGATAGTGCCGGCGGTCCTTGCGATAATTGCCTTTGGCGTTAACTAAACGCGCGCCCGCGCATGGCACTCCCAATTCGCTGAGCAACTCAAACAGCTCTGCATTCAGGTTCTCATACCGCAGCACGCGGTCAACCATAACCTGCCCTTGTTCGTCAGAATACAGCGGGTAATTCAAACAAAGTGCCGTATTGGCCAGATAATCCGTGAAGCTACCCGGTGGATTAGCCCCCCGCAAACACATATGAAAATGTGATAGCGTTTTGTCCCAGGGATTGCGGTCGACGCAAAATGTGGTGTAAGACCGCCAAATGTCAGCGCCCACGCGGTGCTTTACATCCTGAGAACCGGAATGATTTCGAAAGCGTCGTCCTTTTATCCAATCTGTCGCCGATTTAACGTTATACCCGGTTCGTTGCCGGGATAGCTCGGCTGATAGTGGCCAGCGCCCTTTGTAGTTGCGGGCCACATGCCCAAGCTCTGGCGGGTAAATGGGTGTACATACATCCCTGTCGTCACACAAAGACGATAAAAGCACTTCTATGCTCGTGCCGGCAGTCTTGCGTGTTTTTATGAAAATAAAACGGTATTTGTGGGAAATTATCACAGTAGAAACACTCAATATCACAACGAGAATACGCTATAGAGTGCGCATCTATTGAGTGTTTCACTCCTTTAAACAACCTTTACAATGACTTACTTATTAGAAAGGTACTTTACCCAGTCAATGACGTTGGCGAACCAGTCTACGCGGTGGCGCATACCAAATCCGTGACCGCCATCCGGCACAATTAACATTTGTACGCTGACGTCTTTTGTCCGCAAGGCATCAAAGTAGTGCAGCGCGTTTTCCACTATCACAACAGTATCGTCTGTGGCGTGAACGAGATACGCCGGTGGCGAGTCAGCCGTCACGTTCAGTTCATTGGAAAACCGAGTGATAAGGCCGGTGTATTCCGGCGTGTCCGCGGGCTCACCAATAAGCAGGTTTCGCGAGCCTTCATGGGTTAACTCCGCAGTCATACTGATCACCGGATAAATCAATATCTGAAATGCCGGCTTTACTGAGTTTATGTGCTGTTTCAATACCGGTTTCGCAAACTGGGTTGCCGCACTGGCGGCTAAATGCCCACCCGCTGAAAAACCCATTACACCAATGTTGTCAGGGTCTACAGAGAACGATTTAGCTTGTTCTCGCACGGTAAAAAGGGCTTGTTGCACATCCTGAAGGGGGCCTTCATAGGTGACTTCCATAGTGGAAGGTTTGGGCATACGGTAGTGCAACACAAAGGCTGCGATGCCATTGGACGCAAACCGGCGGGCAACATCCTCGCCTTCTTTGATTGTAGATAAACCAAAATAGCCGCCACCCGGGCAAATAATAACGGCGGGCGACAACGCATGTTGTTGCTCGGGTAAATATGCCGTCAGAGACGGTTTAGACACAGCGGCAACAAATTTATCACCCGGGCTTTCCCGATGAATCACTCCGGGGTTATCTGACACTATGGCGCCGGGTATGCCGTCTTTGTAAAGCTGCACCGGTTTAACAGACACCTCAGCATTGGTTTGAAATGCCAGTAACAGTAACGAAATCACTGCCAGACGCAGACAGCAAGACACAGATGTTAACCACGAACGCATAAAATTCCCTTGTTAAGTTCCTGTAAACAAAGACCATAACACCGGATAACGTTAGCGCACAACGAATATACCAGCCATCAGCCTCGTTGGTTCAGATGTAAAACGACCGGCAAGTGCCGGTCGTTATAAGTTGCTTGAGCCTTTAAGATTCAAGCTCGAATGGCTATTCCACGAAACCTTCGTTTGCTTTTACCGTAAGCGGGTGATAGCCAGGCTTGGCTTCCTCAAAGGCCTTTTTAGCAAATGCTTTGCCTTCTTCGGTTTTCGATAATGCCTGATACAGTGGTTTCACCAGTTTGTTACGGCCAATCGATACCAGATAGCTATACAAACGCTCGTAGGCTGGCTCATAGTTATTGTTCACCGCGATCATCAACCAGCTATGCGCAATTTCATTGTTCGAAGACTGAGTTAAATTAAAGGCTTCATCCAGCGCAGCCAACTGTGCATCAGTTAATGCTTCCGGCATATTGTTCAGGAAGTACAGCCACTCGTGCACTGTCCAGCTTTGCGTATTAATACTGCTGGCTGGTACCTCTCCCGCTAAAAAGTTACTTCTTGCCTGATCGATAAGTTCAAACGCGTCCGATGTAGGTACTGGCGCACCGGCAGGAATGCCCGGGGTAAAAATCCATTCCTGAATGCGGGCTTTGTCGAGCTTGTCTGCGTGATCGGCTAACAGTGTTTTATCGAGGTAAGCAACAAACTCGTCAGTGGTAATACTCTTAAACGCAAAATGCTGAAAATAGTCCACCAGGAATTTATCGAACTCTGCTCTGCCGACTTTCTGCTCTAACTCTCTCAGAAACAGTGCGCCCTTTTCGTAGGGGATATTTGAAAATACGTCGTCCGGATTGCGACCGCGTAAATCAATCGCCAGAATCTCATCGTTTTCTGGTAGTGCTGCCACATCGTCTGTCAGATCCTGATAGCCCAGTACCGCTTCTTTGCGATAACGGTCGTGGCCGTACACCATTTCCATGATGCGATAAGTGAGATACGTGGTGAACCCTTCGTTCAGCCACAGATCGCGCCAGGTGGCATTGGTGACCGTATTACCCGACCAGCTGTGCGCCAATTCATGGGCAATAAGCGACACCAGGCTCTTGTCGCCGGCTATCACGGTAGGCGTTATGAAAGACAGGCGAGGATTTTCCATGCCTCCAAACGGAAACGACGGCGGTAGAATTAATAAATCATAGCGATCCCAGCTGTACGCACCGTAGGTCTGCTCCGTGACTTCGAGCATACTTTCGGTATCTTCAAACTCCTCGGCGGCGGCATCCAGTAACGCTGGCTCGGCGTAAACGCCGGTTCTTTCTCCCATCGCTTTGAACTGTAAATCACCAATCGCCAGGGCAATCAGATAGGACGGAATTGGCTGTGGCATAGTAAAGTCATACTCGCCGTCTCTCGGCGTGCCCGGGTCGTTCGAAGCGCTCATCACTGCCAGCAGCTCTTCAGGCGTTTTTATTTTAGCCGTATAGGTTACGCGCACCTGAGGAGAATCCTGCAGCGGAATAAAGCTTCGTGCATGCACAGCTTGCGCCTGGGTAAACAGGAAAGGATGTTGCTTTCCGGCCGTTTGCGCAGGCGTTAACCATTGCACGCCCGACGCTTGTGGAGAGGTCTGGTAAGAAACCGTGACCTGATTAATACCATCCGGCACCTGAATACGCAGAGCAGCACCCAGTTCAGGATCCGCCTCGTCCAGCGTAAAAGCGAGGCTTTCGCCGTTGGCAGAAACCGACTGAATATCCAGATCCCGAGTATCTAACACTAGCTCGCTGGCATCCGCGGCAAGCTTGTCAAATGTGAGAGTCACGCTGCCTTTTAACCGTTTTGCGTCGAAGTCTGCGGTTAAATCCAAATCCAGGTGAGTGACTTTCATTTCTCCGGGATTTGACAGCGAATGATAGTCTACGCCAGATTTGATTTCTGCCGTCGCAGGCGCAGCTGCATCGGAAGAAGAAGTAGAAGATTCAGGTGTAACGCTCTGAGGAGAGCAAGCTGCAACAGCTACCGCCATTGCGACAGAACTTAAAAATTTTTTCATGGTATGTCGTCTGTTGTGATTATTATTTCACAACATGATGCCATAAAATGGCGGCAAAACGGCATTAAACCATCATGTTTTTTATTGTGCCCACAGCATTTTTAAACGCGCAAAATAAAAGCGCCTTTCAAACAAAAGATGCTTTGGGTAACGCTTCACTAATGATTGAGTGCGTTACAAACGGAACTGACCAACCAGAGATTCCAAATTGCGTGTTTTGTCGTTCATAACGTCACAGGCCTCTTTGTTCTCGGCCGATGAATGCGCAAGCTGACTCGTTTGCTCACTGACTTCGTTTACGCGGACGCTGATATCGCCAGATACCTGACTTTGTTCCTGCGCAGCAGAAGCAATTTCTGCGTTCATCTGATTAATGGTCTGTGTAGCTTTAGCGATGGCCAGTAATGCTTCCCTGGTAGCTTCAACCCGGTGTTGCGTTTCCTGACTCTTGGAAATACTGGCTTCCATGGTAGTAAGCGCAGATTGTGAACCACTTTGTAGCCGCTGTATCATGTCCTGAATTTGCTCAGTACTGGACTGTGTTTTACTTGCCAGACTACGTACTTCGTCAGCAACAACAGCAAATCCGCGACCCTGCTCCCCTGCCCGGGCAGCCTCGATTGCCGCGTTCAACGCCAGTAAGTTGGTCTGCTCAGCGATATTCTCGATAACCTGCAGTAGATTAACGATAGCATCGACGTCGCCACCAACGCGTTTCACAACCTCACTGGCCCGACTAATTTCATCTACCAGTTCATTCATACTGCTGACGCTTTCCCATACCGTCTTGTCGGCAATATTGCCTTGCTGCTCGGCTTCCTGTGCCGCATCGGCAGCAGCGTCTGCATTTTGGGTCACGTTCATCGAAGAAGCTGACAGCTCAGTGATCGCAGCCGCGACCTGGTCGGTATTGCCTTGTTGTTCCGCTGCAATTCGGTCTAATCGCGCCGCGCGTTCATCCAGCTTGTCCGTCTCCGCTTTAATATCCTGGGTCACATCGCGGATCATACACATCATGCTATGCAGATTACCAAGTAACTGATTGACATATTTAGCCAGTACGCCAATCTCGAATTGATCATCGACTTTGACCTTACGGGTTAGGTCGCCATTACCTTCAGACAATAGCTTGATTGAACTGGTGATCTGATCCAGTGGCTTGCAAATGCTGCGTCTAACCAGTAACCCAACAAAAAAGACCACCGCTACTAACACCACGCAAGTCACTACCAGCAGCGTAACCAGCCCATTTCGTGTGGAGTAAACGTCTTCTTCTATGCCCGCAAGATGCCGCTCAACTTCGTCAATGTAGAAACCGGTACCAATCATCAGGTCCCAATTGGGAAAATACGCAGAATACGAGAGCTTGGGATAAGGCGTAGTGTCGCCGGGTTTCGGGAAGTAATAAGTCACGTAATTACCGCCTTCGGCGAATTTATTCAGCTTGCCGGCCTTAACCAACTCGCGAATGAGATAAGTACCGTTGCTGTCTTTCAGATCCCAATAACTGTTGCCAATACCCGCCGGATTGCTCCCGTTGAATACGCGTATACCGTTGTTGTCATAACCAAAAAAGTAGCCGGACTCACCGTAGGAAAAACGGCTTCGTCTCTGGAGCCGCCATTTTCATAGATAGGCTTCACTAAACTCACCGCAATTTCTACCAATGATTTAGCTTCGTGTTCACGATCATCAACAAGCAGTGTTCTGCTACTATCCAGGCGGTTTTCAGCCAATTGATTTACCTGAAAAACAGTAAAGGCTGTTAACACAACCCCCAGCACCACAACGGGTACCAACGACAGTAACAATAATTTTTGTTTTATGGAGAGTGCCACCTTCTTACTCCTGTTGCTTAACAATTACATAACAACTTGATTAAGTATGGACACTGACTAGTTTTTTGCAAAAAAAGGGGGATAAACCGAGGGATAAACAGCACGAACTGTACCGCGTAACAGATTGGACAAAACAGAAACGAAAAAAGATAACGCTACTTCTTTGTTTTATATGAAAAAGCCCTGCGTTCAACTGAACTACAGGGCTTTCGAATACTACGAACTTAACCTAGTAACTTCGTCTATTCTGGAGCTGCCTGATCAACGTGGTTCTATCAACGGGTACTGGAAAATCATGACTGGAATCCAGTACAAGTGAACTACCGTCTCTGAATACATATTGGGTGAGGTCTGAGGAGAGCTCATTGCACTCTTTGCAGGTTCTGAAGCAATGTAACCACAGGTGTCCTCTGTCTACATTGAGGGCTGAATCTGCCTGTGTCGCGACTTTTTTTGATGTAGGAAAAGCACTTAAGGACATAACATGTCTCCGCGGCGTTACGTGATTCTCGTACAACAATCGGAAGCACTATTTGTAGGGTGAGCCTTAAGCTTAGCAGCAAAAAATAAATATATTTTGATCTGTATCTAAAATTTTAAGATTTCTTAAATTGCTTAATAATTTTAGACAGATACTCACATACAAGTTAACAAATCAGCTTAGTTGGCCGTTTTGACCTTCTCTATAAAATCGCGCCAGGTCTCATTGGGTGTCCAAATCGCTTCCATGTCGGCGCGTGCAGTTGCTTCGTCTTCATTGAGTTGAGTAACGCGGTACAAATAAGTAAACGCTGAGCCTCGCCAGTTCAATTTGCAATGTGTGAGAACCACTTCACCATTGTCTTTGGCTTCATTCATTATGTCTGTGTAGCGCTCAAAGTCCGCAAGCGTCGGATTGTGCCAATCAACGGAAATGTTGTGGTACTGCATGCCCAGCGACTCTGCGATTTGCTGCTCCGCCTGGCGATCTCCTGGAATTAAATCGACAACACGGTTTACGCCGCTTTTCGCCAATACTTCCAAGTGCGTATTGTCGGGTAAACCCGCACTGACCATTGTTTCGCTATTGATTTGGAAATTTTTAAGGCCACTCACATTGAGTTCGTTTTGATTTAACTTCGCTGGCGCATTCAACGCCATTACCGCTAAACAGGCCCCCAGAAACAGTACATACATGTATTTCATTGACGTCAGATCCTTTTGATTTTCTCGTTATCATTTCGTTAGTCTTGAATTAACTTTAGTGTAGACAAATAACAGCAAAGATTCAGGAGCCGACCAACGAAGAAAACCTTGTTCTCATCTTATCTTACGTGAACACCCACGCCCAAATACCGCGTCAACGTTGTTGTAAATCTAACATCCGCCGAAACACGAACCTTCTTCAGCACAGGCAATGTGCAAGGAGGTATGGTGATGAAATGGAATGACCAGGCCGCTTATGCCTGTGAAGCCCAATGAAGTGGCAAGTACTGCATTACCATTTCAGCAAATGGCATTCGCTTTATTCGCCCAATCAAAGTCGGGCAGATGGTTCGGCTCGACGCCAGTGTCGTGCATACCGGTAGGTCGAGTATGCATATCTACGTTGTTGTGAAAGCCATTGAGCCAAAGGTCAACGAACAGTGGATCACTAACCGGTGTTTTATTTCGTTTATGACCGTAAATGAACATGGCGAAGCGGCGACAGTGCCCATGTATACGCCGCAAACTGAAGAAGACTTTCAACTGGAGTTAGTGGCAATGCACGCAAAGAATTTTGCCAAGCAACTGGACAACGACTTTGAGCAGTCTTTAAATCACCGCCACTAACCGCGCCGCAAAGTTGCGGTTATTCGTTGAGTTTGTCCTGCCAGGCCTGAGGTTGCCACAGCTCAATTTTGTTGCCTTCAGGGTCCATGATCCAGGCGAATTTGCCGTTTTCATGTGACTCTGGACCGGCTTCAACGTTTACGCCTTTGCTCTGCAACTGGGCTAGCAGCTCGTCTAAATCGTCGACCCGATAATTGATCATAAACGGCGACTGACTCGGCGAAAACCACTCTGACTCCTTCGCCGCAACATGCCATACCGTTAACCCGTTGTCGTTCGCCGTATCTTCAGCCCAGTTGAGAATAGCACCACCAAAATCCTCTAATTTAAATCCCAGGTGCTCGCTATACCACTTGGCCAACTCTCGATCGTTGTGCTTACTTTTAAAAAATACGCCACCAATACCGGTTACTTTAGCCATCATATTCTCCATGCGTTGTGTTTAGGGGCTGTTGACCTTTGCTGTATGTTTTTGCAGCGAGTTGTGCGT
>CETO01017302.1_pt1 | contig 10831 bp, 8 predicted proteins | sample 531351 | NCBI WGS metagenome assembly CETO01 (sample SAMEA2622678, study PRJEB7988) | marine metagenome | isolation source: saline water (ENVO:00002010), including | reverse complement strand
GGCGGGCATATCGCTGTTTGTTGGTGGTATCGGCGTGATGAACATTATGTTGGTGAATGTGTCGGAGCGGAAACGCGAAATCGGGCTGCGCATGGCGACCGGCGCTAAACCCGGCGACATTTTAAAACAATTCAATATAGAAGCCTGGGTGGTGTGTGTTATGGGCGGTTGCGTGGGCATTTTACTGGGGTATGCCGTGATTTTCGTGCTGTCACAGTTTTCAGTCTCGGTGGCCTATACCTTATTACCGCCAGTTCTGGCTTTTGTTACGTCGTTGGCGGTGGGTGTGTTGTTTGGCTTTGCGCCGGCACACAAGGCTGCCCGGTTAAACCCTATTGATGCGTTGGCTGAGGATTAGTTTATGGCACGCCGTTTTGTTCATTTTAGCCAGCGTGCTGCTGCCGTTTCGTTAGCCATGTCAGCTGTCTTTATATTAAGTGCATGCAGTATGCAACCCCCGCGTAGCTTTCCGGAGGTGCAACTGCCTGAGAGCTTTACTAGTCCAAAGAGCGCAGCAACGGTATCGGTAGATACGAACTGGTGGCAAGGGTTCGACTCACCAGAATTGTCGGCGCTAATGGCGCAACTCGCCGCGCAGAATCTGGATTTAGCCACGGCGTCGTTGCGTGTAGAACGTGCGCAATTTCAACTGGGGCAGACTCGAGCCGATAATTTACCTGCCGTGTCGGGGCGGTTGAGTGGTCGCGGTGGCGAAAATCTGGATACAGGCCTCACGTCACTTAGCTCATCGGCATCGATAGGCGCGAGTTATGATGTGGATATTTGGGGGTCGCGTGAAGCCAGTATTCTGGCCTCAACACTGAATATTGATGTGAGCCAGGCGCAACTTCGAAACCAGTCTGTGCTGTTGCAGCGTCAGCTCGCTAATGCGTATTTTACTCAGTTGTCGTTGCAGCAACGCTTAGCCATAGCAAAACAAAATGTGACAGCATCAGAACAGCTTTTGTCGTTAATTCAGTTGCGGTACGACGCTGGTAGCGCATCGGGTATAGAGCTTGCGCAGCAGCGTAACACGCTGTTGAGTGCTCAGAATGAAGTGCTGCGTCTGTCGAATCAATTAGCCATTAATAATCGTGCCCTGGCTACCATATTGGCCGACAGCCAGTTTCAGCATCGCGAATTCACCGCACCGCTGAATAGTCTGGCATTGCCGGAAATTGACGTTAAACAGCCTGCCAGTGTGTTGCGTCAGCGTCCAGATGTCGCCGCGGCGTTTCTGCAGCTTCAGTTGGCGGACATTAGTGTTTATCAGGCCAGTATTGCCGGTTTGCCAGGGTTGAGTTTAAGCGCGGATCTGGGTGTGTCAGATCTTACCGATTTAGCAACCGGCTGGTCTCTCTCGGCAGCGCTAAGTTCGGCCATGGTGCTGTTTGACAACGGCAAACGTGAACAAGCCGAACGGGTTGCCAACGTGGATACTCAAATTGCATTCAATAACTTAATGACAACCATTATTAGCGCTGCGCAGGAAATGCAGGATGCAGCCGATAATTATCGTTTTCAGCGTGAAGCGTATGCATTGGACTTGATTGAACTGGAAAACAATCAACGGTTGTACGATTTAGCCCAGGCCAGGTATAAGTCGGGCGACAGCGACTTCCTAAATTTGCTCAATGCCCAGCGCAGCTGGTTTAGTGCCCAGTTGAACGTGATCAATCGCTACCAGAGTGCGCTGAGTGCCGCTGTAGACGTGTATACAGCGGCACGAGGGCTGCCAGTTAAGAATTCGGATAGTTAGCGGGATAGCAGGACATCTATTTAAGCCGCCATGTCGCGCAGTTGAGCCAGATATGACTGCGCAGCGTGGCGTCCCATCTGATAGCCGTGAATAAGTTTATCACGGCGCATAGTCAACCTGCCGACGCTAAATTCTGCTGGCGGAACGATAACATTAATCCGGCAGTCAGAAGGTGGAGAAGCAATAAATGCCAATGTATCGTTATAGCGCGTCGCACGTTGCTGTATTGCTTGTATAAGCTTTGGATAGTGGGCAAACACTTTGTTGGCGACCCAGGTGCCTTTTTCCTCGGCTTTTTGATAACCCCAGGGCTGGCTGAGTATAACTGTGATGTCTTTAAAACCCTGCTCATAGGCGTATTGCACCGGAATGGCGTCTGTCACACCGCCATCGACATAGCGGACTCCCTGATAACGGGGAGGCGTACGATAAGCCATCGGTAAGGCGCAGGTTGCTTCCATTAACACATCTATATTGTCAGCGGTAACACGGTGATATTCCGGCTCTCCAGTGCGCATATTGGTTATAACAGCAATTAACGGCGTAGATGTCGCCAGGGCTTCCGCGTTTATCGGATAACGGGCCTGCGCCTCCAGCCACAGCCATTTCACATCGGTCATATGGCCTTTCAACATAAAGCGAACGGGATTAAAAAACTCACGTTGTGTGGCAAGGCGGGTAATAATTTTACGATTTCGAGGCGCATTGCCTGTCACGTAACCCGCTGCATTTGTGGCTCCCGCAGACACACCAAGCACCATATCAAACGGATTGTAGTGTTGAAGTTGAAACGTATCTAGCACACCCGCCGCAAAAATGCCGCGCATTGCACCGCCTTCTACAACCAATGCACTTTTCATGATCCAGACTCCTGTTCAGATGTTTATATGAATACCAACAAATACCCTGCAAATAGAATACCGAATAGTGTGGGCTAACAGTGATGAATAAAACTACACGGCATAATCGAAAAAATAGAACAGCAAAATGGGGATAGGGTAAGTGATATTCAGGGCGGAAACAGGCACAGTAGGGGCTATAGGCATGTTGAGCCAGAAACACGGAAGCAACGGATTTATGGTTGAAGAGAGTAATAAAAAAAGCCGATGAACTATGTCATCGGCTAAGATTTGGATCAGGAACTTACTATCGCATTAAGTGTGATTTAGTGACGCTTAAAAGGAGGGCGACCGCTAAATTGCGTTGTCTTTTCTTCGTTGGTGACTTCGAATTGCGCCAGGTCGACCGTCTCTACACACTCGCTACTGCGCTTAAACGGTGGTTTGCCGCGCATAGTGGCTTTATTGGCCTGGCATGTTTGTGCCGATGTTACGACTTCAAACTGAGCCATATCCATTGTCTCGCCGACAACGCGTTGTCTTTTAAACGGTGGCTTTCCTGAGAATTCAGTGACAACCTGTGAGGAAGTTTGCGAAGCAGCGGTTCCTGCTTCGGAGGCATTCGCGTGCACCATTGACGTGCATGCAAGGATGCTGGTAGTAAAGAATAACGATAATGTGCTTTTCTTCATAATAGGTGACCTTTTATTTGAAGTTGCTATCTATTTCTATGTTCTGTTGAGATAATATAAGCATTTAATCTAAAGTTTAAAGCCTGTCTCGTGATAGTTAAAAGCTATCAATTTGTGAATTCATTCACAAAATAAATATCAATTATTTAAGATTCGCACAATAAAGGTGCTTGCTTGCTTTGTTTTGGTGAGCTGGTGCGGTGTGTTTGAAAAAAAGTCATTAAATATGAGTTGGTTAACAAGTGGCGTTTTAATTGCCTCCTTATCAATAAGGTCGGCCAAAGCGTGTCTTTGCTATGAAAAGCAAACTAAGTGTTTTCACCACATTATCGCTCATATACTGTGTCTTCAATACAGCGTACGCTGAGCAGTTTGCTTTGCAGCAAAGTGAGGGCGGTACGTTGTATTTGCGCATCCATACCCAGGCAGTTGACGACGCACAGTTTTTGTTAGACACAGGCTCGTCGCTTACATTACTGACCCCTGACACATTTAAAAAATTGAGCGCAAACGAGCCTGCAACAGAGGCGGGCTACGTTAATGCTCGACTTGCAAATGGACAAATTAAAAAGATCAAAACCTATCGCCTGACAGCGTTTGCACTAAGCGATGCCTGTGCATTTGAAGATGTGCAGGTTGCCGTCATGCCAAGAGCCAACAACATTTTAGGTATGGGGTTGCTGTCAAAAGCGGGTTCGCTAAATATCAGTCTGCTGCCGCCAACCCTGACGCTGGAAAAGTGTGATCAGATGCATACTGCTTCTACCGCCCCGTTGAGCACACACTGAAGCAACAAGCTATCCCGGATTGCTGTGACGATACAACACACGGCGGGCTTCTTTTCTGACATCGTCTCGCTCACGCCATTTCCACAACAAGTCTCTGTGTGGCGGAATAATATCTTCTGGAATGGCTACCGGGTTCACATAGCGCGGTGGCAAGGGTGAGTCGAGCGTTAATTGCGTAAGCGGTGGGATCTGCCAGGGAGCAAACAAATCCTCAATATCCAGATGTGCGATTTCAGGTACCCATTTTCGAATAAACTCCCCGCTTGGATCGTTGTCTTGCGCTTGTTTCACCGGGTTGTAAACCCGCAGCGTATTTGTACCGGTTACTCCGGCTTGCATTTGAAACTGAGGGTAATGAATACCCGGTTCAAAATCCAGAAACTGTTGTGCAAGGTGAAGCGCACCTTTACGCCAGTCAATCAGCAAATAATGCGTAAGGAAGCTTACCAGCATAGCCCGCATCCTGAAGTTCAGGTAGCCGGTTTTTATAACACTGCGCATGCAGGCATCAACCATGGGAATACCGGTATTACCTTCACACCAAGCCTTAAATTGCTGTGTAGCCTGTTCGTCAGCTCTGTACGGAAAATGCTGATATGCGGCGTTAACAGGCCTGAATTCCTGCTCGCATTCACTTTCGAATTTCTGGATAAAATGGCAGTGCCAATGCAGTCGCGATGTAAAAGCTTGCAAGGAACGTGGTAAGGGGGATTTCACGGCGGTAATTGCCTGATAAACTTGCCTAACGCTCAGATTTCCCCAAGCCAGATAGGGCGATAAACGCGAGCAACTGCGCATACTCTTGAGGGGACTGGAAATTTGTGTGTGGTAGCTACGATGGCGTTCATCGATAAAGGAGGTCAGGGTTTGATGTGCCTGTGTCTCTCCGCCACGTTGCATGTGCTCGTCTGGCCGGTGCAGCTCGGTAGAAATGGTGGCAGGTACACGGGTAACCAGAGTTTTGTTTGTTTCCCAGTTAATCTTGTGAATGGGTGTAGTAACAGGCGCAGAACGCATTTGTTTGCGCCAGTTCGACAACCACTGTTTGCGGTGAGTCAGCCCCCTGATAACGCCCGCATAAGGGAATTCTCTCCATTCCACACCCATCGACTTACACCAGGCTTTCAGTTGTTTGTCTCTGTCAAAAGTACAGGACAGCCCCACCTCTTCATAGCTGTATAGCGTTATGTGTTGGTAGTGCTGGTGGAGCCGTTTAAAGAACGGTAAGGCGTCGTCATAGCTGACATGAAAACTGGCATTGAGTGGTCTAAGTTGCTGCTCCATGTCTAACAGACTTTGCCACACAAACCGCCAGTGCCGGTGGCTGTAGTGTGAGTCGGCCATTATTGCTGGTTCGAAAAGGTAAACAGGCAATACCGGATCTCCACTTTTCCATGCTGCGTGAAGGGCGTAATGGTCCTGCAAACGCAAGTCTCGTTTGAACCACACAACGCTTATAGATTGATTGTCCCGCGAAGTCATATTTGTTACGTGAACGATTGAGTAAAAAACCGCTCGACGCTCGCTGATTGAATTAACAGCATGTTACCGCTGTTTGTACTGAGTGGGGCAGTAGCCACGGTTTATGTCAGGCGAACGCAACTTTAAGTGTTTGGTATTTCGGCCTTGCGTGCGTTTGCGCCACAGTCGGAAACTCGATGGCTTTAGTTCACTGCGCATGATTTTGATGACAGCGTCCTGATTAACACCAAACAGATTTTCGATAGCTTCAAAAGGCGTGCGGTCTTCCCATGCCATCTCGATGATCCGTGACAGGTCGTCGGCACTGTATTGACGGGTGATTTTGCTCAATATTCATTTCCAATAATTCACAATCACCCGTAATACGCAAACGCATTAAGTTTAGATTAATGCAGCACACATTAAGCCTTTACAACAAATTGCGTTAGGCCTTGTTGGGTAGAATTGGCTAGGTCTTTGGCTCTTGAGGCTTCATTCACCGTTTGTTCCAATTGATACTGAATATCGTCGCTGACCTCTGCGATATTGGTTGCGATACCGGCTGCTGTTTGCTGTTGAGCGCTCAGTGCATTTACCGCTTCCAGTATTTGCGAAAATGCCGCAATGTTTTCATTAAAATCGCGCATCATTGTGGCGAAGGTGTCACGCGTAAAATTAACGCTTTCGTTCATAGCAGTAGAAACATCAATGAGTCTGCCTGACTCGTTCTGTGTTTCCTTAACGAGGGTATCCATTTCATTCAGGAATTTACTGATTTGTTGAGTTGCATCGGCCACTTTTGCCGACAAACTGCGCACTTCATCTGCCACAACAGCAAAGCCTCTTCCAGCTTCACCAGCACGGGCAGCTTCGATAGCGGCATTAAGCGCAAGTAAATTGGTTTGATCGGCAAAGCCTTCAACCATTTTTAAAATACTGCGTACATTTTCGGCGTTGTTTTGCAGGCCAGTTACCGTGCTGGCAAATTGGTTAAGCAGTTCAGTAATACTACTAATCTGCTCCTGAGACGTTTCCAGGGTGTCGTTAGCGGTAACGGCATTATTCAAATTAACTTCATTAGACGTAGAAACCTGCTCAGCCGCCGATACAATGTGGTCGATGCGATGGCTCACATCCTGTGCTGACTGGCTAATACTCTGACTGTTCTGCTTTTGCTGTGCTGCCTGTGAATTTACCGATTCTACGATATGGCTAACCGTGTTATTGGCCTCCGCTGCTTTTTCTGCATCCTGATATATCTTTGCGATGAGTCTAGCCAGATTACCTGCAAAGATGTTGTAGGCCGCCGACAGCTCACTGAACTCGTCGCAGGTAAAAGCGGGTAGGCGAGTGGAGAGGTCGCCCTGGGTATGGTTAATGTGATTTAGTGTTGAAAGCAATGCTTTTACAGGGCGAACGATCAGGTGATGCAAATAAAAAATAGTGAACCCGAAACACAGGGTGCTGATAACAAACACTGAAATCACAGTACCTTGCATGGCGTGCTGCTCTTCAGGCGGCGCGGACAGCATAGAATAGAACAGGTAAAAGTTGATGATTTGAAATATAAACAAGAAGCTTATATTGCCAATGATTTTACGTGAAAGCGTAAAGAAGAACGTATTCTCAACGACGTTGTACATCTGCCAAAATGTTTGCATGGGGTCTGATCCCGTTTTTATTGTTAATGTTGCGCTTGTAACACCTGTACTGTAACTAAAGTATATAGACTCTGAGTCGTGAATGTGTTGAGGAAGATCATGCAATGGCTATTCGCAGATTAGCCATTGCAGTAATCCCTGCTATTTATTTCATTGTTACTTGTTCTGTTCAATGCTCAGTAATAGAGAAATAACACTGGGTTCCGTAAAGGTCTTTTAAACCAAATTTTTCAAGTTTTGTAGCCTGATAATCAGATGCCGCAGGTATCGTATAGTGGGACGGAAATCCTAATTAATTGAGTCGCTCCAAAATAAACTGTTCAAATAAATAAAGATAATGAACTTGAGCTAAGGGTAAAGTTATAAGATTCTCATACAGACGAGGCTGTACTTCAGGAGGTTGTTCTCGGTTTGCCTGGTAATGTTTGCGATATAGTTATAGCTAGGGACACGAAAACAGGTATATCATGATTCTATTTTGCGAAATACGATGATTGCATAGGACTAAGATGGGTAAATTCCAGCCTTAGTTCCTGTATAAATGACAAATAGAAAATGTTTTAACCTTACACTTAAAAGTAACTCACTTTTTTAGACGAGTAGAAGCACCTTTCTTCACGTTGCGCAAGGCAACAATTATGCGATAGCTTTGTGCAACAACGATTCATCGTGATTTTTGAGATAACGAATCAGCTCAAACAAGTGCATTGCTTTTGCGAAGTAATATCCCTGAAACCAGGTACAGCCCATTTCATAGGAAAACGCGACTTGCTCAGAAGACTCGACACCCTCGAAGGTTATAGGAATACCAACGTCGGTGCACATGGCGATAAGGTGTTTGACGATCTTATGATCTTTACTCTCGGCATCGAATCGCGTCGGCAGGAGTGATCGATCTAATTTGATGAAGTCATAGATTGGGCGTTTCAATTCTGACAACGTTGAATAACCTGTACCAAAGTCGTCAATTGAAATGGTGAAACCGAGCTTCCTTAAACCAAGCAACTGATGCCGGGTTGTATGGCTATGCAGGGTCGACTCGGTGATTTCTAAAACGATTAGTCGAACATTGACTTTAAAATCGTCGATGACAATTTTAAAGTCGTTAACCATTGTCGGAGACATTAATTGAACGTTAGACACATTCACGTGGATCAAGAGTTCAGGTAGGCCTCGCTCTTCGATGAGTTTTAAGGCGATACATGCTTCACGCAATATCTTCAGCCCGAGTTCATGAATTAGCTTTGTCTCTTCAGCAATCGGAATAAATTTATCCGGTGATATGGTTCCAATGCCGGGGCTACTCCAGCGCGCAAGCGCCTCCACGGCGTGAATCCGACCTTTTCGATCTATTATTGGTTGATAGTGCGCAGTGATTTCTTCGTTACTTATCGCATCGTGTAGCCCTTGTTCGATAAATAAACGGTATTCAACGTCTCGCCTTAAGCCGTCATGGAAAAAAGCAATCGTATTTTTGCCGTTATCCTTTGCCTTATACATTGCTATATCAGCACTTTTAAGTAGGTTATCAATACCTGAGCAATCCATTGTGGTTGCAATACCGATACTGGCCGTCACTTTAAACTGCGCTGCGGTCGTAACAAATGGCTTATCAAATAAGGCCAACAATCGATTGGCGAAAACTTCCAAGTGCTCATCTGGGTCATAACTTATGACAACAAATTCATCGCCGCCCAAACGGATAAGCTTATCGCTGGTACGAATGATACTGAATAGTAAGTTTGCGCATTGAATCAGTACCTGGTCCCCAACATCGTGACCGTAGTTATCATTTATTAACTTAAACGAATCTAAATCGAGAAATATTAATGCAATTTTTTGCTCTTCCTGTTTTGCGCGATTTAGCAAAAAGCTCATGTAATTTCGGTTTCCGGCTCCCGTGAGACTGTCTTTAAATGCCATCGTGCTCAACTTGCGCTCGCTTTCCTTAATTAGCGTTATATCGGTTAGTACTGAGACGTAATGTGAGGGCTCAATTGTGTCGTCCAGTCGGGTCACTGACATCAAACAGGTACGGGTTTGATCTTTACGTTTTAAGCTCACTTCAGTGCGGTAAGCTCCCGTCATTTTGATATCATTATCTAATGTATCAGTGCTACGCTTTTGCGCCACAAGGTTGGCCAATGGCAGGCCCATTAGCTCATTCTCTTCCTTACCAAGCATACCGCATAAGGCCTTATTGGCTGCTACGACATTATACTGTTTATCCAGTACCAATACGCCTTCGTTTATTTCCTTGATAATAACGTCCGAGATAATCAAGCTTTGTTTTTTCAACTGCTCGTCAGTGACATCAAGAATTGCTCCGATCCTTACAGTCTTGGCATCATCTAAGTGGACATCGCTGAGAATTATGTCATACCACGTAAAGCTCTGTTCATCGGCATTACGATTCTGTATGCGAAGCGTAGCGCGGAATGACTTGTTGTCCTTGATCGCTTGCTCGAGCTCACCATACTCAGATTCGGGGAACAACTTCATAAAATCATAACGGGGTATATAGTTCTGACAATCGAATATGCTGCTTAGCGCATCAGCACCCTGAAAATATAATACATCTTCTTTTTCATCGAACTCCAGAACACCCAAATTCACGGCATTGCTCACCATTTGAAGCCGTTTTTCGTTTGATTTGGTTTCCTGTTCAATGCGATTGCGCTCTAAAGCTAACATCATTACCGATTTTAAGTGCTCAATGTTATATGGTTTTACAACATAGCCGTATGGCGATGCAGTAACAGCCGAATTTAAGGTCGCATCGTCAGTGTAGGCTGTTGTGTAGACAACGGGAGCAGTGCCACTATCGGATATTATTTTTGCAGCGGTGATACCGCTGCCACCTTCCTCAAGATTAATATCCATCAACACAAGATCTGGTTGTTTTTCTCTAGACTGCTTAACAGCATCTTCTTCGCTCGATGCCAATCCAACCGTTTTGATGCCGAGTTTTTCTAACATCCTGGCCAGATTTAACGCGACTATCGTTTCGTCTTCGACGATTAATACTCGCTTTTTCTGTAATTTAGCTAGCATCAAAGACCTCCAAAACTCCCAAATCATTCAAGGCTTGCTCTAAGGACTTCATCTCCAACGGTTTGGTCAGGATTATTCTATTAACTAAATCTTCCGGCATCTCTGCTTCTGCCCCATAGCCCGTTGCAAATAGGTAGGGAATATGTTTTTCACCAAGCTCTCTTGCGAGTTCTATAGTAGTCTCATTTCCTAAATTTATGTCTAACAACACGACAGATGGTCGTTCATTTTGCAGATACTTTCGCGCTCTTGACGTAGTACCGGCTACAAATACTCTTTGCGCCCCCAGTGACGTTATTTTCTTTTTGACGTCCATCGCTATCAGTAGGCTGTCTTCTACGATCAGGCAACTTTCAAATATTACTTGGGGCTTTAGATTTTTTGCTGGGGCGGGAACTTGTTCTAAGGTAGGGGAATCAACGCTCTCATTTTTTTCAAACACTACATATTTTCGAGGTAGCGTGAAACGAGCAGACAGTCCTGTGGTAAGAACTCTAACTTCAGCATCACCTTGCAGCTCATGCGGGATCACAGACTTGATAATAGTCATTCCAAACCCTTCGTCGTCGATCGACTC
>CETO01076716.1_pt1 | contig 10842 bp, 10 predicted proteins | sample 531351 | NCBI WGS metagenome assembly CETO01 (sample SAMEA2622678, study PRJEB7988) | marine metagenome | isolation source: saline water (ENVO:00002010), including | reverse complement strand
AAATCAGTATTGCAATAAACGAGGAGTCCATATACGGGATGACGGTTGTTTTATCCGCCATTTCTGGGCCGGGATGATGTTTTACATACGGCGTTTGTGTGCCATGCACTCGACTTCAAGCATGGATCCCATGGCGAGGCCGTCGACACCGAACGCGCTGCGGGCGGGTAGGGCGCCTTTGGAAAAGTACTGTACATAGACTTTGTTAAAGTCAGGCCATTGGGCGATGTCGTCTATCATCACGGTACACTTGAAGATATCTTCCATATCCAGGCCGATACTGTTAAGTGCAGACTTGATATTCTTCATAACCTGGTGAGATTGCTCGGTGATATTGTCGGCGAGCTGTCCGTGTTCATCTGCGGCGATTTGGCCAGACAAATACACAATGTTGTCGACTTGTGTGGCGAGTGAAAATGGCATATCCGGATTAGGGTGCGGGTAGCGTTTTAAACCTGCAGTCGCGGTCGCGCTGAGGCTCATAATTAAACACATCAGGGTTAACTTAACGAAGTTCACCTTGTACTCCTGTCGTTATATTTTTTTCTGTTTTTAGTGCGGGTACGTTGCGCTAGAGACAAGTACACCACCTGTTATTACTATGTTTGCTCAGGGTGTGCTAAACAACAAGTTTATACCGGGCAATTTGGGCCAAACGACCGAATTTTGCGGTTATTCGCACCTGACTCAAACAGTCAGGTGCGAAGTGGCTCAAAGTTAGATTACACAAGTTTATTGTTTGTTGTCGTATCGCGCTTCGTATCGGAGCACTTTGCTATTGGGATCGGCAATCACTACATCGAAGGGGGTAACTGTTATGGTGTTCGGCGACGTGATATCCAGCACTTGTACTTCGCCATTCACCGATACCTCAAGAGGCATTGGGAAGGGTAAGTTTTGCGGAGTATTCCAGCTAAAAGTCACACTGTCTTCGGTGCGTGTTTCAACCAGTTTCGGCAGCTTGGGCTGATACAAATACACGTCGAAAAACCAGCTTAAATCCTTGCCGGTACGTCGATTAACTATCTCGATGAAGTCCTGGGTATTGCGGTAAATAGTGGTGAAGTTACCGGGTTTGGGCTGGTCAGTGCCATAAACAAGCTCGCGCACTGCGCTGAAAAAGGCGTCGTCGCCAATCAGGTTTCGCAGCGTATGCATGATCCAGGAGCCTTTGTAGTAAATATCCAGTGCCGGGCCGACACCGCGTTCGTATACCTGTTCCACTTCCATGAGTTTATTAGACACGATGGGGTGGGTATTAATGAGCCCTTTACGCTGATTGTTCAGGTAAGTCATGTAGGCAACATCACCCGACAAATACTGAGCAAACAAAGGTTGCATGTAGCTGCCGAGTCCTTCGTGGATCCACATGTGATCCCAGTTGTCGTTAGTCACCTGGTTGCCAAAATATTCATGGGCAAATTCGTGTTGTAGCAGCCAGTCGAAACCGAATTCGTCTTTTTTGTATTCGTTGCCATAGGCATTAATGGTTTGGTGTTCCATACCCAAATGCGGGGTTTGTGCCACGCCGACTTTCTCATTGCCAAACGGGTACGGCCCAATCATGCGCTCGAAAAACGTCAGCATGGTGGGTATTTCGTCGAACAGTATTTTTGCTTGTTGTTCGTTGCCTGGCAGGTGGTAGTACACTATGGGGTAAGTGTTGCCATAGATGCTCGAATAGGTGGTTTCGAGCTTTTCGTACGGTGCAATATTCAGTGCGATACCGTAGGTGTTGTGGGCCGAGCGCGTTTGCCAGTGATACGTGCGCGTGTCGCCATTGTCGGTTACATCAACCAGTACGCCATTGCTGGCAGCGACCAGAGGCTTGGGCACCTGAATATGTAAATCGGTCTGATTGGGTTCGCCGTGTGGCTGGTCTATACAAGGCCAGAACAAGTCACAGCCTTCTCCTTGCACAGCGGTTGCCAGCCAGTTTGAACCATCGGGTGTTTTTTCCCACATCACGCCGCCATCCCAGGGGGCGCGTACCGGAATTCGGGGTTGCCCCTCGTAGCTAATGGTCACGGTTAACGGCAAGGCCACTTCCGAAGATGGTGTGATTTGCAACTCGCCACCCACGTTTCGGTATTGTGATGCGGCTAGCGATTCGCCATTTACCGCAACGCTATTAACTGAAAATACACTGTCTAAATCAACGGAGAATGCGCTTCTGCTGCCTTCACCTTTCAGTGTCAGGGTTGTTGTACCCATGAGAATTTTGTTGTCAAAATCGAACGCAAAGGTGAGGTCGGCATGTTCGACAGTGAGACCTTGCTGTAGCGGTGCAACCTGTCCACCGCTTTTTAAACTGTAGGGCGTAGATTCGGTAGCCTCAACGACATCTGAAGATTCTGTACTGCTGCAGGCAGACAACGAGGTGATTGCGACAGCGGCGGCGATGGCCGTTAACTGTCTGATACGGGTATAAACCATGGAACGTCTCTGTTGTTGTTATCTGTTCCAGAGTATACAAAATTGTTGTGTTAACAAGCTGCGGATAGGATCAACCCCCTAAAATATCTGGTGGAGGGCGAGACCTGCCTTGTATGTATATATGGCAGAGTAAATAAAAATCCCGTTTGAGGCGGCAACCTGAAACGGGATTTGTTTGTTATTCGAAAAGTTCGCCGCGGAGGTCTTCCAGGGTACTTTGCGTGTGCTCTTTGAGCAGCTTTTTCACCTTTTTGGCGTCTTTGTTCATCCAGGCATCAAAGATTTCCTGGTGCTCGCGATACGCATCGGCTTCGCGATCAGGTGGCTCAAGGTGCCTGCGAACATAGCGCTCTGACAGCAAATGCACCTTGGTCAATAACTCCTGGGTAATCTTTCGATTGGCCGGTGCGGTTAATGCAAGGTGAAATTCACGGTTTACGGTAACGGCTGCGGGGGATATTTCGTATGCCATACTCTGCAGGCGCTTGTAGATTTCCTCTACTTTTTGCTTGTCCTGTTCGGTTGCTTTTTTACAACCCTGAGCGGCGGCCTCGGGCTCCAGCGTTTGACGTAATTGAAATACGTCTTCGGCTTCAGCCAGGCTAATCGGGCGAACGATAAAGCCTCGGTTTGGGTGCGAAATCAGTAGTCCGTCTTGCTCCAAACGTGTAAGGGCTTCACGCAGCGGTATTTTACTCACTCCTAAGTCCTGAGAGAGTGCGTCCTGACGAATGGGTTTTGCCGGAAACATATCGTTGGCGAGGATACGCTCACGAATAATTTCGTAAGCTTGTTCCGACAGGGTTTTAACCACAATTGACATCTATAAATTACTCCTAAGGAGAGTTTGTCTATTATCTTTTTTGTTATCGGCGACTGTACGAATTTGTACGTTCAACACCATGTCATACAGTATACCATTTGAAAGTGAGTTACACTTTTATCTCGTTCGAACGATTGTTTTTCATACAGCGGTAAAGCATTTTTTTCAATATGAAGGGCATTCGTCGTGTTTACTGTTTCAACTATTGTAAATTTGCCCACTGGCGAATCGAGCTGTGGCGTTAAATGATCAGGAGAGGCAGCGAAAAAGAAGTTATAAAACTTTTTGTTTAAAAAATAGACTGTTGCAGTTTAAAAATTATTCAAAGTGGAGTATAAAAGGCAACGGTTAACACCATGATATAAACGACAGTTACGCCGCAGTGAGAGGGATACCACAGACAGTGCCGGTGTTTTAGAAGAATAATTAGATAGACAAGCGTTGCTTTTATAGCGTTGTAGCGCGTGAATACGGGCGAAAACATATGAATCAAGCTTCCTGGCACACGATCGGGCCGTCCTGGCAGGATCGCAGTAATAAACTCAAGCAAATTATTGATATGCAAACCGCTATCGCCAAAGTCGGTATGGACTTGTCGTCGGTAATGCAACTGGTTGTAGAATATTGTTGTGAACTTATCCAATGCGATGGTGCGGCAATCGAACTGCGTGAAGGTGATTGCATGGTGTATCGAGCAACGAGCGGCATTGCGAATGCCCACTCAGGTTTACGTCTGCCTATTCACGAAAGCCTGTCCGGGTACAGTATTCAAACCGGCGAACTGCAGCTGTGTAATGATGTCGAGTCAGACCCTCGGGTCAATCAGCCTGCTTGTAAAGCTCAGGGCATTGAGTCGATGTTGTTGATTCCATTGGCACATTCCAATGATATGGTTGGCGTGCTGAAAGTCTTGTCCCGTCGTAAGCAGCATTTTACTACTGAGCACGCGGCGATATTGCGTTTGGTCTCTGAGCAAGTTGCTGCGTCTTTGTATTTTTGCCATCGTTATGTGCCCGACAATCTGGTGCATCAGGCTACTCACGACAGTCTCACAGAACTAAAGAATCGTTCCGCATTTATGGAGCGATTACGCCGGGAAGTGCAGGTCAGTGACTGCAAATACACGCATCGTTTTGGCGTCATGATTATCGATATGAACGGATTAAAACGAGTCAATGACCAACTGGGACACCGCGCAGGCGATACCTTACTGGCCGAAATGGCCCGGCGTTTACAAAGTACTTTCCGACCCTCTGATTTAGTCGCTCGCATTGGCGGCGACGAATTTGGGGTGGTAGTGAGTAACCTGCAAACTCCGGAAGTCTTAAATAAAGCTACACAACGGCTGCATAGCGCGTTAGTCAGGCCGCATGAATGTAAAGGGCAGAATATTCGTTTAAGTGCCTCAGTAGGCAGTGCTGTTTACCCTGACGATGCCAAGCAAATAGAACCACTCATTGAAATGGCGGATCAGCGCATGTATCAGAAAAAACGCGCTCACTATGAGCATGTGCCTGCGTAATATTTCCCTACCGTTGTTGCGAATACGCTTTTTTTGCATTTATTGTACCGAAGGGTAAAATATGCACATTGAAGCAGTAGCAGGACGACAACCGTGACAAGTGGCCGTAAACGTGAATTTGATGCAGAGATTGCCCTCGAAGCCGCCATGCAGGTATTTTGGCAGAAGGGGTATGCTGGCGCGTCGCTGACAGATTTGATTGATAGCATGGGGATCAACAAACCCAGCATGTATCGTGCGTTCGGCAACAAAGAAGCCTTGTTTGTAAAAGCGACTCAGCGTTATCTCGACACCCGCATGCAGCCGCATTTAAAACTGCTTCAACAGGCCGATTTACCATTAAGGCAACGCATTAAAAACCACATGATGTCTATTCTGGCCATGCAGTGTGACGCCGAACACGCGAAAGGCTGTTATTTAGTGCTGTGTCAGTCTGAAATGATCAGCGGCAATGTACCCGATGAAGCTGCCGATATACTTGCCCGGGCAGATGCACTGCCAAAACAGCTCTATACCGACTTATTTTTACAGTCTCCCGAGTCTATTCAGCTCGGGCTTCATAACCATGCACAAGCAAATGCCCTGGCACTGTACACCTTGTTAAAAGGCACGGCGTCTATGGCGCGTTGCGGTACCTCGTTAGCGCAGCTCGAATTCGCGGTCGACAGTATGTTAGACGGTATTTTTCAGCAAAGGGGCAAGCTGTCCTAGTTCGCTAATTTCTGCTGTTGGCGTAATACCCCACGGGTCGAAAACCGACTGTGGACTGCGCTTCACCCAGGCCGTGCGCCAGCCACATTCACTGGCACCAATCACATCAAAGGGATTACTCGACACCAGCCAGGTTTGGTTGGCATCGCATTTTACAGTATCCAGTAAATGGCGATAAATAGCCGGGTCGGGTTTGAATGTTTCAATTGCATCAGCGGTCACCACATACTCAAAATACCCAGCGATCTCCGCGTGGCTAAGCAGGCTGTTTACTGCCTGTTGTTCACCATTGGAAAACGCCACCAGGGTCGCATTTTGTGCAAGCTCAGGCAGCGCGCTTTGCACGTCACTGAATGCGGGCAGACGCAAGTACTTGTCTAACAGCAATTGCCGCTGGTCGTCATGGAGTGCCACAGCCAGATGCTGGCAGGTAAAGTCCAGTGCCTGTGCTGTGCAAACAGAAAAGTGTTGGTAACGACGCATGAGTCCGCGTCGAAACGAATACTCCAGTTGTTTGTTACGCCAGGTGTGCGAAAACACCTCGGCCCTGTCACCGACCATTTCCGACAGCTCGTTCAATAAGCCGTGGGTATCGATTAACGTGCCATAAACATCAAATGCCAACACCGTTTTCATTCGTTTCTCCATTGTCAGGGATCGCGAGGATCAAAGTTATTTGACTTTAGCTTACCGATCGGTACAATTCAAATCTCTTATTTGTACCAATTGGTACAAAATGTATGAGAAGCTATCTAAAACGAGGAAAACCCCATGACATCTTTAACCGTACATACATTAGATTCAGCGCCTGAAGCCAGTAAACCTTTGCTGGAGGACTCCATTAAAGCCTTCGGTATGCTGCCAAACTTACATGGCATCATGGCTGCGTCGCCCCAGGTATTGGAAGGCTACAAGGTATTACACGACTTATTTCAGAAAACCGATTTTACCGCGGAAGAGCTCACGGTTGTGTGGCAAACCATCAATGTAGAGCATGGCTGTCATTACTGTGTGCCTGCCCATACTGCGATTGCCCATTCAATGAAAGTGGACGCTGCTTTAACGGAAGCGTTGAGAAATGCTGAACCAATGCCGACCCCTAAATTGCAAGCTTTGCAGGATATGACACTGCTGATCACCAGAAACCGTGGTGTGGTGAGCGACGCTGATCTGGATGCCTTTTATTCTGCAGGCTATACAGAGCGCCACGTGCAGGAAATTATTCTGGGTCTGGCACAAAAGGTCATGAGTAATTACATCAACCACATTGGCAATACACCGGTGGATGCACCTTTTGCAAAGTTTGACTGGACCAAGAAATAGGCTGAATTGAACGCCTGTCGACCCACACTAACAGCCGGTATTTTACCGGCTGTACTCCTGAACCGGTTGTGCAGGCAGCGTGCAGAGGTTTGTTTTAGCCTTAGCGTTCACTACATACCAGTCGCGACGATGGGCAAAGCCAACATATTCAGCAAGATCTGGATTAAAGCAGCTGGCTTGCAATTGCGGTTCGGCGAGCAGTAGATACCGTGTACCTTGCCCTTCCAGCCATTGATTCGCTGCTTGCAGCTGAATGTCAGTGGGGGTGTGATAACCAAAATGGGTTACCGGGTAAGGGGAAAACAAAATGAATTGCTCGGAGAATTCCACCAGAGCGATTTCCGAGTCCTCTGGCAGGATTTTTTCCATTTCATTGAAGACGGGTATGGGCGTGCGCATTGGTCCCATGAGCACATATCCCCAGGTACTGTAAATGAGCCACAGGCCGCTCATCAGTATTACCCAGCTCTTCCACTTCGCCTTGCGGTAACTCACTATCAATGAGATTACGCCAATTGTTGAAGCCGCGAAGAAGAAACCAGATACATCCACACTGTTATCGTCCAGTGCGTGTTGAATCCACGAACCTTCGAGTAACGCACCGACACCGGCGACTAAAAAAAGCAGAGTCAGTAAGCCACATAGCCCCCATATCAGCTGATTTAACCGGCGCCTGGAAAGTAGTTGCGCGCAGTAAGGAGCGCTAATTAAAGCCAGCATTGGCAATGCGGGTAAGATATACACGCCACGCTTACCCGGACTCATGCTGAAGAAAATCAGCAGCAGTACAATCCAGCCTGCGGGTAATATTATGCGGGCATCCAGTTGTTTTATATCACGCCACCACCTCGGTATCAGCCACGGCAGCGCCAGACTCATGGGCAACCAAAATACCGGAATAACCGACGTCACGTAATACCAGAAAGGTTTAATGTGATGCCAGGAGTCAGCATATCGGGTGACGGTTTGCTTAAATAAAATATTGTCGCGATAAGCGTGCAGAGCAGGGTTATCACTTACTGATACCAGGTAGTACATGGGCACAAACCACAGCGAAATCGCCAGCAGCATAACAACCGGGCCCAACCACCATTTCCATACTGACGGCTGATACGGCAAAGCGGATTCTTCGTGCTTTGTTCTCAATCGGTAAGCTAAATAGGGCAGTAACATCAGAGCGGGTAGAAAGCCAACGCCTTTGGTAATGATACCCAGCCCCATGGCAAACCAGGCCAGGAAGTACCAACGCCACAGTCCGTCGATGAGTAAAAAACGCAATAAACCGTAACAGCCGAAGGTGATAAAAACGCAAACCAGCGCGTCTATCTGTGCGGTTTTTGCTTGCAGCGTGAACTGCACGGTGAAAAGCAGTAACAGGCCTGCAGTCAACCCGGTATTCACAGACCAAAGGCGGCGACCGAGGTCGTAAACCAACCCAATCGTTACCATGCCTGCAAGCGCTGACGGCAACAAAAAGGCCACTTTCAGGCTCCCTGTCATGGCATAAAACAGGGCGATTAACCACATAAATACCGGCGGTTTATCGGGATAAATTTCGCCGCCGCGCATAGGGAAAAACCATTGCCCGGTTTCCACCATATCGCGCGCAACGAGCGCAAAACGAGGCTCATCAGCAGGCCAGGGCTCGCGTAATCCTAACCCCGTGAGAATTAAAATAATCGCAAGCGAGAGTAGCACGGCAAGTGGATATACCTGATACACAGCAGGCGAAGACAGAGATCGCGTATTCATTATACTGACTGCGAAGACGTTGATTTCGTTGTTGGGGCGTGTTGTTGCGTTTGGTCATCTGCAGTAACGAGACGTTCAGCCTTATACAGCTTGTAGAGGTAAAGGCCTAATAATGTAGAGAGTCCAAGCATGCCTACACTCAAAGCAATTTTCCAATAGGACTGGACCAGTATGCCTTTCCCCATTAATGCAAAAATAGCCATTTGAGGGATATAACCAATCATAGAGCCGGTAACAAATATGCGAGCGGGCACATGACTGACGCCAGCGATCAGATTTGTCGCCAGGTTATTACCAAACGGCATTAAGCGGATAACGATGGTCATCAGGAAGGGTTTAATGGCAACAAAAGCGTCAAGTTTGGCGACTTTGCCAGCATATCTTTTTCGTAGTGTTTTGCGTGCAAACAAACGGGATAACCAAAATACACAGGTGCAGCTCAGCGTTGCACCTGCAACAGAATAAAGCAGTCCCTCACCAAAACCGAATGCATAACCTGCCAAAAAAGCCGTTAACTGGCGAGGCAATCCGATAGCGGTTAACGCCGCAGCCATACCGATAAAATACGCAATGCCTGTCCATCCGTTGTGCCGGGTATTAGCATCGACCCAGTCCTGATTAAATGCAGCGACGGCGGGAAGTTGCCGGACTACTTCGCTTACCCCAACACACGCAAACAAGATGAGCAGCAGGTATAAACTGTTTTTCAATAGGGAGATACGGCGTTGTTTATTCATCTTCACATACTACGTGTGCAATCTTCGTGCGTTTCTGTAGCCATAAAACGCCAATCATATCAATAATTCCAACCCATAGGCGACTCATCATGGTGTAATTTGAAGTGCCGTGCTGGCGATCTCTGTGATTCACCTGCACCACGATAACGTCTCCGCCCAGACGTTTTACTAACGCTGGTATAAAGCGGTGCATGTGGTCGAAATAGGGTAGTCTCAAAAAAGTCTCGCGGGGAAACAGCTTCATGCCACAACCGGTATCCGGTGTGTCGTCGTGCAGAAAGCGGCTTCTTACACCGTTTGCAACCCGGGACTGAAACCGTTTCCAGGCCGTGTCTTTGCGGCTTTTGCGATAGCCGGCAACGCAAAAACACTGTGCTGGCGAATACGCCTGGGCTGCAGAAAGCAATGCGGGAATGTCTGCCGGATCGTTTTGTCCGTCAGCATCGAGGGTGACTACTAGCTCGCCTCTGGCATGATTAACCCCAGTATGCACCGCAGTACTCTGACCAACGGAAAAAGCATGGCGAATAACCCTGAGTTGAGGATAGTGGCTTAACGACAATTGGCGTAGCACGTGATACGTATTATCCGTACTGCCATCATCCACATAAAGAATTTCAAACGAACACACCCCGCGTAATGCAGTGACTATTTCTTTTACCAAAGGGGCAATATTGTCCTGTTCATTTTTTGCTGGGATCACAACAGAAAGCACGGCAGTTAAATCTCATTGATGCTGAATCAGTGCTCACAATAGCGGGGAAACCTTAAGACAGGCTTAAGCGCATTTAGCTGTGAATAGTGAGGTGATTACTGATCTTTTCCACCTGCTGCCTGAGCCAGGCGATGGCGTCGTCCTGCTCACTGTTTTCGTGCCAGTACATATCCACATCGAGCCCTTGCAGGGTTAAAGGCAGTGGGAGTATTTCCAGTTCGTCGTCTAGCAAACTCTTGGCTATCGATACAGGTATCGTCAGTAAGTACTCACCTGTTTTCAACAAATGTCTGGCCGTTTGGTAACTCTGACAGCGCAACACATGCTGACGATTAATACTTTGCTGTTGCAGGCTGATGTCCTCAACGACACGCCCGGAGGCGCGGTGACTTACTGCGATGTGTTCAGCTGCCAGGTAGGCCTGACGAGTCAGCGGAGTTTGAACGTGCTTGCCCCGGAGTACCACAAATTCGTCTCTGCTCAGGCGTTGGTGCTGCACAGGCTTCGACAATGGCAGAGCCACATCAATGGCAATGTCCGCCTGCCCGGTTGCCAGCAATCGGCCGATGTTGGGACGGTCTAATGGCCGACAAGCCAGCTGAACCCACGGTGCGAGCTCCCGCAGGTTGGAAAACAATACCGGAATGTACAGCGGTTCCAGGGCGTCGTGGATCATGATGTTAAACCGCTGCTCACTGCTGGCAGGATCAAAGCGGGTAAACTGCTGCACCGCCATGCGTAAGCCATTTAAATGCGACAGCAATAAGGGCGCAATGCGACGGCACAGGCTGGTGGGTTGCATACGCGATGCTTTGCGTTCAAA
>CETO01080530.1_pt1 | contig 10917 bp, 14 predicted proteins | sample 531351 | NCBI WGS metagenome assembly CETO01 (sample SAMEA2622678, study PRJEB7988) | marine metagenome | isolation source: saline water (ENVO:00002010), including | reverse complement strand
TCACTCTCATGCAAAGGTAAGATCAACCATTTAATCCGCTTACCCATAATTTTCACCTTGAATGGATGCTTGCTCACCAGTCCCACTACAGGAGAAACATAGCTTTTCTGAATGTTTCTTTTCGCTACATTGCATGACGATGTTTCCCATCTACTTGTTAATCGTAATAGTTCCAAATTGCTGCGCAGTCTTTGCCATAAAATTTGCTACATCCGCTGAGAACTCATCGACTTCTTTTCGTGAAGTTTCAATACCGCCTCTTTCTACTTCAAGCATCGCTTTGGTGAGTTTCGCAATATGGTATGCAGTCTCAGCAATCAGATCATATACAGAAGGACTCCAAGAAGTGATATCGCCTTTATGTCCATTTGCGGCAAGTTCCTCTCTCATTTTATTAGAGAATATTTCTAACAATTGTGATTGAGATTCTGAAAGCTGTGACATCATGACTCCTCCTTTCAATTACCACCAGAAAGGTGGTTTTACTCTATGCTTCTGGCAGAAGTTTAAAATTGCCGCTTTCTCAGTCAGCCCAAATCCAAAGCAATGGTCACCATATTTTCCAAGAAATTCTGAAGGATCTTCTATCTCATCCCAGCAAGTCCATTTTGTATGGTCGTCTGCAAATTTTGCATGGTAAGTAAAAATATTGTTTTGAGACTTCCATTCAGAAAGCGTTGCTCTCTGTTGGCCTATACCATCAATCTCTAACTGCATCGTGTTTCCCATTTAGCAAGGTATGCCAGCATGTTGGCATACAACTGTTAAATCATCTGCTTTGTAAGCAGTATGAATACCGTCAAACTTCTTTTCAGTGCCATCGCCGCAAATGACCTTGGCGCGAAATTTACGCCCTTCATAACCTACGGAAACCGACCGGACTCCAGAGTTATGTCGAAACATAGTTTTCTTTCCAGAAGCGTATTCGATTACTGCACAATCCATAATTTCTAACTCAATTCATTGACTAATTTGAGTATAATTATAGTCTCATTTTGAGACTATTCAAGTCTTTTTTGTATCAATTTGAGACTTTCTTTTTGTGCAAGTAAGTCAATTGCCTCAGCCCCATAAGCCACAGCTTTGCTAACTGGCCGTGTGCCATTTGCGTACTTAAAACCATTTGCCCTAGATGTACCTAGCACCTTTGCAGCTTGCTCAATACTGAGTCCGTATTTACCAGCCCAGGCGTTAAACTCTTCACTTGTCATTTTTTTCTTGGTCTTCCACGCTTCTTTGGCATAGGCATCATTTGCCGAGCCACTTTTCTAATATGATTGAAATCAACATCTGTATAGTCCCGCTGCGCCTCTTCAGTCTTGTGATGCAGCAACGTTTGAATTATACGTGATGTGTTAGGATTGTTTTTCTTCTCAAGTAATCTTTGCGCGAATCTGGCAAAGCTATGACGGCCAGCGTGACTACTTGAGTTTTGATACCCATAATCCTTGTAGAGTTTTGTCAAAAGGTTTTGAACAGCAGTAGCAACCTTGTATTCCTTACCTTTCGACACTTTACGAGTGAGCGAGAACGGTTGCCACATACCACGCCAATTACTCAGAAAAACGTGTGAATCAGGATCTAAGCCTCGAAATTCAACCGAATCTGGTTTAGCTAGCCCAATTCGATGTTTAACTCTCGCATCAAACCATTTCTCTAAATACTCTCTGTATTCTCGCACGTTAGGGATATGGGCGATGGCTGGATAATTACCTTTCGTACCTTCCTTTCTCAAACGAGTAACGAACATAAGGGAACCATCAGGGTATAGCGCTTCTTTTACTTTCCACTGGCTCACTTCAACAGCCCTGAAGCAACTAAAATAGGTGGTTAGCAACATACATTGGTTGCGCAAACCAATAAGCGGATCAATACCCTCGTTATCTACGCGTTCAACCATGTCCAAGAATTCATCCGGTGTTAGTGTTTCTGGTTGTTTAACAGTACGCAAAGAAGGAGGGTTCCAGCGCCATTTAAAATCAATGTTATCGTCCGACATATCGATATAGGAAACTTGGTTTCCCACATCGTAGTATAAAATAGCAGCGAACGTCTACAGGTCACTAGAAATAAAGGGGGATAGGAAACGTTCAGGCAGTATGAATATTACTCAGTGTGATAATCTAATACTTTGTCGTACTTTATTACTCGCCAACAAAATCACTAAAAATGATAGCAGCAACGAAGTTACCGGAAATATGAGCTACATCGATGCCATCGATTACCGCACAACAACGGCCAAAAATGCGTATGACCTTTTAAACCAATTAGCATACGAGGAACTTCAGCGACTAAAAAAATAACACACTACCTGCTGCCTGGTGGACCCGGGCAGCGAACTTAATACACTTGTATAAACCCTTTTAAGTTGCCATGATGAAAGCACTAACCAGATCATATATGAAGTATCCGGGTTCAAAGCAACTCATGATGCCAAAATTACTGCGCCATTTGCCAAAAGCCGGTGGCATCCTGATTGACGCCTTTACAGGGAGTTCATCAGTGGCCCTCAATACAGATTACCAGCAATACCTACTAAATGACGCCAATGCAGATCTGATCGCACTTCACAGACTCGCTCAACGCGAACCTGATGCGCTACTTAAAGAAGCCAGACGTTTATTTCGACCAGAAACCAACAACGCTCAGTATTATTACGGCGTCAGGGATAGCTTTAATGCCTGCACCAATGAACAAGACAGAGCCATACTGCTACTTTACTTGTCGAGACACGGTTACAACGGTTTATGCCGTTATAATCAATCTGGAGGCTTCAACACACCTTTCGGCCTGTTCAAAGCACCTTACTTGCCTGAAAAAGAAATCTATCATTTCGCTGAAAAGCTTGAACATGCAGAGTTCTACTCAATGGACTTTGCTGATTTCATCAATATGGTCGTGGAGCGGTTCCGGCATTCTCCTACAAGACCGACAAAGTATATCGACCCCCCATATCTAAAGCACGACCGCCAGACCCAAACATTTACCGAATATACCTCGGCCGGCTTTAAATTGGAGCAGCACCGAAGCCTGGATGCCATTCTCACAGAAAACCGTGATCAGTTTAACGAGGTGTTGGTGTCGAACCATGACGGAAAATTACTGCGGGATACTTACAAGGGCGCAAAGAGAGTAGTGAAGTTCCGCGTCACCCGGACCATTTCAGCAAAAACTAAAGAGCGCAAACCCGCACCTGAAGTGCTTCTATATTACTAGTAAGATTAGTCACCGTGAGAAATTTGACGTTAGTGGAATATAAGTTAGCAATAATAATAACATTTGGGCTAATAGTAATAGCTTGCACTGTGTGGGCCAGTTTTTATGCTTCGGATCAATATTATAAAGTGGTCATATTCTTTGCTGGCATTGTCAATTTGGTAGCAGGATTCATTTTTTCAGGAATGCTCACAAAGTACTTCAATTCATTTAGACAGGAAACCAAGTTATCAGGATTGATAATCATAGTGCTTGGTATAATGATGATGATAGTTGGCTTCGGTGCCCTATATGTATCCTTGGAAGTGCTAGATAGTAATAAACAAAAAGTTGATATATTTGGTGGCTTATATTTCTCTGTGGTGACTTGGACTACACTAGGCTACGGTGACATTACACCAACAGGTTACGCCAAGCTAGTAGCTTCGATAGAAGCCTTATTTGGTTACGTGATGATGGCTCTTTTGGTAGTCAGGTTAATCCACTATTTTGATTTGCATCCCCCCACAAATAAAGGGAAAACTCAAACGACAAGTGCTGATGAATAAAGCGGGTATATTTATCGGTCTGACTTACTTAGGAATCCTAAGCTTTTGTAATAAATAGAAAATATGGATTATAAACCGTTGCATTTCTGGCAATATCGTTTACTTTTAAAAGACAAGTAACCTTAAAGGTAATGTTATGCCAGACTTTGAAACCGACTTAGATAACCATATGGGAAACCTCATAGATGGATATCATCAACACGATCTCCACCAAGGGAAAATATTGAGTGAAGCGTTTTTTGATATCTGTAACCGATTTAGAGGATTCAACGCCCCTGGTTTTAGCTTAACCGAAAATCAAGTATTGCTGGATAAGCTACTCAGTTTTGAAAAATCGGTTTGCAGCCTAGATTACCTTTATTTTTTTTATAACTATATCGCCCGCATGTACTTACAAACTGGGGATATAGAAAATGCCATCAGCTACAACCAGGCAGCACTGGAACTTAACACGCAGAACAATGACCGCGAAGGTATGTGGGCTGCTAATATGCTTTTTTGTGACTGCGCATTAGCCAATGATGCATCAAGTATTGCATACGACTACTTCTTACGCGCTAACCCTGGCGCATTCTCAGACGCAAATTTTATTAAAGCTCAGTCAAACGGCAATGAAAAGACAATACGTAAGCTGCTACAAAGAAAAAGAAGACCAAGCACCTTCAAGTATTTTGAAACGGAAGAAAAAAAAGAAAAAGAGCAGATGGTAAGGCTTTTCATTGCTTCACAGAAAATATCCCGCGCTACTGCACTTAAATGGTATGCGCAAAATCAGCTTATTAAATAACGATATTGTGGAAAACTACTCTTTATCAAGATTAACTGTGACATCAACCTCTTCGGCATCATTTCCGCGAAGCACACCTGATCCTGAAACGAACCAACTGATAGCAAAACCTTTTAGGCAACCAAACTCTGCAATCATAACAGCATAGTCCTTTACAGATTCACCAAAAGCCCCAAAGGCAGCAGCAATAGCCAGAGCACCTGATAACAAAATTAACACAGCACTGAACCAATATAAGCGACGTCTCCAGCGAATTCTATTTCTCGTCATTTCTGCTTCAGTTCCTGTCCTGTCAGCTAATTTTTCTAACTTCTTACAGGTTCTTATGATGAAATTAAGGCAAAATCCAATTAAAACGAAAAACAGAGTGATTGCGCAGAACATATGTATAGTCGGCGTAATCGGATATGTTGACAGGGTACACTTGCGCTCACTCTTCCCTGTCTCATTGTTGTCATCCTTCTCTATTTCGTCACAATTACCCAATCTGTTTGTATCAATATCATCCAATGACATGCCAGGAAAATCAGTCAATATGTAGCCTCTGGTGGCTAACTCATCCATCCACGCCTTATCTATCGATGTAGGACTCAGAGCCACCCCTAGCGCACAAATACCGGCCAAAACCGCCATTAATCGCTCAACCTTACGTGGTTTGCCAAATAGCTTGAAATGGGGGTATTTATGACCATTGTAGGCAAAAAGAAAAGCGCCAACGATCGCCAGCATGCCAACAAAAACATCTCCGGCCCCCAAGTGATAAGAAACGCTGATACTCGTAGGTAACAGCCATTTACCATCTTGTGCAATCCAGATAGCAATAATACAAAACCAAGGTATAGCAAACGCAATCAAGCCGATGAGAGAGCGAAGCGTTTTATATTTGAATACAACATCAGTTTGCGGGTCGTCTATCGGTAATGTATCTGACATACAAAAACCTTCGATAATTTGTTTAATTTTTATTCAACCATCAAAGCAACAATCGCACAACTCATTTATGTCATTTGTTATAAAGCAACAGTCGCAGCCTATCCCATCCTTACCGGACGGACGTTAGCCTGACTCACTGCATGATGTATAGTCACCTACAATCCATTGGCAGTTCTGTTCAATTACTGAAAAACTTAGTCACAAATAGACACTGCAAACCACTTTTTGCACCCAAATTTAGTTGTCCCAGATCCCGTTCGAGAGATTGCTTTGCTTCTGAGCTCAACTTAAACTGCCGGCACTCACCTGACGGTGCAACCTTAAACATATAACAATGACCTTCGTCATCATCCGGGTTTATTTCTTTGTAGTAACAATTCTGACAATTCATGGTGCACATAACGAATCCTTCAAGGATGAATGAATGTAATGCTAAGTGTACTAAGGTGAGATTGGCGTCATTTTAGGGAGGAAGACCGCGGCCGTATTAATTTACCGCGGTAGACAGGTATTACAGCTTATAGTTCTGCCACTCTAAATATTGAACGGCCGTTTTTACGCCCAACAGCAGTAGTGCTTTCTACTGTATACCAGCCAGGCAACAACTCAATATTCGTGATCTGGGCACCAAGCGGTGTACGGTTTGATCCATTATCATCTGACGCAATGACCAAAAGCCGTATTACCAGTGTATTAAATTCTGATATCGCGCCACTTTATGTGACGTCACTTGCATTCAAACACTTAGGTGAATTCCAACTGTTTGGAAAGCAAATCGATTCGAGGTGAGGTGAGATAAAATAGCTTGCGAAGTAACAAATAAAGACATTGGAATAAAGGCGAGTTACCTCGCCTTTGAGTGGGGAAAGATTAATTACATTGCGCTGGCACAACGTTTTTGGATACAGACGCACCATAGAGTTTGCCGGCTTCAAACCAATAGGAGTTGTTACTGAAAATGCTGTATAACGCATCCACAGACACCGGCGCAGCAGACGCATTGTCACCAGGCGCAAATTCAGGTGACATAACATTGCTCACGTCTAATCTGAACTGCTCTAACTGTGAATCAGCAGATTGCATGGTTTCAATAGAGAGGGCATTTCCAGCCGGGTCCATCGGTCTGAATGCTAATCGAACACCGTCTAATGTCATTAGCAACGGACCATTAATAATATCAACCACGGCAGTATCGGCTTCAAAAGCAAATGGACTACCTGAAGCACTGATGTCGACAAGCTCAGATTGAGGATAACTGACCACAACTGATAACGGTCCGAACTGATTGTGAGTGTTTACCGTATACTCAACCTGTTCGCCTGATGAACAAGCAGTTGGAGAGTTGATTTTCAGTTCTAGGGACGGCGCCGAACTCAAGTGAGGCAAGTCAGCAAAATGTTCATTCAGATTAAAGTACGGGGAGATATGTTGAGATGCTTGAATACTGGCAGTGCTAACGATGCTTTGTACCGGGGAACTACCAGTTAGGTCAAACATAGACAAGTCTGTGGCTTGTCCATTAAAGCTAATGAAACCAACAGCGTCATCATCAGAAGTGAGATAGAAATTGCCCCAGGATTCAGAGATTTCTAAGGAAACACCCGTTAATTCGAATCCATATCCATTGTTTGAAACAGCCACAGTAGCTGACGGCATGTCGTACACCACAGTTCCCCACGACTGTTCTGTAGCAACAAAGTCAGGCGAATTAGGATCAAAATGTATGCTTAGCTCAACAGGTTGGCCGTTAGCACTGCTTTCTCCGCTAAAGGTCAATACTGAAGGACTTTCCGTGGATGGCGAATCATCAACAAAGCTTGCACTCAGCGTAATATCGATATGAGGGTAAAACCCTTCATTTAACTCAGGAATATAAGTACTGGTAGAGATGGTAGAGCCATCCAGCACGTATTCACCCGCTGAAAAATCAGTCGGCACTGAATTAAGCAGCGAATAGCCGTATGCACCAGAGTTAAATTCAAAAAATTCAGGGCCGTCGCCTGCATTTATACTAAGACCGGTCCAATCCGCGCCCTGAAAAAAACTCAACGAGACGGAAGAATATGTATATTCGTTTCCACTTACTGAGACTGTTAATTCTCCACTTGGAATAGAGAACTCATTCTCAGAGGTTTCAATCAAGCCTGGGTCTTCATCGTCAAAATTAACAACAATCTTCACCTCGCCGTGGGAATTCCCACCTACAATTTCATACTCAACTTCAGCAGCCATCGCCGGCCAGGCCAGCATCGAACACAATCCAACAATCACCTTATTCATAATCATTCCTTAGTAAAATTAATAATCTGCTTAAAACACACCGCAATTCTCGCGTTTCAGCACAAGAAATGTATTAATTTGGGTTGGTTTTTAATCTAAAAAATGAATTAACTGAAATTATTGCCGGGACTAAGTTTACTCAGACTATTATGCCTACCAAAGAGGCATAGAAGGCGGTTTTTCGCATGGAAAGGTAGGGCTCTCGTTTCCCGTAAAATTGACTGTTAATACACTCTGGTTTTGAAAAAGGAAACGAACATGACTTGCACAGACTCGACAGATCTATCAGTAACAACACTCCCCGCAGTACTAGTAAAATATCTTAGCAAATGGCATATACCTTATTGGCCTGATAGTAACTGCGATACAGTGACGCTGGACGATGTACCAAAATTCCCAATACCATCCGGCATACTGCTGCCAGACGAAGTGTTAAGCAGTTTGTCACGTTTAGGGTTTCGTTGTCCGGTAGACAGTTCACTGCCTGAACCTATCATCCTGATCACGCGGGCATTGAACACTCATTTGGCAAACTTCGCTGCCCCCCTTGGCGGTAAGCAAGAGCCTTTTAGCACTGACGACTTTTTCATTCAGATCATCGAGCCGAACGGAGCATATAGAGTCGAAAGGCCAGCTCAAAATCTAATCGTCACGTCGATTCCCTATCATGGCAATGAGGAAAACTGGGTGGCAAAGGTTGGGTTGATGAACCCTGGTTGGTCTATAGGGCTAGGCGTAAAGAAATTGCATAAATTAGCCCTATAGCATTAATTAGAGACTTACGAAGCCACCTCAACGGTAACATCCTTCAAATCACGATATACGTGGTCGATATGTGGCCACGAACCGCACAAATAATGACGTTGACCGCCAACATCTTTGAATGGGACTAACCACTGGCTCTCATCCGCCAGACAACATACAGCCTGGTCCTCAACGAATCCCATGGTCACAAAGCCGCGCTCGGACGTTATCCCCGGGCACCATTCTTCAATTGCTCCTTCACCTGCAGGTGGTGTAACAGCAGCCAGATCACTTGCTACGTTGATCATATCTCCCATCACACCTTGACCATTTAATGCGAGACCATGCTCACTGAAACTCCAATCATAACCATAAAAATTAGCAACTTCGCGAGTGTACATCAGGGTTCCTACCATGTAGTAAACCGCAAAAGCCATCAGCGCAAAGGGTAACAGTGAGCTTATGGATTTGAAATTCATAAATGGCTCCTATTTTAAACGACAATTAAGTCTTGAAAGGGATAGCGATAGAGACACGAAAAATGGCTTTATCAACGTTTGAATGCTTAGTGCGTTCTAATCTGATCACAGAGTCACCTTGACCGAAATTATCCGCCGACCAAGATAATGGCACCTCCAAGCCCACAGAAAGTGCATGACCATCGTCTAAAATTTCAGTGAAGTCAGCTTGACCTTCATCACTGGCGTTATACGTCGTATAGGTGCCAAATATCCGTGCAACTTTGATATCATAAAGCGCGATAGCTTTGAAACCATATATCTCCGCATCTACGTCAACCACTTCGGATTCACCCTGTTCAGTCGAAATAGCATCTGCGGTTAGCAATGAATAATAACCTCCAACACCAATATAAATATCTTCCGCAGGTTTATAGCCCAATCCGAGATCTATTTCGATATTGCCACCGTCGGCAATATATTCGGTGATCAAGTCTTCTGAGGATTCTTGCGGGTTTTCATAGTTCCCGGTATCAATACCACCGTTCACACTGAAATCGAACAGGACCGAAACGTCTGAGACATTAAAAAATGGTTTTTTCGTTGAAACGACGATCTGCGGCTTTAACGTATTATCATCTACCGTTAAGCCAGGCTCCAGACTCACAAGACCTTCATTTGGGTTGACCGGATTACCTGAACCATCTTTCTGTTGGACGCTTTTTACGTCTGCACTTAGGGTTTTAAACGTGTTCGCCTGGATAGAGAACGATAAGGCCAGTGTTACTAATAAAATTAATTTGTCGCAGCATAGTATGCTTCCTTGTTTGTTGAGATTGATAGCAAATGGCTATCGATGTTAGCTTGTCCGTGCTTAACAACCGCAAATATAGTTTACGTAAACACAGGTTTAACAGGCTGCAAATACACCCTGTACCTCTGTTTTACCTCCTTTTCATTTTGACGCCACTTTTGAGCAGCTTGAGAAAAACGACTATCTGTTTTTAATGTTATGTTTTTTCAAAAAGGCCTGAATGCCCTGTTCGGTACCAAACGCGCCTAATAACATTCTTTTGGCATGGTCACGCGTCGCGCTGTCATCTGCTTTTTGACATAATTGGTACCACGTTTTGACTAATACTACCGGGGGCTCTCTTTCCATTATACTGTTCAACCTTAATCCTTATTAGAGTAGCTTTACATCACCTGGCACTTGTCAAAACCACCAGCTCTCATCCATTGTGATGTTCAACTTACCCGATTTTTTACCTTTAAAAAACCGTCCTTTTGGCAACGTGTCACTTCAGTTGGCAATTCATGAGTGTTTTAGAGTTGATTTCTCGCGTTTACCAGTACGATCGGTATGTGGAATCAGAATTATTGTGCTTCCCTCTTTGAAAGTAGCGCTAACGCAATTCGATAGTAACCTGAATACAATTTAACCAATTGGAAACTGCTATGAGCGCAACCTTTCTCGCCACTCACTTATTACGCAGTCATGCGATTAAACGCTGGCCCTTAATGCATTCTATCCGTGAAGAAACGCTATCATCTCACCTCGCGGATGTTTCAATGCTCGGACACCTACTTGGCGCTGTCGCGACCGACATACATGGATACTCAGAAATTGACCCTGATAAAGTCGCTGCCCATTGTCTTTGGCACGAGATCTCAGAAAGTGGTGGTCTTGGGGATATCAATTCAAAAGCAAAGCATGCTGACACTGCCATCCTAAAAGCCCTGAAAGCCGTTGAACAACATTTTGAACAGGGTGCACTGGAAATGCTGCCAGAGCCTCTTAGGGCGCGCTACACGCCACTGATATGTCAGGACAAAGGTGAAATTAATGCGAAAGTAGCAAAGATTGCCGATACCTTTGCAGCACTTATCAAATGCCAATGGGAAATTAGTCGAGGTAATGGCGTCGAATTTTCCGCAGCGAAAGAATCGT
>CETO01073197.1_pt1 | contig 10968 bp, 5 predicted proteins | sample 531351 | NCBI WGS metagenome assembly CETO01 (sample SAMEA2622678, study PRJEB7988) | marine metagenome | isolation source: saline water (ENVO:00002010), including | reverse complement strand
AACTTGGGCATGACTGGGTGTGTTTTGTTGAATATAGTCGAATAAACACGCTTTGAGCTTAATATAGCTTGCAGCATGGGCGCCCATTCCTGGATAAAGATAGCAGCCGATAGAACTTACAGCAGTGTTTGAGTAGTTTGAATCAGGTTGTGGTTTATGGCTAAAAAGTGTTTGTAATTGCGTTATTTTACCGTTAATTTCTGCAAGCTTTAATATAGATGTTAGATATTCTGGTACGTTTTTAGGATTCAAATCTTTAGAAATTTTATGATATTGCTCTAACAGCGTGCGTGCATATTCCATACATTGGGCAGCAGAAGCATCTTGCAAGTGATTATTGATATATTCTGTACCCTCATTAATTTTTTTATCAATGTTTTGAGTTAAATTTTCGCTTAAATCACCAGTTGCCTGATTGAGTACATTAGTGCGTAACTGCGTGAAATTTTCAGAAATATTTTTAGATAGCTTATTCATCTCCTCACCCCAAATTGAACGATTATCAGCATCTACTTGTAAAGTTGTGTCATTTTCGATAGATGGGTCAATGTCACCAATGCATATAGTACTTACTGGTGGGTTGGCATGATGCGTTAAATAAGGTTCACGAACACGTTTAATGATATCTTCTTTACTCGTTTCATTATCGTAATTAAGAATATCCACGAAGTCAGACTGTGTGACCCCTGTTACCAAATGAACGATGCGCTGTGCTAATGCTTCTTGGCCAGAAGGTGCGAGTATGTGGATTTTATTGTTTTTTCCGGCGGCTAATTGCTTTTTAGCACGATAAAAGGCTAAGCGCCATTCAGGCAAGTTATTAATGAGTGCGCTTAAGTCTTTATCCGATAATTTTTGATGCTTTTCTGTGAGTGGCACTTTAAGTAACGCTTGTAAATCAAAGAAAAACACGCGTTTAGGCTTATCAAGCAAGCTTACTTTGTAGGCATTATAGGCGGTGCTTAATGTTTTATCTTGCGCGATGATGGGCAAATGTTTAGGGTTTAGTAGGGCATTGGTGCCAAAGTGAGTTATCAAGGCGCGCGCGGCATCTCGCCTAGCTTCTTGGCGATGTTGGTGAAATAAGGTGAACGTATTGCCAAGTTGGCTACGGTATGCCTCGAGTGTCTCCATAATTGACAAGATCTGTGGATACTTTTTTACACAAGGATAAGCAATTTTAGCCAGGGTTTCGATGTGTTGATGGCTAGAAGATTGACGTGTATGAGCATTGAGGGTGTTGTTGACACGAGTGTATTCAATTAAATTACGAATATTATTGATAATTGCCGTGATATTGGCATTTGGCGCTTGTGCTTGTTGCACAAATTTAGCAAGTTTTTCTTGAAAATCTTGGTGATTTTGCGCCCCTCTTAAAGATTCTAAACTAGGCGCTTGCAAACTTTCTTCTGCAGATTCAAGCGGATTTGCTTGTTGTTCTCTGAGCGCTTGTAATTGATCTTCGGCAGCTCTAAACAATTGTTGCCATTTTTGAGCTGTTTGGATTTCAATCACTGTACCTTGGGCGGCCATAGCATATTTTCGTATATCATCATCGACATAAATAGCTTGATTGTCCTCGTTGTTTGAACGATAACGTCGCTGATAATCTTCAAAAGATTGTCCTATCGGATAAGGGCTTTCACCTGACAGGACCTTTCTATCAAAATCAGTTTTAATCGCTTGGCTAAATCTTGCCGCATGAATCGTAAATCGCTCTTGCGGAAAATTCGGCCAGATAAGTTTTAAAACGCGCTCAACGTAAAAAGGATTATTGTGGTCTGTATAAATATGAATATGTCTACCTTGCTGATGTAATTGCTTTAAAACAAGGCGCATCGCATCGCGGCGATGTAACTGTCGCTTGATAGCAGCATCACTGGGTATTTTATCCACCTTAAGTTTAAGTTTTACACCATCGTCTAACTCTTCTTGACTAATTTCAGCTATTTCGCTTACTTCATCAGGAATAAAGGCCGATAAACTTAAAAAAACATGTTGATAAGGCATGCGTCTCTTCTTTATCAAAACATACATTAATTGTACGCTTTATTATTACTATGTTCAATAAATAACTTATAAAATTATAAATTGAGCAATTGAAAAGGCGCCTATTGAAGTATAGAGTTTTGTATCGAAAGAATCACATAATGTAGGAAAATGGTTAAAAAGCACGGCCTGACATAAAGTAAAGCCGCGCTTTTTAATATAAGAACTAGTTAGTTGAAGGAGCAACTGACGGTTCATCAAGTTCTAGTAACTGCTGGAATCTTTTTTGTAGCGGTTGATTATATTTAAACGAAGGCATGTTTTCACTTAATCGCCCAATATTAAGCGCATTAATTTGAACTTTTGTAAGTGATGATGGTTCGTCTTGATTTAATAAAAGATGAATTAATTGTTTAATAGCACCTATTTCTACGCGAACATTGGTAGTTGTTTGAGGGTTGGGATTAAAGCCAAAAAAAGTAGCAATGGCATTTGGCTGAAGCCTACTATGAAGATCATTACCATAACGTTCACAATGCGCCAGTACATTTAGATGTGTACCATCTATCCCCAGTGACCGAATCAATTTATCAATTAAAGCGTCTGAGATTCTATTTTGGGTAAATGCCATAGCTGATTGAGCTAAAGCAGGGTTGTTTTGTTGCACAAACTTTGCGTAATCTTTAGTTTGGTTCATCAATTTTTCAACCTGCACTGCTGTTACTTGCGCACTTGTAAGTGGGTAGTATGTTTTAATAGTGTCTAATGATGTTCGACATCTAGAAGCTATGCTTTCATACTCTGCTGATTTTTGGCTTGTTAACATCGCAATACTGTTAGCATCATCTTCAATAACACCAATGGTACCTAATTCGCCGCCTAAGATAAGAGTATTCATTAAAATATTTTGTGCATAGTATACTTTTGTAAGTGCTTTATCATTGAGTGTGGTTTCAAATCCACTGCTATAGATGGTAATCACACCATCTGTTTTTTGACCCATTAAAAGGTTAAGCGCTTGTCGGATAGCGGATACATTTTCATTTGTAGTAAACACAATGATATGGATATCTCTTAGTAGCAGAATTTTCATCACGGCACGTATGTGATAAGGTGCTCTTAGATTTTCAAAAAGCTCTGCTGATGAGATGGTTTGGTTGGGAGCTAGTTCAAGGTGATATTGATACAACGTTTCGTCAAAATCAAAAAAAGCTGCTGAAAACTTAAATGATCCAAATAAATTTTTTAGATTAGTACTAAGCTCTGAGTCAGGATTATTTGTAATTGTTTTAGCAAGAATTGAGGCGACCGATTCATTTTTAACAATGGTTTGAATATGTTGAGCTGTAAAAGCAAAGCTATTTTCACCGCTTAAACAAACTAATAAAGCCTCAATCGCTTGACCATATGATGTTAATTCTTGACGATTAAAAGAATTATTTTCGGATTTTAAACGTTTGAGTATACTTTGTTTGATCGCATCAATTGATGTGCAAAGCTCAGTAAGCTCGTCTGATTGTTTAAAATTAATTTCCAAAGGCACAGGATGATCAAGATATTGATTTAATTGCTCAAGAAGCGTAATACATACTTCGATAGGTAAATTGGTTTCTGTATCTAGATGATGTACTTTAATTCTATTCGTAATATGTTCAGGCAAATCTTGAGTTATATTATTATCTAAAGACCGATTAATTATCGCGCTAAAGCTATCAAACGTTATCGCATCATCAATATAAAAAATTTGATCTTTTTGATGAATTTTGGTGATTAAATCGGCAACATAACGTAATTTGCTAGGATTTGTATGCTCTGCTGATGGATAGATACTAATTTTAGAAGCTAACGGCTTATCAGTTAGTAAGCTAAGCGCTTTTTTAATATGGCTCGTACAGCAATTGTTATCAACAATATATATTTTTATATCTTCTGCTAACAAAGCTTTAATAATTTGACTTAAATATCGAGGAGCACGTATTTTACTTAAAATTTGTTCATCACTTAAATGACGATAATCTTCACTATCGCGAGAATAAGTTATGACGCCAAAAAAATCCAGTATAACTACTTTAGCCATTATATTTACTCATGTGGGTTAATTTTAGAAAAATGATTATACTTACCATCTATTTTTTGATCAATCTATTTTATATTTTATAAATTTCCTAAGATTTCGCTGGTTGAGAAAAAGGAAACGTGTTTATTAAGCTCTGTACTCTGTCTATAATAATCAAAATTCCTTTGACAAAATGACTACAAAATGACCAATAAAACCATCTATTTAAAAGATTATCAACCCTTTAACTTTGCCATTGATAGCATCCATCTGCATGTTGATTTGAATCAAACCCATACTGATGTAACGAATACCATGCAGCTACGCCGTTTGCGGCCGGGTGCATTGCACTTAAATGGTGAAAAGTTAAAATTGTTGTCGCTTGCGCTTGATGGCCAAACCCTTGAGGCCTCGCGCTATGCTTTTGAGCAAGAAGATTTAATCCTCAACGATTGCCCAGATACATTGACCCTTACAATTAAAACGCGTATTTATCCACACAAAAACACCGCTTTAAGTGGCCTTTACTGTATGGATGACTTATTTTGTACCCAATGTGAGGCAGAGGGTTTTCGACGTATTACCTACTATCCAGATAGGCCAGATGTGTTATCTGTCTTTACCACCACCATCATCGCCGATAAAGCGCATTATCCTGTGTTGCTGTCTAATGGCAATTTAATCGCTAAAGGCGATATTGATACCGACAAACACTGGGTAACCTGGCACGACCCATTTAAAAAGCCGGCGTATCTGTTTGCCTTGGTGGCCGGTAAGCTAGGTTATGTAGAAGATACATTTATCACGCAATCACAGCGTCAAGTGATGCTGCGTATTTATGTTGAGCCTGGTAATGAAGCGCAATGTAATTACGCCATGCAAGCGCTTAAAAAAGCCATGCGCTGGGATGAAGTGGTGTATCGGCGTGAATATGACTTAGATATTTTTATGATAGTGGCGGTGAGTAATTTTAATATGGGGGCGATGGAAAACAAAGGTCTTAACATTTTTAATGCCCAATATATCCTAGCCTCACCCCAAACGGCAACCGATGAAGATTTTGCCAACATTGAAAGCGTGGTCGCACATGAATATTTTCACAATTGGACGGGTAATCGGGTCACTTGTCGTGATTGGTTTCAGTTAAGTTTAAAAGAAGGCTTAACCGTGTTTCGCGACCAAGAATTCTCGCGTGACATGAATTCGCGTGAGGTCAATCGTATTTATGATGTTAAAGCGCTGCGTACACAACAGTTTCCTGAAGATGCCGGTCTTTTAGCGCATCCAGTACGTCCGAATGCTTATCAAAAAATTGATAACTTTTATACGGCAACGGTTTATAACAAAGGTGCGGAGGTTATTCGCATGCAGCACACGCTGTTAGGTGAGACAGGCTTTCAACAAGGCATGGATACTTATTTTGCGCGCCATGATGGGCAGGCGGTCACCATTGATGATTTTGTGAGCGCTATGAGTGATAGCAATCAAGTCGATTTAACGCAATTTTGCTTGTGGTATGAACAAGCCGGCACGCCCATCGTTGAGGTGATAAGTGATTTTGATGATCACACGCTGACCTTAACCCTAACGCAGTCCTGCCCCCAACCGCCAACGGCTAAAAAACCTTTTCATATACCCATTCGCGTAAGCTTATTTACCCAAAGCGGCGAGCGCTTGCCAGTTGCATCAGATATTTTGCAACTGCGCAAGCCAACCCAAACATTTTGTTTTACCGATTTGCCGGAAAAACCGTTGGTGTCTTTATTGGGTGATTTTTCGGCACCGATTAAATTGCAATTTGCCCAAAGCGATGACGAGTTACTTGGTGTGCTGCGTTTTGAAACAGATGGCTATGCCAAATGGCAGGCCATGCAAACCCTAAGTTTAAAAACCATTCATGCCTTTATTGATAAGAAAACGAATGCCATCCCACCTAAATTACTACAAAGTTTTGCGGCAATTTTAGCGGATGATGCGCTTGATCTGGCGCTAAAAGCCGAGCTTTTAACGCCGCCAAGCTTTGAGGAAGTCATCGCTGATTTAACTGATATTGCGGTAGTAGAGGTAGAACATGCTCGTGATCGCTATCACATCTGCCTTAACGATGCCCTTAGAAAGCCGCTTCTTGCCACCTATAAAAGTCTTGATTTAGGCGAAACCAACAGCCTAGAAGCCCATGCTTTCAAAGTGCGACACTTAAAAAACGTTTGTTTGCGTTTATTGATGATGCAACCTGATGCATCCATCATGCAACTTTGTCAAACTCAATTAGAACAAGCAGGCAACATGACCGATAAACTAAGCGCATTTAAGCTGCTTAATCATCACACGGATAACCACGTGCGCCAGCAGGCAATTGACTTTTTCTATACGACCTGCGCGCAAGACAAGCTGGTATTTAACAAATGGTTAAGTGCACAAGCTTTGAGCAGCGCGCCCAACACATTAAAAAATGTACAGGATTTAACCAATCATCCTGAATTTTCGTGGACAAACCCTAATAAAGTACGCGCACTTATTGGGGCATTCACGCATAATCCCAGACATTTTCATGAGATTCATGGCAGTGGCTATCAATTTTTAACTGCGTGTTTGTTGCGTCTTGATGCCATTAATCCGCAAATTGCCGCAAGGCTTGCCACCCCCTTTACGCGCTTTGCCCGTTTTAATGCCACCCATCAACGGTTAATCAAGCAGCATTTAAATTATTTGGCCTGCCAAACGCTCTCGCGTGATCTGGCCGAAGTGGTGAATAAAAGTTTAGGGCGTGTATGAGCCAGCATACACTTTGTGCCGTGATGGGCAACCCCATCGCGCATAGTTTATCACCTGCAATACACGAGCTTTTTGCCAAACAAACCAACAAAAACTTAACGTATGTAAAAATTTGCGCCGATTCAGCCACTTTTGAGCAAGAAGTCACAGAATTTTTTGCCAAAGGAGGATTGGGGCTTAACATTACCCAGCCTTTTAAAACTCGTGCGTATCAATTAAGTGATTGCCCAACGCCACGTTGCCAGGAAGCGCAAGCAGCCAACACTTTGTGGTGTAAAGACCATAAAATTTATGCTGATAACACCGATGGCATAGGGCTTGTCCGCGATCTGCGTCGTATCATGCCGCTTGCCCACAAACGCATTCTTATTGTAGGTGCCGGCGGAGCGGCTTTGGGGATTATCCCAGCTTTGTATCAAGCGCAAGTTCAACATATTGAGGTACATAATCGCAGTGCGGCGCGTCTACAAGCGCTCCTAGCGCAATTTCCGCAGGTGAACATCAAGCCTGTAGACCCAATAACTTCTAAAGTTGATCTCATCATCAACGCCACATCCTCACAAAACACCGCGTTTACGTCGTTAAATCAAGCCTTTAAGGATAAACCACCGTGTTATGACTTAAGTTATGATTTACATCATCCTACTTATTTTGTGCAACATGCTAAAGCACAGCGTTGTGTGGCATATGATGGTTTGGGTATGTTAATCGAGCAAGCAGCTGAATCCTTTTGGCGCTGGCATGGCGTTAAACCAGATACCACAGCGATGAGTCATCAATTAAGACTCAAAAAAAGCCTGCACCTCATCGCTGGCCGCTAGCGTATCGCTTTCACCTAAAGCAATCAAAGGCTCAGTAAAATTTTGTTCAAATAATAAAAAACTTAATAAATCGCCTGAGCTGCCTTGCGCGCCTAATAAATTTAAAATAAACCGTAAAAGCGCGGGAACTTGATTGTAGTGGCTTTGAGCCATAGAGGCGACATCGGTACTTGGCCGTAGATTGAGCGTAGCAATAGGGCGCCAAGGCGCATGGCGTTTTTTCCATATGGATAATAGGCGGGCAATTTCATTCATGCGATTGACTGTTTCAATGTCGCGGTCGAGATTATCCAAAAATACGCTGTTTAGCATACCGCCTAAAATATGGGCAAAACCAATGGTATGGTGTGAGGCTTTGAGGGAGGCCATTGAGGTAAAGGTTGAAGGCTTGCGTGTACCAATGACTAAAATTTTTTCAACCTGGGCGCGAATAGCGCCGCGTAGCGGTGATACCAAGCCAATACTACCATCACCGTAATGTAAATTATCAATACAGGCGGCTGGAAAAAATAGCGGCAGGGCGCTTGAAGCGAGGATATGGTGTGGTGCGAGTTCTACGGCATGACTGATGTGGCGCGGATGTTGCCAGTGTTTAAATTCAGGTATGGCATGACAAAAAGATACCGTTTGCTGCGCTTCATAGCAGGTGCTAATTACTTCAAGATTATTGATTTTATGGGCATTAATATTGGCAGCTATCAGGTCAAAGTCAATGTGTTGATGAATAAATTGCGCCAAAGGCGAGGTATCAAGAATGTAACCTGAGGGGCCTTTGTTGATTAAAAAATTGGTCACGTTGCGCAAAACCGATTTGCTCAAGCTATAGTTACTGGCATGAAAAACTTGTGAAGAATCAATGTTGCGCCATAACGATTCAAGTTTAGCCACGGCTTTAGGGAAATCATCGGTATTCTCAGCCAAAATTGCAGCATTTAATGAGCCAACACTTACCCCGGTAATGGTGGTAAAAGGCAATTTTTTAACATTTAAAATAGTGCTTAATGCTTTGAGTACGCCTGCTTGATAAGCGCCCCTGGCGCCGCCCCCAGCAAGATAGAGTGCGATATTTGCCATTACCTAAAAGCTCAGTTAAAAAAATAAAAATATAACGCGCCTGATACAAACACACAAGTAAGATAGCCGGGATTAAATCATGGCAAGATAACTGCTTGACTATACTTATAGATACCATTTCGGTTATCCTTTAATCAATAAATTTTTTTATCGCACAATCTTTAATGAGGACACGCGCATGAATGCTCCAAAAGAAAGCCTTCCAACCTCAGCACAAAAGTTAAAAGAAATGCAAAAGCCTATGACTTTTGATGTAAAACATGACCGCAAATTTATGGTATTTCTGCAAGAAAAATTCCCACTGCTTTTAACCCTGACCCAAACAATTGATAGCACGGGTATGGCCTTAACCTTATTTATCATGACTTTTAGGCAGATGAATGAGTTTTTATTCAAAGCTTTGCGTCATTTTTCAGCGGTTGGCACCATTCTTAAAACATTTAATTTTATCCAAATCCCGCTTATTTATTTAACTGCCTTTGTCTTAGGGGAAAAAATTCCGTTTGGTTTATCTAAAAATGCGAAATGGCTCTATTCAGCCGTTCTTTTAGGGCTTGCTCTAACAAGTATTTTTGTGCCAGGGGCGGCGGTTGCTATTATCATTGCCACCGCCGGCTTGACGTTGGGGGCAAGTATCCTCACCCTTGCTAATACGCTTATTAAAAAACAAACGCAACCACGCAAGCTTGCTGAAATTCGGGCGAAAAAAGAGGTACTTGAGCAAGAAGCACAAGCATTGCAGTTAGAAGCACAAGCACTTGAGCAAGAAGGCGATGGCCTATCAAATGCTGAGTTAGACGAAAAAATTAATGCGCTTTTTAAGCAACATCAAGCGCTTAGAGTACGTTTGACCAAGCTCTATACCGATGAAGCAATCTACACCAAAAAAATCACTAAAAAAGGCACAGGTTTTGTGCTTGACCGCAGCGTTAGTACTGGTTTGGCAGCGATAGGGGTCATTGGCTCGGTGTTATTATTAATGGCACCTGTAGCGGGTATTAGCGTGCTGGCGGCCACCAGTGTAGTGGGTACTGGTTATTTGGCCTTGCGTATGGTCGGGAGCCTTGTTAATAAGCTTAAAAAATCACCCACTACCCCTACGACCAAATCCTCGACATCCGTCTCTATTGCCGAAGGATTGACAAAGAATCGCGACACAGACTGTGACGCACCTGGACAAACGTTTGCTCACATGACCCAAGAATTAGGCGGAAAAGCAGCAAACTTGGTAAAAAATACCCAAGTGATGCATGTTGCTGAAACGCTTAATATTGAAATAGAACAAGCGGTAGCGCAACATGATGAGCAAGCCATGCTAGGAATTTGTCATGTATTACAAACCTATTACGCTCAAGATAAAATAACCGAAGTCGAGTTGGATGAATTTATTAATAACCTTACAGATAAAGAACGAGCATGGCACATGATAGCGCGCGCCATTAATACGGCAAGTGCTGAAACAAAGTCAGATCTTAAAAAACTTTTTGCGCCTGTTTTAAAACAACATCACATCACTTTTGAAGCGTCAGGCCACAATGTCGAGCATGATGCTGCCATTCATCCTGAGCCTTCGCATTGAATCAGGGTATTTAGTCAACTTTGATTTCAAGTGGGGTGGCACTGCCCATCCACGCGCACCGCATTAGCTCGGTATTGTAACTGATGCTGATATGGCCGCTATGGTCAATGGCAATCACACCCATATCCCCACCTTTAAGCACAATCGATTGTTGTTTGATGACCAAGTCGCAGGCTTGCTGTAAGGTCATGGCGGTATTGTCAAGCACAGTGGCAATGCTATGGGCAATAACCCCACGGATAAAATACTCGCCATCACCTGTGCCTGATACTGCACACGTTTGATTGCTGGCATAGCAACCCGCGCCAATAATACAACTATCACCGATACGACCGGCTAGCGAATTATCAATGCCTCCGGTCGAGGTGCCAGCAGCCAAATTGCCTTTGGCATCACGTGCAACCGCGCCAACGGTACCATGATGTTTTTTTGTTAAAAGCGTTGCCAGCGTTTCTTTTTTATGCGCTTGTTTAAATTTGGCATATTGATGTTCGGTCATAAAATAATCGTCATCTTCAAGCGTTATACCACCTAATTTGGCTAATTCCATGGCGCCATAACCTGAAAGATAAACATGACAGGTTTGCTCCATGACAAGACGGGCAAGTGTGATGGGGTTTTTAACCTGCTTTATCATCGAGACCGCACCGGCTTTATGATGCTCACCATCCATG
>CETO01009337.1_pt1 | contig 10987 bp, 9 predicted proteins | sample 531351 | NCBI WGS metagenome assembly CETO01 (sample SAMEA2622678, study PRJEB7988) | marine metagenome | isolation source: saline water (ENVO:00002010), including | reverse complement strand
GCTTCCTTTACCTTCTCTAACTACTTCAGGTTGATCTGTTGTTAAGTCGATTACCGTACTTGGTATGTTATCACCATAACCACCATCAATCACGATATCTACCAGATTATCCCATTTTTCCTGAATTAACTCAGGGTCTGTGGTATATTCTATCACCTCATCTTCATCTCTAATAGAGGTAGAAACGATAGGATTACCAAGCTCTGCTACGATAGCTCTACAAATATTGTTATCGGGAACTCTTATACCTACCGTTTTCTTTTTCTTAAATACCGTAGGCAGATTATTATTTCCCGGCAGGATAAAAGTATAAGGACCAGGTAAACAACGTTTCAGTATTTTAAAAGTCGAGGTATCGATTTGCTTTACATAATCTGAAAGATTACTAAGATCGTGACAAATAAAACTAAAATTGGCTTTTTCTAGTTTGACTCCTTTAATTTGAGCGATCTTTTCTAACGCCGAATTATTGGTGATATCACAACCCAACCCATACACGGTATCGGTAGGGTAAATAACTAGTCCGCCATTTCGAAGGGTTTTTACCACTTTGGTAATTTCACGCGGATTTGGATTTTCGTTATAAATACGAATAATTTCTGCCATTTTTAATCAGCTTTTTCAACTTCTTTTTCTAGCTTAAGGACGTTACTACCGTCTTCCTGCTCGATATAAAGGGCTTTATTTCCCTGTTCTCCTTTACGGGTAATTTTACTTCCATCAATAGTTTTTGTCACTTCCTTGGTATAAGTTTCAGTTACTTTACCGGTGGCGGTGCCATTACCCCATTCCCATTTAACCTTACTTCCTTTCTGAATCATCTTTTTCTTTTGAAGATAAAAAGAAAGCCGCATTTGGCGAATCTGAATAACACAAGTTTAACTCGAAAACTAGATGCTGGAGTAATTAACTAATCATTAAAAGAAGTAAAGTTAGAATAAAGCAGAGAAATTTTCAAGCCAAAGATCATAATGAAATTAGCCTAAAGTTCTATTCTAAACATTACTAACCTATTGTATCTTAATTAAAGAAGAAATTTAATCCCTAAACGAACTGGCTAATCTATTTACAAAAGAGATTACTGCACCAAAAGAAGCTATACCACAAAAAATAAGAATAGCCGCAAGTACTTTACCTATATTGGTCACCGGATATAAATCTCCATAACCTACCGTTGTAATTGTCACAAAACTCCACCATAGGGCATCTTCAGCAGTTTTAATGTTGCCTACGTCTTTTTCTATATACAGTACTGCGGTTGTACATAGCACTAAAGTGATAAAGGCAGAAAATACTATAAACCCATAAAGCGATGTTGCTTTGTTCTTTTTTATGAAAATGATCAATAATTTTATTGATTTTATGATTCGCAGCACCCTAAAAATCCTAAAAACCCTGATAAACCTGAATTGGTAAATAATCGGTATAGAAGACAAGAGATCAAGCCATCCAACAGTATAGAAGTATTTCCATTTACTTTTAGCAACAAACAACTGTGAAAAAAAATCGCACAGAAAAACTATACACAGTAGAAAATCAAAATAGCCAATGAGTTTATATAATTCTGATTCGACCGGAATAAAAAATGTTATGGATAGCAGAACTATGCTAAATATTGAAAGAAGACTTACAATAATATTTGCTATGACCATTTATTACTTCAGTATATTCAATTTAGCGAATCTTAGCAATAGTTTTTTGATGCCTCCATTTTCAAAATCGATTTCGGCTTTTTTATCCTGGCCAACACCTTCTATCCCCAAAACTTTTCCTTTACCAAAACGCATATGTTCTACCTCGTTCCCAACGTCAAGTTGAATAGCATTTGAGGCTTTCTCGGGCTCTGAAGCTGCCGGTCTTAACTTTCTTAGTTTTCTTAGCTGTTCTTCAGTTGGCTTATGCGCAGGTGGCGTTCCTGCTTTTGGTTTGGTTTGGCGTAATTTAGATTTATCAACTTCGTCGCCAAAAATATCTGTATTGATAAGCGGCTTATATTTATAATCATCCTGCGGAATCATATAATCCAAATACTTATCATCGATTTCCTCAATAAACCGGCTTGGTTCGGCATCTACTAATTTCCCCCAACGATATCGGCTTTGCGTATAGGTTAAAAACGCCTGTTTCTCTGCTCTGGTCACTGCAACATAGAATAAACGGCGTTCTTCTTCCAACTCAGATCGAGTATTCATACTCATTGCCGAAGGAAACAGATCTTCTTCCATTCCAACAATATACACATAAGGGAACTCTAATCCTTTCGCCAGGTGAATGGTCATTAGCGCTACACGATCTTCATCTTCGGTATCCTTATCCATATCTGTTGCCAGCGCCACATCTTCTAAAAATTCAGCTATCGATCCATTAGCATCAGCCAACTCTTTTTGTTCTTCAACAAAATCTTTAATCCCGTTTAATAATTCTTCAATATTTTCAATTCTGGCAATTCCTTCGGGTGTGCCATCCTTTTTTAATTCCTGGACCAGTCCGGTTTTTTTGGTAACCGTATCAGCAACCGTAAAAGCATCGGCATTCTGCGCCAAAATTGTAAAATGTTTGATCATATTTACAAAATTATCCAGCTTGGTACGTGTGCTTTTAGTGATCTTAAGTTCGGGAAGGTGATCCAGATTTTCCAAAACCTCAAAGATCGATTTCCCATATTTATTGGCAGCGATACTCAACCTATCCATGGTTGTTGCTCCAATACCCCGGGCAGGATAATTAATCACCCGCTTCAAGGCTTCCTCATCTTTTGGATTAATCAATAAACGTAAATAGGACAGAACGTCCTTTATTTCTTTACGCTGGTAAAAAGATAAACCTCCATAAATTCGATAGGGAATATCTTTCTTTCGCAGAGCATCTTCCATTGCCCTACTTTGTGCATTGGTTCGATACAAAATTGCAAAATCGCCATTAGCCATTTGCTGTTGCATCTTATTCTCAAAAATCGAACTCGCTACAAATCGGCCTTCTTCACCATCGGTTAATAATCGGTTTACCACTATTTTTGGACCATCATCATTTGCTGTCCAAACCACTTTGTCAAGTTTGGTTTGGTTTTTATCGATTATTGAGTTTGCAGCATTAACAATATTTCCGGTAGAGCGGTAATTTTGTTCTAAACGGTACATTTCAACTCCATCGTAATCTTTCTGGAAATTCAGGATATTATTAATATTCGCACCGCGGAAAGCATAGATACTTTGTGCATCGTCCCCAACCACACAAATATTCTGAAATTTGTCAGACAGGGCTTTTACAATTAAATACTGTGAGTGATTGGTATCCTGATACTCATCTACCAGAATATAGCGAAAACGATTCTGGTATTTTTGAAGCACTTCAGGAAAACGGTTTAAAAGCTCATTGGTTTTTAGCAATAAATCATCAAAATCCATCGCCCCGGCTTTAAAACAACGCTGCACATATTCCTGATAAATATCGCCCATTCTCGGCTTTTTGCTCATTGCATCGGCCTCCATCAATTCTGGATTGTTAAAATAGGCTTTTACGGTAATCAAACTGTTTTTATAAGACGAAATACGGCTATAAACCTGTTTATACTTATAAACATCTTTATCAAGCTGCATATCTTTGATGATCGCTCTAATCACACTTTGCGAATCCTGAGTATCATAGATTGTAAAATTAGAAGGGTAACCTAATTTATCTGCCTCAAAGCGCAAAATCTTGGCAAAAACTGAATGAAATGTTCCCATCCACAGATTCTTGGCTTCACTTCTACCCACAATCTGTGAAATACGGTGCTGCATCTCACGCGCCGCTTTATTAGTAAAGGTTAAAGCTAGAATATTAAAGGCATCGATCCCTTTACTCATCATGTATGCGATCCTATAGGTAAGTACCCGGGTTTTACCAGAACCTGCTCCGGCAATTACGATCATAGGACCATCAATCTGCAATGTTGGCGCCCTTTGGGCGTCGTTTAATTCGGCTAAATAAGCTTCCAATTTCCTTCAAATTTTAAAAGGGTGAATTTAACCAAAATCAATCAATTTCTAAACCCAGCCTGTTAATACTTTTAAACAGTGGTAAGCGAATTTCAAATAGTTTATATTTTTTAGTATTTTTAAGAAAACTACAGTTTAAATAAATACAACCATCATTTTTAACACATTTCTATGAAGAAAATTTACTATCTACCCCTTATTCTGTTTTCAATTTTCGGTTATGGTCAGCAAATGGATGCCGATCTTAAAAAAGATATCGCTAACGTAGAAGAAAAAGTCATTGAATGGCGAAGGGATTTTCATGAACATCCCGAGCTATCAAATCGCGAATTTGAAACCGCCGAAAAAATCGCAAAACATTTAAAAAATCTAGGTTTGAAGGTCGAGACCGAAGTTGCCAAAACCGGAGTCGTAGCTCTACTTAAAGGGGACCATCCCGGCAAAGTTGTGGCTTTACGGGCTGATATAGATGCTTTACCAGTGACCGAAAGAAACGAGCTTCCTTTCAAATCTGAAGTTACTACCGAGTTTTTAGGTTCGCAAACCGGGGTCATGCACGCCTGTGGCCATGATACACATACCGCTATTTTAATGGGTACCGCTGAAGTTTTAGCCAAGCACAAGGATAAAATTCATGGAACCATAAAATTTATTTTTCAACCGGCTGAAGAAGGACCACCACCTGGAGAAGAAGGTGGTGCTAAATTGATGATTAAAGAGGGGGTTTTAAAAAGCCCTGATGTGGATGCCATTTTTGGTTTGCATATCAATTCAGAAACTCCCGTGGGCACCATCCGGTATAAGCCTGAAGGTACAATGGCAGCAGTAGAACGTTTTGTTATTACGGTAAAAGGAAAGCAAACACACGGCTCACAACCCTGGAGCGGAACCGATCCTATTCTTATTTCAGCAAAAATTATCGATGGTTTACAAACCATTATTAGCAGAGATTCTAAACTGATCGATGCCGCCGCCGTGATTACCGTAGGAAAAATCACCAGTGGAGTACGTTTTAATATTATTCCTGAAAGTGCTGAAATGATTGGAACAGTGAGGACTTTAGAACCAAAAATGCGAAAAAAAATTCTAACCAGAATGAAGGAAATGGTTCCTAAACTTGCTGAAGCTTATGGCGGAGAAGCTACTATAGAACTACAAAATAACACCGCAGTAACCTTTAATGATGTTGCTTTAACCAACCAAATGCTACCAAGTCTGCAAAAAGTAGCCGGAGAAGATCATGTAGAACTGGTTAAAGCCACCACCGGTGGGGAAGATTTTTCGTATTTTCAGGAAGAAGTTCCCGGATTATATTTTTTCCTTGGCGGGCAACCTTTGGATAGTAAGGAACCGGCACCACATCATACTCCCGATTTTTTTATTGATGAAAGTGGCTTATTGCTTGGAGTAAAGGCTATGACTCAATTGGCTTTGGATTACCTTGATCCTCCAAAATAAAGCGACGGAATTCTATAAAATTAATAAGGTACTTTTTCGTTAACTTTGACGTTTAACTAAGAAAAAGTACCTTTCAATTTTTAGAACGAACCAGCATGAGCGATACCGATTTATTGCAACTACTTTATAATACCCTACCAGCATTAATTGTTGCAGGTGTGTCCTTTTATTTTTTTAAAACTTTTTCTGAAAACGAAAATCGGAGACGTCGATTTTTATTACATCAGGAAAATCAAAAAACAGCACTACCTTTAAAGCTCCAGGCTTATGAAAGAATGGCTTTATTTCTGGAGCGTATTTCTCCCGGGAATTTATTGATAAGGATTAAACCTGAATCTTCAGATAAAATTCAGTATTCCAACACTTTGGTTACCGCCATCGACCAGGAATTCGAACATAATTTAGCGCAACAGATTTATATTTCTAATGAATGCTGGAATTATATAAAAACAGCTAAAAATGCTACTATTTCATTAATTCGACAGTCAGCTGCCGATAACACAGTAGAAAATGCAGCCATGCTGCAGGAAAAGGTTCTCACCATTTTAATGGACGAAGACGCCCCTACCATTGCTGCACTAACCTATGTAAAAAATGAGGTTAAGGAAATTATGTAGTGTAGTTTAGCTTTTCTAGCAATTAGCTTTTAGCTAAAAAATGCTTCCTAAAATCTGCAATTTAAATTTTTAGTTTTTAAAAGTTTACGATTAAAGGTTTACAAAAAGCTATCAAAAATTCATTAATTTAGGGTATGGATATTTTACTGATTATCGCTGTAATTTTAGTCCTTTTGTTATGGTTTTGGGCCATCTGGGATGTTTCGAGATCTCGATTCGAAAATACTTATTTAAAACTGGCATGGCTGCTAGCAGTGCTCTTATTTCCTGTATTAGGATCAATATTTTATTTTCAGCTCAAGAAAAATTTCACCATAAAAGAACGAAAATTCAAACCTGATTTTAGTAAAGCTAAGCCGAATTAATAAATCTTTGTTTTCTAAAATTAGATAGAACAATGAAAAAAAGAGAAACAACTCAGAAACCAAAAGAAAGGACTAATATTTTATTACTAGGATTGAGCTTTTTAGTTTTTTACACTATTTTCTCTAATTGGGATCATTTGAAAAGTTTAATTGCGAGTTTATTTTAGTTGCTTAGAAATTGGTATTCAGCTATCAGTTAGCTTCAAAAGCCTTGTCATTTCGAGCGAGGTACGAGTCGAGAAATCTCAATTTCGAAATCAATCTGTAAAAAAGATATCTCCTCTACGGTCGAGATGACAGCACCCGGTTTATTACTTTCCCTTCTTCTATTGAAATCTATTAATTATTTCTCGTAAATCTGACCTTCACAAGCATAGGATAACATACATTGAGGTCATTTCGACCCTGCCTCGCCGGCAGGCAGGTGAAGCCTAGGGTAATGCAGAACAGAGTTCAATGTTGAAAAAGTTTAAGATTTAAAGTTGTTTATTCTTGATTTTCCCATCAAGACATTCTTAAATTATCTTATTTCTCAAGTCTACCTCGTCTGTCATCTAAATACTAACTACTCACTATTAAAATCCAGCTTCCATCACAACTCAACTTTGGTCTTTTTGGCATTTTCTTTATCTTCTTTTACCTTGGTAGCGGCATAATCATAACCCTGCTTCCACCACTCTGTCATTAATTTTTTATTGAAGACCAATGAATTTTCGGTAAGTTTTGTGGGAGTGTAATAAATATTCAGTTTTACATTTTTATTCAGTGCTGCCAGTTTTCCTTCAATCACATCGTGATATTCTACCTGATCGAGCACGAAACTGTATAAATTGAGCATTAAACTAAAAGGATTTTTACCCAGCACCTTGTTATATTCCATATTTTCAGCTTCTAAAATTATGGCATCTACTTCGGTAGCGCCACGTTTTATAGCTTCTCGAATGGGCACTACACATCCTAAACCTCCATCGGCATATTCAAATCCGTTTTTTTTAGCCAGGCTCATAAACGGAATATAGTTACAGGAAATCCAAATCCATTCGCAAAAATCCTCATATGAGAAATCATGAATCGATTTATATTCTACCCTGTTTTTAGATAAATTAGAAACGGTTACCACAACATCCCCTACTTTATCCTTTAAGTTTTTAAAATTTTCATTTGAAAAATTACGCCTAATATGCTTTAAAAGATTTTTGCTTTCTCCAAAAGTGCGCTTCTTTTTTAAAAACTGCCAAAACATGTTAAAGTAGTTGATCGTGACATATTCCCGGCCTTCTTTTTTCTTTACTATAAAGGGATTTAAACTGAAGATTTTACGCTGATTCACATTGGTATACAGCTCGTAAACTTTTTCTATGTTACCGGCCGCAAGATGCGGAATTAGAAGGCTACCGGTGGATGTACCTAAAAAAAGATCATACTTCTTCTTTTCGGCTTCCATTAAATACTGGGCTACTCCGCCTGCAAATGCTCCTTTACTGCCGCCGCCCGAAATCACCAATGCTCGCATTAAACTTCGATTTGGTTTAATTCTTCACTCTTAAGTTTTGCGTAATTGAATCCGCTTTTCCACCATCGCTTCATCTTCTCTTCTTCAAAAATAAGAGAATTCGTGGTTAAAACTGTGGGAGTATAATAAAAATTAATAATTACATCCTTATTCGCCGCAGCGAACTTCCCTATTCTAATATTTTGATTTTCAACCCTATCTGTTATAAAATTAAATAAGTTGGTAATCAACCCGAAAACATTTTTAGAAGGCATTCGGTTTAAATGACTTACTTCAGTTTTCAAAATAATGGCGTCTATTTCTGTGGCGCCACGTTTTACAGCTTCTTCGATGGGTACCATTGATCCAAATCCGCCATCGGCATACTCACAACCATCTTTTTGTACTAAACTCATGAATGGCGTGTAATTACAGGAGATCCAAATCCACTCAACAAAATCCTGATAATCAAAATCTTTAATAGATTTATACTCCACATCATTTAAAGATAAATTTGAAACGGTCACTAAAATATCTTTTTCTGAGGCCTTTAATTGCTGAAATTCTTCTTTTGAAAATGTATTTAAAATTAATTTTTTAAGATTTTTGCTTTCACCAAAGGTCTTTTTACCCTGTAAAAAATTACGTATTACATTAAAGTGATTAATACTAATATGGTCTACGCCGTGTTTATGTTTAATTAAAAATGGACGGTTATTAAAAATACTTGATTCGTTTACTGAAGTATACACCTTCCTTATCTTCTCTACTTCCTTTAGGGCTAAATGAGAAATTAGTAAACTTCCGGTAGACGTACCCACATATAAATCGTAATCTCGTTTTTTTTCTTCAATTAAATACTGTGCCACACCACCTCCAAAAGCACCTTTACTGCCACCACCCGAGATCACTAATGCCTTCATATATGTATAAAGTTATTTAGAAAATTGAGATTGCAAATATTCTTGTTCTGTTTTAGGAAGCGAATCTGATAATTGCTGGAATTTTTCCAAATATTTTTCATGTGTTAATAACTCCTTTAGCAATTGCCTGCAAAAATCTCTAAATCGATAGGCATAGTGCTGTGTTCCTTGCATCAGATCTTTTAAATTCTGATCTGAAAATGCATCGATCTGAAATAAATAACTGAAGGCATTTTGTCGAATTTCCATAGGATATTTTGTTTGGGTATATCCAGAAAGCTCTGCATAATTCGTCTGACTATTACCGGCATCATATTCTGGTGTTACCAAGTTAAGGGTTAACCACAGCATTCTCACGTTCTTGTCATAAAAGCCCTGGATATTCCTGGTCTTGCTTAAATACTTAGCGCGATCCATGGGGAAATTAGTCCAAAGCGTCATTAGGGCGTATTCTTTTGTTAAGTAAGAATCATCATTCAATAAATTTTCAAACTCTGATTTTAAAGGCTGTGGAATTTCTTTCATACTAGATGCAATAGCCTGTCTTACAAAAATGTTCCCGGTTTCAAAAGCTTTTTTATACAAATCTAAGGCTTCCTGGGCAGTGGTTCCCTGTAGCTGCATAACGGCTTCCTGGCCTACATAATCGTTAACTGGAAAATCCAGCGCGCCATTTAAAATATTATATTTTGTACCCACACTTTGTTCCCTAACTGCAGCAACGTCTAAATATTTTCTAATAAATGCTGATTTTTCCAAAGAATTTAATGCTGCGTTTGCTTTAAAAGCCGATTGTTCTAACCAATCTTTTTTAAACTGTGATAACTCCTGCCCACTTGCATTCTCCATTACTTTCAGAAAATCTTCTGTAGAAACATTCTTAAAACTATATAATTCCAAATAGTTTTTTATCCCGATTTTAAAAGCTTCGTCTCCCAATTGTTCTCGCAAAATGTGTAAGGCCCATGCTCCTTTCTGGTAAAATGTAAGCGAACTGGCTTTAGGATTAAGTAAGGCTTCCCCTTCACCGCGATCACTGAGTTTTTTTAACTGCTCGGCAGTTTCATATAACTTCCAATAATAATAGTCTTCACCAAAAATCTGCTTTTCGGCTAATAACGCGTAATACGTGGCAAAACCTTCCTGCAACCAATGATGCTTTCCTTCAGCCTCGGTAACCAGATCGCCAAACCACTGGTGTGCCAGTTCGTGTGCGTTAATATTTACATAATTACGATCTTTAAAGCCAATACTATCTGTAAGCATAGATTCAGAAAAAATAGTAGTCCCCGTATTTTCCATTCCTCCATAAAGAAAATCCTCTACCGGAATTTGCTTATAATTTTGCCAGGGAAAAGCTACCCCAATCTCATCTACTAAAAAGTCGAATATTTGCTTTGAATATCGATAAGTAGGTTCTACCAGATTTTTATCCTTTGGCTCATAAAATAAAGAAATAGGGACTCCGCCAGCACTTTGTAATTCTTTACTTTTATAATTTCCGGCAACGACTGCCACCAGATAACTACTCATAGGGTTTTGCATGCTAAAGCTCCATTGCTTAATCGAATCATTTAGCATTGTTTCGCTTTCCAATTTTCCGTTAGCAATAACCTGATAGTCCTTTTTAAAATTGATTTTTAAATTAAAAATCGTCTTTTCTCGCATATCATCAAAACTTGGTAACCAATGCGAGGTGTACCGCCCCTGTCCCTGTGTCCAAACCTGCTTGCTTATTTCTTCAGTATTTCCTAGATCCCAATTAATAAAATACATGGTTTGCTTTGGTGAGCCAGAATACTTTAGCTGCAGTATATTTTCCTTAGAAGGTGATAGTTTCTTTTGAATCCAAATTTTGTCTTTAGCTAAGCGAAAATCAGCTTCTTTCCCATTTACTTTTACTTCTTTAAAACTCATATCTTCAGCATCTACAAAAAAGGAATCTACCGATTTTAGTACTTCAAAAGAATAGTTAACATCCCCATCAATTTTGGCCGATTCGGGATAAATACTTACTTCCGCATTTACCGTTTTAAAATCTACAAATTCGATTTGATTCTCAGGAGAGATCGATTGTGCTATCGCTAAATAGGCATTTAAGAATAAAAATGGAAAAAATATGTTCTTCATTATTAAAAACTGTCGTTTTTGGTAT
>CETO01011073.1_pt1 | contig 11056 bp, 8 predicted proteins | sample 531351 | NCBI WGS metagenome assembly CETO01 (sample SAMEA2622678, study PRJEB7988) | marine metagenome | isolation source: saline water (ENVO:00002010), including | reverse complement strand
TATGTTGGCGGCTATGCGACCTTAAACTTAATAGGAAGTGTACCGGCTGTTGCTACAGACGAAAGAATTAATGCGAATAATTCTCAAAGTAAACGAATACCGGGAAAATATATCCCGGTAGGACAGGGATTTTTTGTAAACAGCTATTTAAATACTGCCAATAGCAACATCAACATTAGCCAGGGTGATATTCTTTTTAGAAATGCCCAAAGAATATTTGCTAAAGAAAGTGTTTCAAATGAATCACAATTTTTAAAACCAGAGAATGTTTTTCTAAAAACACTTAATGCAAGCGTAAAAGTAAAGGCAGACGAAAGACAGAAAATTCGATTAAACTTTAAATCTCCTGGAGGCATTAATAGACAAATCGTTGTAGGCGCTGATAAAAACGCAAGCTTTGGATTTGATCTAGGGTACGATGCTCCACTTTACGATCGCCAGAAGGAAGATATGTTCTGGCTAATGGAAGATCAGCCACTTGTGATTCAGGGCATACCAGACTTTAATGATGATCGTGTGCTCGACCTTGGACTTATAGTCTTGTCGAATAATGAATTTTATATTGAAATTGACTCTCTTGAAAACATTCCTTCCGAAAAAGAAATTTACCTTTTAGATCGTAAAGACAGTACTTATTATGACTTAAAAACAGAAAAATATATTGCCACTATTGATAGTGGCTATCACAAAAATCGCTTCGCCATAACTTTCCAAAAAACTGAAGATCCTGACGCGGAAGAAACAGCTGAAGAAGATCCCGACAGCGACGAAACAGGCGATGATGATAATGAAGATATTGGTGAGAATGATGAAAATCCTGAGAAGCCAGAGATTCCAGAAGAGGAAAATAATGAAGAGAGCGAAGAAGAAATTACAGGAAACTTCAAAGTGCTATATCTATCAGAAGAGCAAAGTGTCTATCTGGAAAACCCACAGTTAATCCAGATTAAAAGACTATTAATTTATAACATTAACGGAAGTCTAATAAAAGCATTTAATGATATCCCTATTATTTCAGAAATATACATTCCAATGGAAAGCAAAATGAGTTCGGCGGTATATATTCTAAAAATTTATACGGAAAAAGGCGTAACTAATCTGAAGTTTGTTAGAAATTAAGAATTTTCAATATCCAAAAAAGCTAATTATCACTACTGTATAGCTCATGTTTTGAGTTTTTTTAACAATAAGAATAATTAGTATGAAAAGTGGAGCTTCCACTTCACTTTTTTAGCCTTTATATTTTAATGGTAAATGCACTACTTTTTTGGTTTCGAAGAAATCTTCTTCAAAATAATCGGTTAAATTATAGATTTTTGCCGTTTGATAATCGGCGAGCTCTTCAGCTAAATCTCCACCTTTTAAATAAAGAATTCCATTCTTTAATTCGTGAGTGCTTTTTTTAGCAATTTTCCCTTTAGTCCATCTCACAAATGTAGGCATAGCCGCCACTGCCCTACTGATAATGAAGTCGTAATGTCCATCGATATTCTCTACACGGTCATTCGTAGTCTTTACATTTTGCAAGCCTAAACCTTCAACAACTTCTTCTACCACTTTCATTTTCTTACCTATAGAATCTACTAAATGAAAACTTACCTCAGGAAAAAGAATAGCCATTGGAATACCAGGAAAACCGCCACCAGTGCCTACATCAAGTATATGCGCACCTGGATTAAATTTCTGAACCTTAGCAATCCCTAGAGAATGTAATACATGTCGCAGGTACAATTCATCGATATCTTTTCTGCTTACCACATTAATTTTAAGGTTCCAGTCTTTATAAAGATCTTCTAAGCGTTCAAAATGAGTAATTTGCTCTGGACTAAGTCCGTCAAAATATTTCCTGATTAATTCCAATTGATTAATTTTTAAACAAAATTAGAAATTTAGTATTAAAGTGGCTATTTAATTCGTTTCGAAAGTTTAATATTTTACCTTTGACTATAGATTAAAAATAAAAATGGATTTATCACAACCACATATACGATTTTCGCGAAAGGATTCTGCCAATTTTTTTAGAACCCTAAACAAGCGAGTAAACAATTATTTTAAAGAAAATAATATAAAAAAAACAGGAAACTGGCAATTGCACTTAAAGGCGGCCATCATGTTTTCCATGTTTTTAACACCTTATTTTCTTATCCTCACTTTAAACATCTCGCAATGGTGGATGCTTTTGCTTACCATTGTTATGGGAATGGGGATGGCCGGCGTTGGCATGAATATTATGCATGATGGCAATCACGGCTCCTATTCTTCTAAAAAATGGGTAAATAAATTTATGGGCGGCACGATTTATATTCTTGCCGGGAATGTATACAACTGGCAGGTACAACATAATGTGCTTCATCACACCTACACCAATATTCACGGCCATGATGAAGATTTAGATGCCGGTAGAATCATTCGTTTTTCTAAACATGCCCAATGGCGAAGATTCCATAAATTTCAGCACTATTATTCTATTTTCTTATATGGTCTTTTAACTTTTAACTGGGCCATTACCACAGACTTTAAACAAACAAAAAGGTATCTTAAAAGAAAACTTTCTTATGGAAAAATGCCTAACCCCATAAAGCAATGGAGCACTGTTGCTATTACAAAACTCATCTATGTTTCGGTATGGATCATGCTTCCCATGCTTATTTTATCGATTGCCTGGTGGAAAATCTTAATCGGATTTTTTGTAATGCACTATACTGCCGGATTAATTTTAAGTATTGTATTTCAATTGGCTCATGTTGTTGAAGAGACCGATATGCCATTACCAGATGACACCGGTTCTATGAAAAACACCTGGGCGATCCATCAATTATTTACCACGGTAAATTTTTCAACCAAAAATAAAATAGTAAACTGGTTCACTGGCGGTTTAAACCACCAGGTAGAGCATCATATATTCCCAAATATTAGTCATATTCACTATTCAAAAATTGCCGAGATCGTAAAAGAGACCGCCAGGGAATGTAATTTGCCATACAACGAATACAAAACCACACGCGCAGCGATTATTGCCCATTTTAAATATTTAAAAGAAATGGGGACAAAACCTGCAATATCGTCTTAATACTTATTTATTAATCATTTTAAAATGCAAGAAAAACTCTCTAACAGGATTAACAATTTAGCAACCTCGCAAACGCTGGCAATGGCAGCGAAAGCGCGTGAATTAAGAGCAGAAGGTAAAGATATTATCGGGCTTTCACTGGGAGAGCCAGATTTTAATACACCAGATTTTATTAAAGATGCCGCCATCCAGGCTATTAACGATAATTATAACTCTTACAGCCCGGTAGATGGTTATGTAGAACTAAAGGATGCTATTATTACTAAATTCAAAAGAGACAATAACTTAACCTATACGCACCCTCAGATTGTAGTTTCTACAGGAGCTAAACAATCTTTGGCCAACGTAGCTTTAGCGATGCTTAATGCCGGTGACGAAGTTATTTTACCATGTCCTTACTGGGTTAGTTATGCTGAAATCGTAAAACTTGCAGAAGGTGTCCCTGTTGAAGTTCCTACCACACTAGAGTCTAATTTTAAAATGACTCCAGAGCAACTTGAAGCTGCTATTACCCCTAAAACAAAAATGCTTTGGTATAGCTCACCGTGTAACCCAAGTGGTATGGTGTACACTAAAGAAGAGCTTAGAGCTTTAGCTGATGTTTTGGTAAAACACCCAGATATCATCATAGTAAGTGATGAAATTTACGAGCATATTAACTATATTGGCGCACATGCTTCCATGGCCGAGTTTGAGGATATGTATGACCGTACCGTTACCGTGAATGGAGTTGCAAAAGCCTTTGCCATGACGGGATGGAGAATTGGTTATATTGGAGCTCCTGCCTGGATTGCACGCGCCTGTAACAAATTACAGGGACAGGTAACCAGCGGAGCTAACTGTATTGCTCAAAGAGCAGTGATTACTGCTTTGGAAGCTCCGGTTAGCAAGATTAGCTACATGATAGATACCTTTAAATCCAGAAGAAAACTCATCATAGATTTACTAAATGATATCGAAGGTTTCGAAACGACAGAGCCTGAAGGTGCTTTCTATGTTTTTCCCAATATCTCGCATTACTTTGGTAAAACCATTAAAGGACATACGATCAACAATGCAACAGATTTCTCGATGTTCTTATTAGAAGAAGCTCTCGTTGCTACTGTTACCGGTGATGCTTTTGGAAACCCTGAATGTATTAGAATTTCTTACGCGGCCAGCGAAGAACAAATAGAAGAAGCATTAAAAAGAATAAAGTCAGCTTTAACTGAATAAATTTATTGACACCGCAAAAAGCTGAAATAACCAAGTACTAATAATTATCGGGATAATTTTAAATTGCCAAAAAGTTTACCTATTAATACTTGCGGGTACTTGATTCTATTTAGCTATAACTTAAAAACCGGCCAAGCGCCGCTAGTGGTCGGAAGAAATTCCGGCCACTTTAAGTTTTAAATAATTTGTTGGGATCTCCTCCGGAAAAGGTCACTATCATTGCAATAATTAAATTCCTTACTTCCATTTTAAATCTTCTCTTGGCTGTTTTATAACCGATATTGTTTGCTTTTTTATAGATAAGGATAAGCATGGCGACAATCAATGTCATGTAAATCATTACTTCGATACCATTTTTATTCATGGAAACCAAATGGCTTACATGGAGTTCTTGCTTAATGAACCGGAAAAACACTTCAATATCCCATCTTCTCCTGTAAAACCGTGTTATTTCTTGGGCAGGAAGATCAAATTCATTAGAAATAAACCAAAATTCTTTATTGGGACTGGTTTTATCTTTGATGATAATAAGCCTGAAAGGCGATTCTACCAAGGTTTCTTTGTGATGTATGTTCCCTTTTTTGTTATGTATAGGGATTCCGGTATAAAGATGGACTATACTATCCTTGACCAGTTCAAATCCCCCCATATCTTTAGTTGTATCTTGATCTCTCAATAAGGATTTAACCTCTACATACTTTCTGTTTTCTTTGGAACGTATTACAAAAGGGATGTTTTCTTTACTGAACTTATGCATGGTTCGGGTAGACTGTACCCCTCTGTCTATAATGTAGATATTGGATGTGCCTTTTTCCTTTTTCACATGTCTTAAAATCCCCACGGGTAAAGCATTATCTTCTGCCGAATACTTTTGCTCATTGAAAATATCAACAGATGAAGGAAGCAATCCATCGAAAGACATACTGAATTTGATCAGCTTTTTACCATTGTTCTGATCAATTGCTTCCCTGAGTTTTCCCGCCGTATCGCTCACAACAGTGCTATCTACCCGGATCAGGTTATATTTTTTGCTTTCGGTATGCCCATAATGAGAGGCAAATTGCTCATAAATGCACTCAAATATTTGTCGGAAGTAATTCGAGTCTATTTTAGATAATCTTTCAGAGATGGAGCTTCTACGTACGGTCTCAGATTCGTCCAGATCAAAAAGCTGCTTGAATACAGAATCATTGAAGGTATCCTCTAGCGTACGTTGGCTCAATTTTTCATTATCCAGGATCCCGAACAATAAAAGATAAAACATTTTTTTACCATGAAGGACCTTTGAATAATGATCGACTTTCGTCTGGGTAGCTAGTTGGGATAACAGGGCTTCAGGTATAACTTGAAGTAACTCATTTACAGTTACCTTATGATCTTTAAAAACTGACATATAAGACTGATTATCAATATTAAAGATACAAAAAACAAAGAATAAAAGCAAGTTATTTATCTGATAACCAGTAGGTTATTCATATATTTCCTTCGGTATTATAATTAAGAAAAAAGTCTTTATAACAAAAAAGTCGGAAGAATAATCTTCCGACCATGACTGGCTTTGGGCCGCTTTTTTATTTCAAAGATTTAAAGAATCTATACATGCAAATTATACCAGCAGTAATAAAACCTATGGCTAGGGCAAATTGCAGTTCGTACTTTTGATAATTGTCGTATAAGCTAATTACACGATATGCGCCATAGCCCAGAGAGAAAATCCCTACGGCTAAATACGCATAATTTCTTCCTTTAGAAGGTGAATTTTGTTTACTCATATTCGGCAACGTCACTAGGGAATGCCGATTTTACTATAGCAACAGCTTCATCAAAATGACTTTTAATTACAAAAAGCTGAACCTGTCCTGGTACACCTCCACCAAATCCTGCTCTTAGCCCAGATTCCATATCGTTTCTAACGCGATTAGAAATTCCAGATTTATTAAATAATTCCTGTAAATATTGCACATTTACATCGCTTCCAGTGTATACTCTTTCGTATGTTTCGTCGGTACTCATAATAATAGTTTATCATACTAAAATACGAAGATAAGATATTTTAAAAGCTTTATTTAATTAGAGTTTAACGTTATCAAATCCTTACTAAGCATTATAATATTTGCTGTTCCAAATCGATTCGCTAAAGTTTTTGCCCTTTTTGAAGCCATAAAAAATCGCAAGACCGCCAACCCATTTAAATACAAAAAATAGAATCATAAAAAACTCTGTGGTGGTTTGCTGTCCCCCATGCGCAAACATACCCTGTGGTATTAAATAAGTGATGGCAAGGCTAAGTAAAAACATAGAGAAGATAAAGTTCTCTAATTGCTTAAATGGCCACATTAATAGTTTTCTTAGGGGATGAAGATCGTTCCCCCACTTGTGTACCAAATAATAATAATCGTTGCCCATGGGTGCCATTAATAATGGATCATCGGCATTTTCTAATTTAAATAATCGTGCAGGAGCGATAATTTTAAACCCGGATAGTTTAGTATTTTGGTTGTTTTCCAATTTTCGGATAGCCATAACCGCCTCGTAAGGAATTTCAGCTTTAAAATAGGAAGAACTTAAAAATCGTAAACGATAATCAATGCATATTTTCTGGATATCACTAATATGAAAAATTCGATTAGATTCTAACAGTTCGAAGTTGAAAGAATTTGAGATATTTTCCCCATCAGCAGTATTTTTTAATTGCTGCATAATATTCTGATCTCTATGCTCATTTTCCTTAAAAATCGCATTGATTTCTTTTAGGAAAAGATGTTCAGATTTACGCTTATTTCTGGATTTTAAAAGTTGGATTTCAACGTTGGTGCGGGGAAAGTTCTTCATCATCAGTCACTTTGCATGAGCTACTAAAATATATAATATCCATGTAATTCGCAATTCTGTATACGTTAATCATTTAAGGGATAATAGAGATTAAATGCTTGGCTTCCGTTTTCAGGAGTAGGAAACATCCCGAAATAAAATAAAACTGCCTCATGTGTTTGCTATGAGCTAGATTACAACTAGAATTTTTATTGATAAAAAAATCTATCTGAACGCAATTATACGTTTCTAAATGGCTGTTAAATTTATCTCTAAACTTTGCTAAATCATTTTGTTTTGCCGTGCAAAGCTATTAATATGCGGCAAAAATTTAAAATATTATGAAATTACTTAATTGGAGTGCACTATTATCAATTTTTATCCTCCTTACAAGTTGTGGTGGGAGTAAGTCTACACAAGTGGGTGAAAATCCTAAAGATTTAAAGAATTATACAACGTATGCCTTTCTACCTAATAAAAATAAAATTACCACTCCGGGTTATAATAATCTGGAAATTAATACCGAGATTGTGAATACGATTAACGAAAATATGAAAGATGAGCGTTATCGCTATGTCGAAGATCAGCCGGAAGTTTTAATCTATGTTCATACCATGTTTGACGATAAAGCAGAGGTAAACGCCGATCCTGTATACACCAGCTATTCTTATTATCGTCCAGATTTTTATATTGGAGATTATTATAAGCCCTATATGTATAAGGATTATTACACGATTCAGCGTATTACAGGAGAGAATATAGATCAGGTTCCTTATAAATCAAAATCTATAGTGATTGATTTCATCAATCGTAAAAACAATAAAATTATTTGGCGGGGTACTACAGATAAAGTAGAAATAGACAATCGTCGTACAGCTCGTGATGTAAGAAAATATGTAGATGAAATTTTTAAACAATTTCCATAATACTCAAATAATATTTAAAACAACAAAGGCTGAAATTCTAAAATTTCAGCCTTTGTTGTTTATGAAAACTTCAAGGACTATCGTAATTCAGCTTTCAGTTCGTTTTCGAATCTATACTGAAGTTTACTCATGATTTTATCTATTTGCTTATCGGTCATGGTTTTGTTTTCATCCTGAAAGGTAAAACTCACCGCATAACTTTTCTTACCTTCGGGCAGGTTGTCCCCTTGGTATACATCAAAAAGATTCACTTCTTTAAGTAATTTCTTTTCTGTTTGGGCAGCAATTGTCTCAATTTCAGCATAAGATACCGTTTCATCTAAGAGTAATGCAAAATCACGTCTTACTTCGGGGTATTTTGGAATTCCAACAAATTTATTCGACTGTGTTTTAGCAATTTCTATCACTGCATCCCAGTTAAAATCTGCAAATAAAACTTCCTGATCCACGTCAAAATGTTTTAATATCGATTTTTTAACTACCCCAAATTCTACCAATTTCGCTTTTGCAGAACTCAACATTAAACCTTCAGCAAAAACATCGTTTTTAGAAGCAGCGGCTTTTAAATTCTTGATGCCTAATCTTTGAAAAATCACCTCTATAACTCCTTTTAGATAAAAGAAGGTTCCTTTTTGTCCAGCTGAATTCCAGCTTTCTCCAGATTGATTACCACTTACAAAAATAGAAAGATGTTTATTTTCAACGCGACCACTTACATAGCTGTGATATGTTTTACCAAATTCAAAAAGCTTAAGATCTCTTCTTTTGCGATTTAAATTATAGCGAATACTTTCTAGACCACTAAATAACATAGATTGCCTCATTACCGAAAGATCACTACTAAGTGGGTTCAGCATTTCAACATTATATTCGCTTTTTAATTGCTCGCTGAGTTCTATATGCGATGGCATGGTAAGAGAATTAGCCATGGTTTCATAGAATCCTTGTCCAACCAGCTGATTAGCAATTATATTTTGAAGTTTGTAATCTTCGAATTTCGATGAAATTGAAACTGAAGCATTAAACTTTTCATTGATTTTTATATTGTTATACCCATACACTCTAAGAATCTCTTCGATCACATCAGACTCTCGCTGTACATCCACACGATAAGAAGGAATTGTTAATCCCATCCCCGTTTCGGTTACATTATTTACACGGATTTCTAAAGAAGCCAGGATTGATTTTATGGTTTCTTCTTCAAGGTTTTCACCAATTAATTTATTTACTTTTTCGAAGGTTAAGAATACCTGGAAATCTTCAATTTTCTTAGGATAAAGATCGTCGATATCACTGGTGATTTCCCCTCCGGCCAGTTCAGTAATTAAAAGTGCAGCGCGTTTTAAGGCATATTCCGTAATGCTAGGATCTATACCACGCTCAAAACGAAAAGAAGCATCGGTATTTAAGCCATGCCTTTTAGCAGTTTTACGAACACTTACCGGGTTAAAATATGCGCTTTCAAGGAAGACCTGATTGGTGTTTTGGGAAACACCGCTATTTAAGCCGCCAAAAACTCCGGCAATGCATAGTGGCTTTTCTTTATCGCAAATCATAAGGTCTTCTTCGTGAAGTTCTCTTTCTACTTCATCTAAAGTGGTAAATTTGGTACCGGTCTCTAGCGTCTTTACATGAATCTCGTTCCCTGTTATTTTTGCAGCATCAAAAGCATGTAGCGGTTGTCCCAGTTCATGCATTACATAATTGGTCACATCTACAATGTTATTTTTTGGAGTTAGCCCAATTGCTTTTAAACGATTCTGCAGCCATTTTGGAGATTCCTGAACTTTTACATCACTAAGGGTAATGCCGCAATAGCGAGGTGCTAAAGAAGAGTCTTCTACAAAAATGGGTATTCTTAAACTACGGCTGTCTACATGAAAATTACTTACCGATGGAGTGATTAGTTCTAAACTTTTACTTTGTTGCTGGTAACCCGCTTTTAAGTCTCTGGCGACTCCCCAATGTCCCATCGCATCTGCACGGTTTGGTGTTAAACCAATTTCAAAAACTTTATCGTTTTCAACTTCAAAAATTTCAGCAACAGGTGTGCCTGGGATCAGGTCGTCTTCCATCACCATAATTCCTTCGTGACTACTACCAATACCAATTTCTTTTTCAGAACAGATCATCCCGAAACTACTTTCATCTCTAATCTTTCCTTTTTTGATCTGCCATTCTTCACCTTTCTCGTCATAAAGAACAGTACCTATGGTTGCAACCGGAACTTTTTGCCCGGCAGCGATATTAGGGGCGCCGCATACAATTTGTACTTCTTCGCCATTACCAATATTTACTTTGGTAAGGTTAAGTTTATCGGCATTTGGATGTTTTTCGCAACTAAGTACATGTCCCACCACAATACCTTCTAAACCACCTCTTACACTTTGAAAACTATGAATTCCTTCAACCTCTAAACCAAGATCGGTTAGTAATTCGCCGGTTTTTTCGGCATTTTCAGGTAGCTTTATAAATTGTTTTAACCAGTTGTATGAAATCTTCATCTAAGTAATTTTACAATCAACAAAGATAGTATTACCAATTATTTTGGCATAATCTAAGGTTTGTAAAATTCACATAGATTTTTAGAAGTTTTCGGGAATCAGGAAATATAATTCCAAATGTTTTGATGCTTGGCTAGTTGCCCGTAAGTAAAACGCAATACTTTGTTCTTTTCTAAAGCCAGTTTTGGATCTTCTTTAAGTACTTTTTGAGCAACGTGACGAGCGGTTTTTAAGAGATCATTATCCTTTACAATATCGGCAATTTTAAGGTTGAGTACGCCGCTTTGCTGCGTGCCCATGATATCCCCAGGACCACGTAGTTTTAAATCTACTTCCGCAATCTGGAAACCATCATTGGTAGCGGTCATGGTTTCCAGACGGGTTTTACTATCGTTAGATAATTTATGGCCGGTCATTAAAATGCAATAACTCTGCTCGGCACCACGCCCAACACGTCCTCGTAACTGATGTAATTGTGAAAGCCCAAATCGCTCGGCACTTTCTATCACCATTACACTGGCATTGGGTAC
>CETO01087339.1_pt1 | contig 11302 bp, 10 predicted proteins | sample 531351 | NCBI WGS metagenome assembly CETO01 (sample SAMEA2622678, study PRJEB7988) | marine metagenome | isolation source: saline water (ENVO:00002010), including | reverse complement strand
CCCCTCGGGGCGCCTGGAGCTGGTTGAGGAAGTGCCGGTCAGTCTGGAACCCTGACCTGCACCTCGCCATCTTCAAGGCGAATGTCCAGGGTGGAGAGCGCATCGCCCTGGCAAGGGCCCGCAATGCACTCACCGGTACCGGGTTTGAACAGGGCACCGTGGGTGGAGCACTGGATAAACAGATTGTCGCTGTCCATGAATCGGCCCGGCATCCAGTTCAGTTCAATACCCAGATGAGGGCAAACGTTAAGGTAGGCCCGGGGAGTGGTGCCATCCAGAAAGGCGAAACCGGTGAGTGGCATGCCGGCCGGTTCTTTCGCTTTCTCTTTCAGGCGAAATTCCAGGAACTGGCCGGGAATAAGCTCGCTCGCCGGCGCAACGGTTTGCCAGTTGGCTGAGTGAGCACTCATTTTGGCAGGATGGCGTAACGCATGCGGGTGCCGTGGTTGAGCGACATCACGATTTCATCGGCTTCCAGGCGGTGCGGGAAATAGCAGCCGGAAATCTTGGCGCTGGCTATGCTGGCACCTTCCATTCTCGATTTCGAGAAATCGATGCCGCGGAGATCGGCGCCGCGGAAGTAGCCATGGCGGAAATCCAGGCCCTTTGCGTCCATGCCGCGCAGGTCCAGCCCGCGGAAATCGCCATGGGCGAAGCTCGGAAGCTCGCTCAGTTTGGCTTTCTCGGCATTAAAGGCGTCCATATCCTCGCTACGGAGCAGGTCATACAGGGGGTGGTCTATATGCTGGAGATCGCTTTCCTGAATATCGTCCATCTTGCACCTCGCACGGACAGCAGGGTTAGTTTTTAGTGTCAGTATAGTGCGCCCTGCCAAAATGGCAGGGCGGCTCGGATCAGGCCGGCCCGGTCATGCCCAAATGCTGGCGGATACGATCAGCAACCGCCTCGGCAACGTGCTCATCCTCGGTGTGCAGGTGCACCGTGTGGGTTTTCTCCTCAGTGGTCAGCGGCTCAAACCAGCTTTGCTGAGCATCCAGCAACTCTTCCGTTGCCTCCGAAGCATCGCCTTTGCGTTTGCGCACCCACTCCCGGCGCAAAGCTTCCGGCGCCTCGCAATGCAGCAGAGCGAAGGGGACCCCCTGATTTTCGGCCACGCTGGCAAACTGAGCCCGCTCCTTTTCTTTCAGGCAGGCCGCATCGACAATGACGGACAACCCTGAAGCCAGCAGCTCTCCGGCCAGCTCCGCCAGATGTGCGTAGGTTTTTTCGGTTGCTTCCGGGCTGTAAAGATCGGTACCCAGGCCCGATTTGCTGTCGTCCAGTGGCCCAAGACCGTGCAGGCGCTTGCGTTCCACGTCAGAGCGCAGGCGAATCAGCCCGAGTTCCTCCGCCATGGCGGCGCTCACGCAGGTCTTGCCGCTGGCGGAAAGGCCGGTGGTGGCCAGCAGGTAATGATTCGGTATGGCGCCGTAATCCTCCGCCAGTTGGGCGTAGCTCCGGTAACGCTGCATCAGGTCGGTTTTCTCGGCCTCGCTCAGGTTCGGGTTGCCCAGGGTGAACAGGGCGATTTTGGCCCGCACCATGGCGCGGTACGCCTTGTACAGGGGGAGCAAGGCCAGGCCTTCAAAATCACCGCGGTATTCCAGGTAGGTGTTCAGCACCCGGTTCGCCAGCGCCGGTTCCTGGCGGGATTCCAGGTCCATAAGCAGGAAAGCCAGATCATTCATCACGTCGATCCAGCGGAACGGCTCGTTGAACTCGATGCAGTCAAACACCGTCACCTGATCATTGAACACGGTAATGTTGGCCAGGTGCAGGTCGCCATGACATTCGCGCACCAGCCCGTTTTCCCGTCTGTGGGCGATTAAGTCCCGGCAGCGTTCGAAGGTGGTGCGGGTCCAGTCTTCCAGGTTGTCCAGCTGCGCCAGTAACCCGGCATCATCCAGCATAGGGCGGATCTGGTCGAAGTTTTCCTGCATGGCGGCATACACCGCCTCCGGTGTGCCCAGGGGCTTTTCATCGGCGACCGGTGGCAGGCTTTTGTGAAAGTCTGCAACCTGGCGGGCAAGATTGGTGAGCAGTTCTGCAGGCAGGTCGTCGCGTTCCTGGCGCACATCAAACAGCTGGCTCTGATCGAACTGGCGCATGCGAATGGCGTACTCGAAAGGGGTGCCGTCACCGCCCAGGCGAGGTTGCTCCGGGGTACCGGTAATAGGCACCACCTCCAGATACAGTTCGGCCGCCAGACGGCTGTTCAGGCGCAGCTCTTCCTCGCAGAAGCGTTTGCGGCGTTCCAGGGTGGAGAAATCCAGGAACCCGAAATCCATGGGTTTCTTGATCTTGTAGGCAAAGTCACCGGTGAGCAGAACCTGTGAGATATGGGTCTCAATCACGCGGAAATCCTTGACCGGATGATCGTAGAGTTCCGGGTTCTGCAGTGCCTTGATCAGTGTATCCGGGCCGTTGGCGCTCACGTTGTGCTCCTGGAATCCTTGAAGTTGTTGATTTTTCGTTTTTTGGAGGGCTCCACTATAACGGGCAGATTACAGAAATAACACACACCAGACCTGCCGATAGCGGTGCCCCCTTCGATATAATCCCGCCATGAGTAAAAAAACGCCTCCCCGCAAGAAAAAAACCGAATCCAGTCCTCGCCGCAAACGCTCCGGTCTCTGGCGCTTTCTGTTTCGCGCAGCTGCCCTGTGCCTTGTGCTGCTGGCGGGATGGATGGTCTATCTCGATGCCGTAGTGACCTCTCGCTTCGAAGGACGTCGCTTTGAAGTGCCCTCCCGGGTGTACGCCCGGCCCCTGGAACTCTACGACGGTGCCGGTATCAGCGCCGCCGCGCTGGTCCGTGAGCTGGAGCTGGCAGGCTATCGCTCGGGCGACGGTCGTCGGCCCGGAACCTGGCAGCGAAATGGCGACCGTTTTGTCATCAGCACCCGGGGTTTTTCTTTCCCGGATGGCAAGGAGCCGAGACGGCGTCTTTCGCTGGCGGTTCGTGGCGATCGGGTAGATTCGTTCTCCGTGATGGAGGGTGACAGCTCTCCGATTGTTCGGCTGGAGCCGGCTCAGATTGGCGGAATATACCCCTCCCATCGGGAGGATCGGATTCTGGTGGAGCTGGATGAGGTTCCCGAGGCCATGATTGCCGGTCTGATGGCTGTGGAGGACCGGCAGTTCTACGAGCATTTCGGCATCGCGCCACTCTCCATTGCGCGGGCGATGGTGGCGAACGTCAAGGCCGGTAGAATAGTTCAGGGCGGCAGTACACTGACCCAGCAACTGGTGAAGAACTTTTTCCTGACCCGGGAGCAAACCCTTCTGCGCAAGGGCAACGAAGCCCTGATGTCGGTATTGCTGGAGTTGCATTATGACAAGGACGACATCCTCGAAACCTACCTGAATGAAGTTTATCTGGGCCAGGCAGGCACTCGCAGCATTCATGGTGTTGGCCTGGCCAGCCAGTTTTTCTTCGGCGAGTCGCTGAAGGACATTGATGTCCACCAGATTGCCCTGCTGATTGGCATGGTCAAAGGCCCCAGTTATTACAATCCGCGCCGGCACCCGGAACGGGCCAGGGCGCGGCGTAACCTGGTGCTGGACGAGATGGCTGAGGCCGGGGTTATTTCCGGGCAAGAGGCCAGGGAGGCGAGTGCAAGGCCTCTCGGCCTCAGCGCAAAACCGTCCTATACCGATAATCGCTACCCGGCCTATATCGACCTGGTGCGCCGACACCTGGCGCGGGACTACCGGGAGGAAGACCTGCAGAGCGAGGGCCTGAGAATATTCACCACCCTGAATCCGGAAGTTCAGCAGGCCGCTGAGAAGGCGGCAACCGATACCTTGCCTCGCCTGGCGTCGGGTGAGGTGGCCAAGGCGCTGGAAGCGGCGGTGGTTGTCACCGCCAAGGATACCGGCGAGGTGTTGGCGCTGGTGGGGGGCAAAGACCCCCGCTTTGCCGGTTTTAACCGGGCAGTTGACGCCCGGAGGCCTATCGGTTCGCTGGTGAAGCCGTTTATCTACCTGACGGCGCTGTCTCAGCCGGAGCGCTACACCTTGATTTCGCCGGTTCAGGATAAGGCCTTCACCCTCGAGTTTGACGATGGTCGGCGCTGGCAGCCGCAGAACTATGATGGCAAGGAGCGTGGCCTGGTGCCCTTGCATGAAGCTCTGTCCCGCTCGTACAACCTGCCGGCCGTGCGTGTAGGGCTGGATGTGGGCATACCGGCGGTGCAGGAGACGCTGAGGGCCTTTGGGGTGACCACGCCTATTTCGGATTATCCGTCGCTGCTTCTGGGTTCCATTTCCCTGTCGCCGGTGGATGTCGCGCAGCTGTATCAGGGTCTGGCAACCTCCGGTTTCAATACGCCCCTGCGTACCATTCGGGAAGTCACGGATGCCGCGAATGAGCCTTTGTCCCGGTATAGCCTGAAAGTGGATCAGGTGGCCGATCCTGCCGCGGTGCATCTGGTGCAGTATGTTATGCAGGAAACCATGCAGGAAGGCACGGGCCGGTCAGCCTACTACCGGTTACCGGATTCCCTGACACTGGCAGGCAAGACCGGTACTACTGACGATGGCCGTGATTCCTGGTTCGCCGGTTTCAGTGGCGACCTGCTGGCGGTCGCCTGGGTCGGCCGTGATGATAACGGCCCGACCGCGTTGACCGGGGCTTCCGGCGCCTTGCCGGTCTGGTCTGCCACCATGGCGCAGATTCCCCAGCACGGTTTCTCACCGGTGATGCCCGATGGCGTTCAGTATCACTGGGTGAACCCTGGCGAACAGGCGCTGACTGGAGAAAACTGCGACAATGCCCGGCTGATTCCGTTTATCGCCGGCAGCGAGCCGGAACAGCACACAGGCTGCAACGGCAGTCTTGGCCGGCAAATTCGAGGTTGGTTTGAAGGATTGTTTCAATGAATAAACAAGTGATTATACGGTCAGCCTGTCTGGCCCTGTTTGTCGGCCTGGCCGGTGGTTGCGCCACCGGGCCGGGTGGCGGCTCCATCTATGTGCCCGTGGGGGGCGATGACCGCCGTTCGGCGCCGGAACCACCACGCACCGGTATTCCTGAAGAGCAGGATGAACAGGTATGGCGCAAGAGTGAGCAACCGACGGTCACTGAGCCGGACTCGCCGAGCACCCGGGCGCCCAGCTACAGCGAATCCGGTGACCAGTTGCCGGCCGCCGCTCTTACGTTGGTGCGTGATGCCGATCAGCGCCTTCGGCAGGGTGATTCCGCCGGCGCCATCGCCCGACTGGAACGTGCCCAGCGCATTGCGCCAAGATCTTCCGAAGTCTATTTCAAGTTGGCCGAGGCTTACGTTGCCGGGGACAATCTGGGGGCTGCGGAGCAGTTTACTCTGAAGGGACTCTCGTTGGCGGGCAACGATGAACGCATGCAGCGTTCAGGCTGGTTGCTGCTGGCGGATATCCGCCGGGCTCGCGGTAACGTTGCGGGGGCCGATCAGGCCGAGGCCCGGGCTGCGGCGTTGTAAAAACAAAAAGGCGCGGATAACCGCGCCTTTTTGTTGCTTTGATAAAACGACTTACGGGGTTACCTGAATATCAAAGTTTGCTGTGGAGGTCTCACCCTCGCTGACTTCCACATTTTGCTGGCCAACAAACGTGAGTGCGTCATCGGCGGGTTCCCCGTTTTCGGTCTCGACGAAGTCATCGCCACAGCTATAGCTGACGGTATATTCACCGGTCGGAATGAAGGCTGCGGTGTAGGTGTATCCTGCGTCCCTGAAGTTCACCGGCACCACAATCAGCGGCTCATTGGCACTGCCGATATCATCCGGTTGTTGATCGTACCCTTCATGCACGTAGATGTTGCCGAGGAATGATGTGTCATCCACGTTAGCGGTATCCTCGCATTCCTGGGTGATGAGATCCGCGGTTACAGTGCCTGCAATTGTGCCGACGGTTGAGTTATCAACCAGTCTCACCACAGGCTTCAGTTTGTAGGTGTTGTTATTTTGCGGGTTAACAATGGATTTGCGGACATCGAAGTCGATGGTCAGAGCAACTGCGCCACCGGCAGGAATCACAAACCCACTGGTTTGGACGCCGCGCGCTGACGGAGTCGTGAGGGGATATTCGTTACCCCCGATCACAATCGTATTGTTGTTCCCGACTTCAAGCCTCATCCAATTGTAATCGCCGGCCGGAACTTCTTCGTCCTGAATCAGTGATTCGACCACTCCACCCTGAAGATCAAGCAGATTGATGGGAGTAGGAAAATCAAAATCATACCTCAGTCGGCCGCCTTCTGCGGATTGCAGAACGAGGGCCTCTACCTCAATGTTCACAGACTCGGCGTTGTCGATAGGCGCATCGGTAAGCCCGACGCTGACTGTGCCAGTTGCAGGTGAGGTTTCACTGCTGCTGCCATTGCCACCACATGCTACCAGTGCGCTGGTTAGCGCAGAAACGACAAATACTCTGCTCAGTTGCTTCATAAAACCCTCCGGTTTTTTGGTCCAGTTCTGGCCTGGTCGTTGGGTGCCAGTCAGAACCCAACGCAGAGGGTTTGAAAAAGGTTCCGGTTGTTGCATTAACATTCGGCCATAAATCCGTCATTATCGCCTGGAGTGCACACAGGGCGGGCGTAAGATAGACTGCCCTCTTCCAGAATTTCGATCAGGCAGTTGGTCTTTGGCAATTTTCCCTTTCCGCCCGTCCGCACAGAAACGTTTCCATCGGTTGGTTCAGCCCCACCTCGAGGGGATGTATGCGTTTGCCTACCGTTTGACCGGAACCCGTCAGGACGCTGAGGATCTGGTGCAGGATGTGGTCGTCAAACTGTATCCCCGATTATCCGAACTGGAGACGGTGGAACAGCTTCGACCCTGGCTGAACCGTGTGCTTTATCGTCAGTTTGTGGATTCGATTCGCCGCAGGGGGCGCCGTGCCGACCGGGCAGCCAGTGAACTCATGGAGGCGGACCACCAGGCGGATTGGTTCGATGCGCTGGAATCTGATGATGCCACGCCAGAACTTGTCTTCGATCAGTCGCGCCTCGGCTTCATGCTGGACGAGGCTATGGACCGGCTTTCGCCAGATCAGAGAACCTTGCTGCTTCTGCATGATGTTGACGGCTGGCGACAGGAGGATGTGGCCGAGGTACTGGGTGTTGCGGTTGGTACCGTGAAGTCGCGATTACATCGCAGCCGCGCCACGTTGAGAAAACACCTGCAACAGCGTTTGGAACCGGAAAGCGACAACCGGCGTGTTGAGGAGTGAGGTGATGACCATGTCCTGTCCAAGCATTCGATCACAATTACCTGATTATGTCAGGGCGACACTCCCCGAGAATGAGGCAGGAGTGGTGCGTGAGCATTTGCAACGTTGCCCGCGGTGCCGGCGTCGTTGTGATAGGGAAGAAGTGTTGATGTCCCGGATGGCGGCGCAGTTTGATGTGCCTCCGCCGGCCCCGGATTTTGAATCGCGGGTGTTTGGGGAGTTGTCTTCCGGTTCGGGCCGGCGTGTACACATGGCGTGGGGTGGTGCGGTGGCGGTAGCACTGGCATTGGGGTTGTTCATCGGGCAGTTCGGATTGTGGCAGCCTGATGAGGCTGGTCATGAGGCTGTCGCTGTGGCGGAGGTGGTGGACACCCCCGTTGTCGCGCCGTTGGAGAGAACCGTACGCCTTGCATTCACGTCGGGAGAGCCCCTGGATGACGTTACCCTTACCTTGAATCTGCCGCCTCATGTGGAAATCGCAGGCTTGCCCGGGCAGCATCAGGTGCGCTGGCAGGTGAGCCTGGAACAGGGTGACAATGTGCTGGCATTACCCCTGCGGATTATGTTCCCCGGGGACGGCGAGCTTGTTGCCGAGCTGGATGCTGAAGGCCGGCAGAAAGTTTTTCGGGCCACCATACCCGATTACCCGGGGGCGAGCCGGCATGCCCCTGTGGATGTTAAGGAGCCTGCAACATGAGTGGTTATAACGGATCCCTTGGCTTCGCAACCGCTGGCCTTATACTTGCCCTGATGTCCGCGCCGGCGTTTGGCCGGGACGATCTTGACGTCACCATGCGGCTGGTTGGTGAGAATGAGGACGTAACGGAATCGGTTGCCCGTGAAATTCGGTTGCCGGAGCTACCGGCACTGGAGCGTCGTTCCTCCGGGCTTGGACGTGGCGATGGTGAGCCGCCGGGCCAGCAAATTCGCGAGCAGGCCCGTGAAAAAGGGCGGGATTTTGGTCAGTCCATGTCAGAGCGTGCCCGCGACGTTCGTGAAAATCGGCCGGAGCGGCCTGGTTCCGACAAGCGCCCCGATATTGATCCTGGCAAAAAGCCGGAACTCCCGCCTCAATCCTCGAAGCCGTAACTCAAAGCTTGTGGTAACCTCGGTTTCCGTCAACGGTTTTCTATTTATTGACTGAACCCGGGGTTGTTCTTGCGTCTCCTCTTCATCTTTTTGTTTCTTCTCGGTCAGCCCCTGTTGGCCCAATCCGCTTTCTCTGATGGGGCAAGCGAAGCTCTGGCCCAAGGCGTGGTCCAGTTTCAGCAAGGCAACCTTGGTCAGGCCCGGGAAAGTTTCCAGTTGGCTGCAGAGCTGGGCGTTCAGTCTCCCTCACTGCATTATAATCTGGGCGTGGTCTGTTATCGGCTGGAGGATTATCCGGCGGCCCGGCAGTGGTTTTCCCGTTTACTGGACGGTGACGATCGCGCCTTGGCCACGTACAACCTGGGCCTGGTCGCCCTTGCTGATGATCGGCCAGGGGAAGCCCGTAAATGGTTTGAGGAAAGCCTTGCGGCATCACCACCGGAATCTGTCCAGCGTCTTGCCGAGCAGCAGTTGGCAAAACTCGACGGCCTGGCACTTCTTCAGGGCGAGCGCCGAGTGGATGCCTACGGCTATTTGTCCCTCGGCGCAGGTTACGACAGCAATCTCTCGGCAACTCCCGAAGACTCCGCCAGTAATCGGGGAAGTGCGCTTGGCGAAGTGATAGCCGCCGGTTCGGTTGACTATGCATTGCATGCCCACCGTTGGCTCTCGCTGGATCTGATCGCGTTTGCCCGACACTATGCCGAGGACGGCGATTACGATCAGCAGTTGTTACAGGCGCGCTTCGGAGTCATGCGTGCCTGGGGGCTTTGGGCGGTTGGTATCCGGCCCGTGGTGTCGCGTTCGTGGCTTGACGGAGATAGTCTGGAAACCCGCTGGGGTGCTGAGTTTCTGGCCCGGTCTGCCGAGTGTTCACCTGCCGAAGATCTGAGGTGTGACGTGACGTTTGCCGTGGAGCAGGTGGATGGTGGTGACGGCTACCAGGCCTACGATGGCCAGTGGTACCAGCTGAAGGCAGGGCTGGGTTATCCGTTTGGTGATCTGGACCTGGCAGGCGAGTACCGCCTGGAACTGAACAACCGGCAAGATCTGGACGTGCCCGAACGGTTTGTCAGCGTATCGCCCACAAGGCACGAGCTTATTCTGGAAGCGAATTATCAGCTGTCGCCGGGGTTGGCGCTGGCCGGTGAACTGTCGGTTCGCCATAGCCGCTATGGCAAGCCGCATCGCTGGGTTGAGTCGGGGATATTGGTGGAGCGCCGGCGGGAAGACGTCCTGACCGGAGTAAGGCTGATGGCTGAGTATGATCTCACTGCGCGCTGGTTATTAAGGCCACAATGGTTTTTCCGTCATCAGCAGAGTGAGCTCAACGAATACGATTATCGCCAGCATACGCTGTTGCTCTCCCTTGAGGGCGTATTCTAGCTCTGCGGAGGTTTGCCCCCGGATTGATGCCGGGGGCAATGGTGCCTCACAACGTTTTCATGACCTTGCGCGCAGCCGCAAGCGTGAATTCAATATCCTCATCGGACAACGCTGCGGTGGTAAAGCCTGCCTCGAATGCTGAGGGCGCAAGGTAAACGCCTTCCTTCAGCATGCCCTGGAAGAACGCTTTGAAACGTTCCACGTCACAGGCCATCACCTGGTCAAAGCGCGTGATGGATGGTTCGGTAGTAAAGAAGAAACCGAACATGGCACCCGCGGACTGAACCGCCAGTGGAATGCCTGCTTCATCCGCTGCCGCCTTGAAGCCATCCTTCACCCGATTGGTTTTTTCCGTCAGCCGATCGTGGAACCCGGGCTCGGAAATGGCATTCAGAGTGGTCAGCCCGGCGGTCATTGCCAGCGGGTTACCGCTCAGGGTGCCGGCCTGATAAACCGGGCCCAGCGGCGAGATATGCTCCATGATTTCGCGTTTGCCGCCGAATGCACCGACGGGCAGTCCGCCGCCAATCACCTTGCCCAGAGCCGTCAGGTCCGGTTTCACCCCGTAGAATGCCTGGGCGCCGCCGAGCGATACCCGGAAACCGGTCATCACCTCATCGAAGATCAGCACGGTGCCGTGCTCATCACACACTTCCCGCAGCGCTTCCAGGAAGCCGGGCACGGGCGGGATGCAGTTCATATTGCCGGCTACGGGCTCAACGATAATGGCCGCGATCTGGTCGCCCATCTGGCGGAAGGTATTACGAACCTCGTCAATATCGTTGTAGGTCAGGGTCAGGGTATGCTCCGCCAGGCTAGCCGGAATTCCCGGTGAGTTCGGTACACCCAGGGTCAGGGCGCCAGAACCGGCTTTGACCAGCAGGGAGTCCACGTGGCCGTGGTAGCAACCTTCGAATTTCACGATCTTGTCGCGGCCGGTATAGCCGCGGGCTAGGCGGATGGCACTCATGGTGGCCTCGGTGCCGGAGTTGACCATGCGCACCAGTTCGATGGACGGCACCAGCTCACACACCTTTTTCGCCATCTCCGTTTCAATGGCGGTGGGCGCGCCGTACCCCACGCCCAGATCCACCTGAGCGTGCAGCGCCGCTTTGATGCGGGGGTCGGAATGGCCCAGGATCATCGGGCCCCAGGAACCAATAAAATCGATGTACCGCCGGTCATCCTCATCATAGAGATAGGCGCCCTCGGCGTGTTTGAAAAAGACCGGAGTACCGCCAACACCACGGAATGCCCGTACCGGGGAGTTCACGCCGCCGGGAATGTATTTCTGGGCCTGTTCAAAGAGGGTTTCGGAATGATTCACGGTTGTCTCCTGTTATTCGGAAAGTGAAAAAAGTGGATGATGCCGGGCGAACAGGCGGTGAAATACCTTGGCCCGGGCTTCTATATCTGAGGGTTGGCCGCCGAACAGGCCGCCGACTACGGCAACCAGGTCTGCCCCGGCACGGATCAGGGGCTCCGCATTGTTGCCGGTGATTCCGCCTATGGCTGTAATGGGTAACCCAAGGGCTTTTGCCTTGGTTAAAACGTCCGGCGAGGCCGGCGGCGCACCGGGCTTGGTGGTCGAATCGTAAAAGCGGCCGAAGGCCAG
>CETO01086119.1_pt1 | contig 11310 bp, 9 predicted proteins | sample 531351 | NCBI WGS metagenome assembly CETO01 (sample SAMEA2622678, study PRJEB7988) | marine metagenome | isolation source: saline water (ENVO:00002010), including | reverse complement strand
GGTGAGCACGCCGACAACAACGTTGATATCCAGGAATTCATGGTACAACCTGTTGGCGCTAAGAGCTTTAAAGAAGCACTGCGCATGGGCGCTGAGATCTTCCACAACCTGAAAAAAGTACTGTCTGCAAAAGGCCTGAACACCGCCGTAGGTGATGAAGGTGGTTTCGCACCAAACCTGAGCTCTAACGCTGAAGCTCTGGCAGTTATTGTGGAAGCGGTAGAAAAAGCCGGTTACACCATGAATGAAGACGTTACCCTGGCACTGGACTGTGCGGCGTCAGAATTCTACAAAGAAGGCAAATACGTGCTGTCTGGTGAAGACAAGTCATTCGATTCAGAAGCCTTTGGTGACTACCTGGCAGAACTGTGTGAACAGTACCCAATCGTATCTATCGAAGACGGTCTGGACGAAAGTGACTGGGACGGCTGGGCAAGCCTGACTAAGAAGATCGGTGACAAAGTACAGCTGGTTGGTGATGACCTGTTCGTAACCAACACTAAGATCCTGAAGCGCGGTACTGAAAACGGTATCGGTAACTCAATCCTGATCAAGTTTAACCAGATCGGTTCACTGACCGAGACACTGGAAGCCATCAAAATGGCGAAAGACGCCGGCTTTACCGCCGTTATCTCTCACCGTTCAGGCGAAACCGAAGACGCCACTATTGCCGATCTGGCAGTAGGTACTGCAGCGGGCCAAATCAAAACAGGTTCACTGTGTCGTTCTGATCGTGTTGCTAAATACAACCAACTGCTGCGCATCGAAGAAGCGCTGGCAGGTAAAGTGGCTTACAACGGTCGTAGCGAAATCAAAGGCCAGTAATAAATACGGGGCAGGCTAGGTAGCCTGCCCTGCTTTTATTGCCGTACCGATGACCATTCATGACGCCGTCTTCTGATCACGCTGATCACGCGTCACAACAAACAGATTTCTTCCAGGCGGTTGAATCTGACACCTCACAACGCGAATTAGCCGAGTTGTGCAATGCGCTGTATGAGCGGGAATTACAATTCCTGTCTGCACATGGTCCCAAACAAATTAATTTACTACGCCGCAGATTGGCAGGCTTGAGCCACCATGTAAAACGCACGGCTCGATTTTTGGTAAGTCGCACTACACCACTCGCTCTGGATGAACACAACGCCAGTTGGCAGGCCAAACAGCCAGCGAAAAGCCCGGCACGTAACGCCGATTCAGACGTCTGTGCACAATGGTTGGAAAAGCATGCCAAAGTCGGCCTGGTTATTCCCGTCCGCGTGCAGGAATTCGACAACGAGCACATTGAACTGGACTCTATCGACAAGGTCCAGCTTGAAAACCAGACGCTGCATATCAACAAGTTTGGCTGGTTTGATTTTAATGGTAACTCACTGGAAGAGGCGCGTTTCGCTCCAAGGCTGATTAATCTGGTAAAACCCACCAAGACCATCGTGACTTCGGCATGCTGTGGGCACAGTTGGAATCACAAAGGTAAAACACTGCCGCGCCGCTTGTCTATCAGAGAAATGCTACTGGTCAGTACACTTGACTGGCGTCATTTCAGCGCCGCGAAAATGCCGCCTAAATTCTAATTACAGCCCACTGTTGACGGCCAAAGATGATTTTTATCCTAAAAAAGGCCGAATACCGTAATTTATAACTAAAACTTATAGCGAAAATTGGATTCAGTGGTTGACCTTATCCTGCTCAGCCTGTACATTTACCCGCATTGAAACAGTCGCACAAATTCTGCTTTTCAGGACAACCATGTTTAAGCAAACTATGATTCTATCTCTTCTACTCCTTATGGCAGCAAGATTGCACGGGTAGATTGCGACTAAGCGAATAACACACAAAAACCCGTGCTAAGCACGGGTTTTTTTTTAACTTCACAACATGAGTACCAAGCCATGACGAATCAGGTAAAAATATTTGATACGACCTTGCGTGACGGCGAACAAGCTTTGCCAGCCAGTTTGAGTGTAAAAGAAAAACTGCAGATCGCACTGGCACTCGAACGTCTTGGTGTGGATATCATTGAAGCGGGTTTCCCGGTGTCTTCGCCGGGCGATTTTAAATCTGTGCAAATGATTGCCAAAGAAGTGAAGAATGCCACGGTAGCAGGTTTGTCACGCGCGTTACCTGCCGATATTGATGCCTGTGGTGAAGCATTGAAGGTTGCTGACCAATTCCGGATTCATACTTTCATTGCTACGTCAGATATTCACGTAAGCAACAAGTTGAAGAAAACCCAGGAAGATATCGTTGAGATGGCCGTTGCGGCGGTGAAACACGCAGGCCGTTATACCAATGATATCGAATTTTCCTGTGAAGATGCCGGCCGTACTCACATCGACTACCTGTGCCGCATGGTAGAAGCGGTCATCAATGCAGGTGCCACCACGGTCAATATCCCGGACACCGTGGGTTATACAACGCCAACCGAGTTTGGCGGTATCATCAAGCAACTGTTCAATCGCGTCCCTAATATCGACAAAGCCACGATTTCTGTGCACTGTCACAACGATTTGGGCTTAGCGGTAGCCAACTCTCTGGCTGCGGTAGAAAACGGAGCTCGTCAGGTAGAATGTACCATTAACGGTATCGGTGAGCGCGCGGGTAACTGCTCACTGGAAGAAATCGCCATGATTCTGCAGACTCGCCAGGCTATGTATGACCTGAATACCAATATCAACTCGAAGGAAATCAGCCGTACGTCCAAGCTGGTTAGTCAGTTGTGTAACATGCCGGTTCAGTCAAATAAGGCGATTGTCGGTAGTAACGCATTCAGCCACTCATCAGGTATCCACCAGGACGGTGTCTTAAAAGCGCAAAATACCTATGAAATTATGACTCCCGAAAGTGTCGGCATTAATAAGAACCACCTGAACCTGACATCACGTTCAGGCCGCCATGTTATTAAACACCGCTTACACGAGCTGGGTTATAAAGAGTCTGATTACGATCTGGAAGCCATTTATGCGGCGTTCCTGAAACTGGCCGACAAGAAAGGACAGGTGTATGACTACGATCTGGAGGCACTGTTGTTCTTCGATCAGCAGAAACACGATCAGGCTTACTATCAGTTAACGTATCTGCACGCGACATCGGGCAAGGAAATCATTCCAAGCGCCACTGTGCAGTTAAAAATTGGTGACGAAATTGTCACCCGCAGCGAAACCGGTAATGGTCCGGTAGACGCCTCTTACAAAGCCATTATGGCCATGTTGGGACATAATGATTTAGAAGTTGTCGACTTCAAACTGGATTCAAAAGGCGAAGGTGCTGACGCACTGGCCTCAGTGAGTGTGATCACTGAATACAAAGGCCGTCGTTTCCACGGCATCGGCCTGGCAACCGACATCGTCGAAGCCGGTGTAAAAGCCCTCATCTTCGTATTAAACAACACGTATCTGGCTGATCAGATTGATCAGCAAAAGCATCAACAAGACCGCGTAGCAGGAGTATAAATGAGTCAGTATAACATTGCCGTACTTGCCGGAGATGGCATCGGCCCGGAAGTCATGCAGGAAGCCAATAAGGTACTGGATGCCATCGAACAGAAATTTGCTGTCTCATTTAACCGTACTGCTTACCCTGTTGGCGGTTTTGCTATCGACACAGAAGGCGAAGCCCTGCCAGCCAAAACCCTGCTGGGCTGTGAGCAAGCTGATGCCATTTTATTCGGCTCTATCGGCGGTCCCAAGTGGGATACCCTCCCCCTGGAACAACGCCCGGAACGCGCAGCGCTGTTAACCCTGCGCAGTCATTTCGACTTATTCAGTAATTTGCGTCCGGCAAAAATTTACGCGGGTCTGGAAGATTTATCTCCCCTGCGTAAAGACATTGCTGCCAGCGGTGTAGACGTATTGGTTGTGCGCGAGTTAACCAGCGGTATTTACTTCGGTAAGCCAAAAGGCCGTGAGGGCGAAGGTGAAGAAGAATATGCCTTTGATACCATGCGCTATAGCAAACGTGAAATTCGTCGTATTGCTGTCAGTGCGTTCGAAGCAGCCATGAAACGCGGTAAACGTGTTACCTCGGTAGACAAAGCGAATGTACTGGTCTGCAGCCGTCTGTGGCGCGAAGTAACTGAAGAAGTCGCCAAGGATTACCCGGAAGTCGAGCTGGAGCACATCTATATCGACAACGCGACCATGCAGCTAATTAAAGACCCTGCACACTTTGACGTAATGCTGTGTTCAAACCTGTTTGGTGACATCATTTCCGACGAATGCGCCATGATCACGGGCTCCATGGGATTATTACCTTCTGCCAGTCTCAACGAAGACGGCTTTGGTATGTATGAGCCAGCTGGCGGTTCAGCCCCTGATATCGCGGGTAAAGGCATTGCCAACCCTATCGCGCAAATCCTGTCTGCATCAATGATGTTGCGTTACAGTCTGAACCTGACTGACGCAGCCGATGCCATCGACAGTGCCGTGGTAAATGTATTGGAAGCTGGCATTTTAACAGGCGAATTATTGCCAGCAGATCAGCGTCACAACGCGGCGAACACCGTACAGGTAGGTGACGCCATTGTTAAACACATTCTGGCTTAGGAGCGTTCAGACTCATGGCTAAAACCTTATACGATAAAGTCTGGCAAGCACATGTGATTGACCAGATAGGCGAAGACAGCCTGATTTACATCGACCGTCATTTGATTCACGAAGTCACGTCACCCCAGGCTTTTGCCGGGCTGAACGAAAAAGGCCGCAAAGTGCGCCGTCCGGACCGCACTTTCGCAACCATGGATCACAGCATATCTACCCGCAGTCTGGCACTGGATGCCTGTGGCCCACAAAACCAATTGCAGTTGCAAACGCTGGCGAAAAACTGTGAGGAGCACAATGTAAAACTGTTCCCGGTTGGCCACCAGAAACAAGGTATCGTGCACGTCATGGGCCCGGAATTGGGCTTAATTTTACCCGGCATGACCGTGGTATGCGGTGATTCTCACACTGCCACGCACGGTGCCTTTGGCGCATTGGCATTCGGTATTGGTACGTCTCAGGTCGAGCATGTACTGGCGACTCAAACACTGAAACAAAGCCGCGCTAAAACCATGCAAATTAAAGTTAATGGCAAACTGGCGACAGGGATTACCGCCAAAGACATCATTCTGGCAATAATTGGCAAGATTGGTCACGCAGGTGCTACCGCGCATGTTATTGAATACTGTGGCGAAGCCATCGAAGCCTTATCGATGGAAGAGCGCATGACCATTTGTAACATGAGCATCGAAGCCGGTGCCAAGGCAGGTATGATTGCACCAGACCAGACCACTTTTGACTACCTGCAGGGTCGCGAATTTGCCCCCAAAGGCGCAGACTGGGACGCAGCCGTCGCTTATTGGAAAACGCTGTTTACCGATGAAGGCGCACAGTTTGATACCGTTGTTGAACTTGAAGCAGCGGATATCGCGCCTCAGGTTACCTGGGGTACCAACCCTGGTCAGGTTATCGGTGTAACAACACCCGTACCTGGCCCGGAAGATTTCAGCGATCCGGTAGAAAAAGAATCGGCAAGAAAGGCACTGGCTTACATGGGTATAAAAGCCGGTGATAAACTGGCCGATATACCTGTTTCACATGTGTTTATTGGTTCCTGTACCAATGGTCGTATTGAAGATTTACGTGCCGTAGCGTCAATCGCCAAACAAGGTAAAGTATCCGAGAACGTAACAGCTATCATTGTTCCGGGCTCAGGCGCAGTCAAGCGTCAGGCGGAAGCGGAAGGTCTGGATAAAATCTTTACCGACGCCGGCTTTGAATGGCGCTTACCGGGCTGTTCAATGTGTCTGGGGATGAACGATGACCTGCTACAAGCCGGTGACCGTTGTGCGTCTACCAGCAACCGTAACTTTGAAGGCCGTCAGGGACGTGGTGCGCGGACTCACCTGGTAAGTCCGGCAATGGCCGCCGCCGCTGCATTACGTGGTAAGTTTGCCGACGTCAGAGATTTTCAGGAGTAAACCATGAGCGAATCAACTACCGGAATTAGCGTATTAACCGGCACTGCCTGCCCACTGGATCAGGCCAACGTTGATACAGACCAAATCATTCCAAAACAATTCCTGACCAGCGTGAGCCGCGCAGGTTTTGGTAAGCACCTGTTCCACGACTGGCGCTATCTGGATCTGGAAGAAAAAGAGCCAAATCCGGAGTTTGTGCTGAACAAACCTGAACACGCCGGCGCAACGATATTGTTGTCTCGCGAAAACTTTGGCTGTGGCTCAAGTCGTGAACACGCACCATGGGCACTGACCGACTTCGGTTTCAAGGCTGTTATTGCTACCAGCTTCGCCGATATCTTTTACGGCAACTGCATGAACAACCAATTGCTGCCTATTGCGCTGACCAGCGAACAAATGGACAGCCTGTTTGCAGCCGTTGCTGCCGACGCGACAGCCGAAATCGCTATCGATTTACCGGCTCAAACCGTAACGGTAGGTGAGCAAAGCTGGACGTTTGAGATTGCAGAACATCACAAGAACAATCTGGTTAAAGGTCTGGATGCCATTGGTCAAACGTTGGAACTGAGCGAAAAAATCGAATCCTACGAAGCCGACCAACCGGTCTGGTTATAGTAATTTGCTATGGTGGTCGCATTTGTGCGACCACTTTTCTTTTAAACGGGCACTATTCTTTTTACTGGACAATTAAGACCTGTTTCAGTCTGTTTTCCACCCCACCGCCATTGCGCATAAATAATCTCCAATTAAACTCATATTATACAAAAGTTTAATTACTTCTCTACAAACTGCACTATAATTGGTTGTATTGTATGAATGGTTGCCTCAATGAGTAGGAGTGCGCATGCTTCGGTGTATCACCATCGATGAATTATTACCAGGGATGTATGTCAATCAGGTACTTGATGACACCGGTAAAGTCAAAGTCCGTTCAAAAGGCGTGGTTCGTTCGGAAAAAGTCATTGAGGTGTTGCGGGCAAAGGGTGTAGAACGCGTCGAAATTGATTGCACTAAAGGTCTGGCACCAGAAGAAAACAGCGACGCCCCCGTTGAGCCGCCTACCGAATCAGCTGAGCCAGTCAAACAAGCTGACAAGCCTAAACCAGAAATGCAGAATGGCTTCACCTCTGATAGTCTGCAGGCCGCAGAAGCCCTGTATCAAAAGGCTGTCACCATTCAACAGCGGTTTCTCTCACAGTTAGAAGCAGGAAAAGGTGCGGACGTCACCAAACTCAGTGCCCTGACACAAAATATTCTGGAAAGCGTGCTGGAGAATAAAGACGCGTTAATGTGCCTTAGTATGATCCAACGAGGTAAAGACTTTCTGTTAGAGCACTCCATCAACTGCAGCATCTACATGGCCATCCTCACCAATGAGTTAGGTTATGAACAGGATGATGTAGAACAAGCCAGTCTTGCCGGGTTGCTTATGGACACGGGAATGGTCAATCTGCCCAATGAATTATGCGTACCTGAACACCAGTTAAACGATACGCAGCGTCAGGCTTATCAACAGCATGTATCGGAATCTTTAGCGCTGCTTTCCCAGGCAGAGGGAATTTCCGACACCGTTATTGACATTATTAGCCAGCACCAGGAGCGTATTGACGGTTCAGGCTACCCTAACAAATTAACCGACGAACTTATTCACCCACTGGCAAAAGTCGCCGCCGTGATCGATGAATTTTCGCGTCTTGGCATGGCTGCGCCCTTTGGGCAGTCGCTGCCAAACAATAAGGTGCTCAAATCACTGTCACAAAATAGTGGGCTGGACCAGTCATTGGTTAATCGCTTAATTGGCGTGCTGGGTATTTACCCGGTGGGTTCTCTGGTGAAACTGAGCAGTGGCAAGTTGGGCATCGTCAGTCAGAAGAACAGCTCCAACCTACTTACCCCTGTCGTAATGACATTTTATAGCGTTAACAGCGGTCACTATTCTGAAATCAAACGGCTTGATCTGGCAAAGTCCAGTGATGAGATTGTGGCAAGTATCGGCCCGGAAGAGTTTGCTCTCAACCTGCCAAAATTTTTCTCAGAAGTGTTTATTCACCAAATGCCCGGCTAACTGACAGCTGGGCTTGGGCAGGTTCCCAGTCGGCCTGTTACCAGTCAGTTAATGCCGTCATGGCAAACACTTCACCTTCAAATCGCAACACCACCCGCTGTGCTTCAATATTGACAATTTGTACGCGGTCGTCAATCCAGTCGCCTTCGGTTTTATCCTGACCGTTTACTCTAACCCAACGATCGCCTGGCACAGTGGCATACATGTGCGCACTGAAATCCATTGTTGGTAAGCGCGTTAACAACCGTGCCGGCAGTTGGTCGATGCGTTTGATGTCATCATGCACCGTGACTTTGGGCTGAGTGGGCACAGGCTCTTCGCCACTGTCTTCATTTTCCAAATCAGACAGCACTTTGTTAAATCGAGCCATAAGCTCAGGCGACACAGACACATTGTCGTCTGGCTCTGCGTTAATGATGTTCTCTTCGACAACGCCTTCGGACTCAACACTGTCAGCCGCGGGGTCTGGTGTTGCGGCTATATACTCTTCCTGTGCAACTGCATCTGGCTTTTCGGTCTGTGCAGGTTCAGTTTGAGCCACTGGCGAGTCATTCAAACTCGTTTGCTGAGGTGTAGACGTTTGCTGACCGGTTGTAGCCTGAGGTTCAGATGCGACTACTGGTTGCTGTGCAATCGGCGCTGGCGAAACTATGGTTTCGTACCAGGTGGGCAACTTTGCCAATACAAACCCACAGGCTAAACCACCAAAGCCAAGTAACCCGTAAAGAGCAACAGGCTTAAGTGCACGCTGCCACCAGGCTGGTAACCCGTTAACCGTTGGCAAAAACAAACTGCGGTTGAACTGTTCGTTAATCGCCGCATCGGTTTTTCGAGCCTGAGAATCAAACTGCCCACGCAGCAACGCCTGAGTAGGCGTGTTCACTACTTGTTGTTCGTCATCCAGACATATCTCAACGGTTTGATCAGGATCGTATTCGATTTCCTGAACGCCCATCTCAATCAATCCCTGAATCATTGTCTGACTGGTGATCAGGCCGGATTTCTGGATTTTTACCGGACCATTCTGCTGGGTCACTCGAGTGATCATCATGCCCGGCTGAGCATCCTGAATAGCGATAGTCTTCATTACAGACTCCCCCACCAGTAACCAATGACCACTGTGACGCAAAATACCGCGGCCATGGTCAGTGTTTTCTGGCCTTTTAAGCGTTGCTCTACCACGTCATCGCCGAGAATTTGGCTGGCTGCCGCCATCAACAAATGCTTTTTCACAGTGGGTTGCTGTTGAGTAAAGGCCAGTGTCATCGCGCGATCACACAGCAAATTAATCACCCGGGGAATACCCGCGGTTACCCGATACATTGCACGTAACGTCGCCGCACTAAAAATGCTGACATCGCCCCCCGCAACACTCAGGCGGTGACCGACATACGCCTTTACTTCATCGCTATTGAGCGGCAGCAAGTGATAGCGCGCTGTGATCCGCTGTGCAAGCTGACGCAGTTCATTGCGTTTTAACAGTTGTTGCAATTCTGGCTGACCGATTAACACGACCTTGAGTAACTTTTCCCGGTTGGTTTCCAGGTTTGTCAGCAAGCGCAGTTGCTCCAGCACTTCAGGAAGCAAGTGCTGTGCTTCATCAATCATCAGCACGGTATTTTTACCTGCTGCATGGTTGGCGGCTAACTTATTCAGGATCTTGTCGGTAAAATACTTCAGGCTGGCCTGCTGATGTTCGTATTCAATACCCAGCTCATCACACACTGTCGCCAGCAGTTCAATGGCTGACAGCGTCGGATTCAGGATCATCGCTACCTGGGTAGAATCAGGCAATTGCTGCAGCAGCTTTCTCGATACCGTTGTTTTACCCGTACCTACCTCTCCGGTAAGCATCACAAACCCGCCACTCTCCCGTAAACCAAAGGTAAGATGGGCAAGCGCTTCCTTGTGACGTGGGCTCATATAGAGGTAGTCCGGATTAGGCGCAATCGAGAACGGGTTATCGGTTAGTCCGAAATAGTGTAAAAACATGTCAGCCGGTTGGATATTCCTTGTTGCCGGTAAACTATCAGACTCGGGGGTTAAGTCAACAACCCCGTGTTTTCATGCGCTTAGTCAGGCATAATATCGGCTTAACTGAAGGAAGATACACATCTATGCAAACCTACTTAGTTGGTGGCGCCGTGCGCGATACACTGTTACACCGCCCTGTCACAGAACGCGACTGGGTGGTTGTGGGCGCAACCCCGGATCAACTGCTGAACAAAGGCTTTCAGCAAGTAGGCAAAGACTTCCCGGTATTCTTACACCCCAAAACCGGGGAAGAATATGCCCTGGCGCGCACTGAACGTAAATCAGGTGAAGGCTATACCGGCTTTGTATGCCATGCGAGCCCGGATGTCACTCTTGAAGAAGATCTGCGCCGCCGCGATTTAACCGTAAATGCCATGGCCATGAGCGATGATGGCAACATTATAGACCCATTTAACGGTCAGCAGGATTTAATCAACAAAGTTCTGCGTCATGTCAGTGACGCTTTCAGTGAAGACCCTTTACGTGTATTTCGGGTCGCGCGGTTTGCCGCCCGTTACGATTATCTCGGTTTTAAAGTAGCGCCTGAGACTGTCGCGCTGATGACAGCAATGTGCAGTACGCCGGACATCAAAGCGTTAAGTCAGGAGCGGGTATGGAAAGAAACCAGTCGAAGCCTGATGGAAGGCACGCCTGCGGTCTATTTCGAGATATTGAAGAAGGTGGGAGCCCTCAATATATGGATGCCCGAGCTAGATAATCTGGCCGAGTTGCCTTGCCTGTTGTCTCAATTGAACAAATCAGCGGCAGACGACGCGGACTTGCCCACACGCTGGGCGTTACTGTGCTCTGCATTAACAGAAAGCCAGGTTCGTAACTTGGGCACACACCTGAAAGCGCCCAATCTGGAGCAGGATGCTGCACTGAATGCCTGCCAGTTGCTAAATCATTTGGCCGCAGCACAACAAAACGCAGAAGCGCTGCTAAGCGTGTTAAACAAGGTAGATGCCTGGCGCAGACCGGAACGGCTTTCGCAATTACTGCAGGTAGCGAAATACTGGCCAGCAGAACAGCCGACATCCATACAGGCAGAATGCTTTACGGGCTCTCTTGATGTCGCTAAACGCATCGACGTCCAGCGCATTATTGCCAGCGGCGCAAAAGGGCCGGAAATCAAAAAGCAATTAACCGCCCAGCGATTACACGCAATCACTGAATATCTGTCTGAATGTGGCAGTGTTCAACGCAATTAATGCTACAATAGCGCCATTGAACGAAGTGCATATCTGACTAT
>CETO01087868.1_pt1 | contig 11385 bp, 12 predicted proteins | sample 531351 | NCBI WGS metagenome assembly CETO01 (sample SAMEA2622678, study PRJEB7988) | marine metagenome | isolation source: saline water (ENVO:00002010), including | reverse complement strand
TGCAGCTATGATCTCACATCGGGGACTTATTCGCATCTTCCCTAGAACAAAGGCAGGACGAGATAGTACGTTTAAGAGTGTTAAATCAACTCAAAGAGCAGTTACTTCTTACCGAACAAGAAAAAGCTAACTATCAATGGATTGTCATCATCTCAACAACAATCCTAATATTGGTTGTGATCATTTTCGCCCGTAAGCAACTCATGCATAAAGAGAAATACAAAATAATGGCGCTAAGAGACGAATTGACTGGAATTCCAAATCGTCGTGCCATACTTGCTTTCAACAAAAATGTCATAGAAAACATGAGAGACTTACCTCCTTCACTTATTTCTATCGACATCGATTTTTTCAAAGCTGTCAACGACACATACGGGCATGACGTAGGGGATGAGTTGATAAAATCAGTTGCAGACATTCTAACGGCTGAAATTCGCCAGACCGACAAGGCAGGCCGAGTTGGCGGAGAAGAGTTTCTAATCGTGCTCCCTGCCACAGACATAAATAGCGCAATTGAAATCTCAGAGCGAATAAGAAAACGTGTGGAAATTCATCCTCATACGCATCTACGACTCAGTGTGACTGTTAGTATTGGTGTTATACAAGTAACTCAAGATGAATCACTTAGTGAAATAAGCAAACGCTTAGACAAACTATTATACGAAGCAAAAAATTCAGGGCGAAATCGAGTCATGGCCGAGCTCTAGAAAATAAACCAATATTACTTTCAGTTGCGATTATTAGTTTCTTAGCTATCGATTCCCTTTAGTTGAATTTTGCAATAGCCGACTACAGCAATAAAGCAATACTATGGAACGTAGACATGGTAATGAAAGACGGTGTGATCTTTAAACACAACGGCATTGTGGATGAAGCGCTGCTGCTGAATTTTGGGAAGTAGTAGCAGTAAGGTTCACGAAAAGTTTCGCGACAAGGTGCCCGGAAATGATTCTTAGCTTTGCCCTGTTATTGTTAATCAGACTGGCCCCATCGTTACCGATGCAGGGCCAGTGTTAATTCAAAGGCTATTAAGACGGTGTGCCGCCACGGAACAATACCGCAATAGCAGTAAGCGTAACCTTACCGATTACAATAATATCTTTCGCTAGCGCTAGGGGACGACCGGGGAATAGTTGCATTAACTGCCAGCTTCTGAAAATCACGCCTCCCGACGAAATTCACTCACTTAGTACAGCTTTAATGCAGACTGTTTTCACGCAACCTATCAATTTTTGCGTATTACAGACAGATGCGGCTTGGCATTGATGCACTGAACCAGGTTTCTCTTGGGGAATAAACATGACTCTGAATGCACCGGGACACTTTGTATTCTGACCGTCAAATTGACATACCATTTTGGATATATATACTTTTAGTTATGTGGGAGATATTCGAACATAAACGGTTAGACAAACAGCTTTCTAAAGCGCCGTTGGAAATACAAAAGCGTTACGAAAAATGGAAGGATATCGTAACGATTTCAGGTCCGGCTGGTTTGTGTTTAATCAAAGGTTTCAAAGATGAGGCGCTGTCTGGAAATTGGAAAGGCTTTCGCTCTTCTCGTCTAAACCAACAGTATCGAGTTATTTACTCCGTTGAAAACGGAGAACTGTATGTCCAGGTGGTAGAGGTTACCCCTCATGATTATCGCAGGAGATCGTAATGGCAGATTTTCAGAAAGCTAAAAAACGAGTGTCAATATCGACTGGGGAGTCAGTGCGCATCATGCGCGAGCTGCAGGAACTCAGTCAAAACGAATTAGCAAAGTTAGCCGGTATTCCCCAATCAACTATATCGGCAATAGAAAATGACCGCGTAAATTTAGGTGTAGAGCGTGCAAAATCACTCGCCCGAGCTTTAAAATGCCACCCAGCGGTATTGGTTTTCCCGGGCTGGGAAGTTGAAAGTGACAATGCGGCATAACTGAGTGTTTATCACACAGTTCACTTAACTTACGCTCAAATATAGTCGCTCGCAAGATCGTGTAGAAAGTAACGTGTGAGCTCTGCCGCACTGACTTTTGAATTCCTCAAATCATACCTCCCGACGAAATTCACTCACTTAGTACAGCTTTATTGCGGACTGTTTTCAGGCATCCTGTTACTACTCATTCAGTGCCTTTCACTTCTTTCGAATATTTCGAAAAATTGACTTATTTCGAATATTTCGGATAATGCGTGTTGTAATGAACGAACATGACATTCGAAATACGATTATATCCGAGGTGCGATAATGACACGTGTGCAAACACTACCAGATGAGCAAGAGGTTGCTTTGGCAAAGTTGTCCAGCCAAACTCTCAGTGCAGTTCTCGAGACCAAAGGCGGTGTGCAGGAGATAAACGTGGTGAGTAAAAATGGCGAAGTTCATCACGTTAAACTCCCAACCAGCGCACTGGCGCTGATGGTTGAGGTACTGACTCAATTAGGTCAGGGTAACAGTGTGAAAATTACCCCCATTCATGCCGAATTAACCACACAGGAGGCTGCAGATTTGCTGAACATGTCACGTCCAACGTTTATCAAACTGTTAGACTCCGGTGAACTCCCTTATTCAAGAACGGGTAATAGGCGTAAAGTCGCATTTAGCGATGTCATGAGTTACAAACAAAATATTGATGCCAAGCGCCTGGCTGCGTTGGATGAATTATCTGCACTCGATCAGGAGTTAGGGTTAGGGTATTGAATGGCACATTACACTGTAATCCTTGATGCATGTGTAATGTACCCTGCTCCCTTGAGGAGCTTGTTGTTATATCTGGCTCAGACCGGGCTATTCAGAGCCAGATTCACCAACAAGATTCACGATGAGTGGATAAACAATCTACTTAAGAATCGACCAGATCTGTCTTTCGAAAAATTATCCAGAACACGTACATTAATTAATGCACATATGCCAGACTGCTTAATTGAAGGATTTGAACCCTTAGTTGAATCTCTCAATCTCCCCGATCCTAAAGACCGACACGTATTAGCAGCTGCAGTGAAAGGACAAGCAGAAGGGATCATTACATTCAACCTAAAGGATTTTCCCAACGATGTATTATCGCCGCTGGGAGTTGCTGCCATTCACCCCGACGTGTTTTTATGTGACATGCTGGAACTCGATACCGCAGCTGTCTTATTGGCAGCTCAAAATCACAGGCGATCATTAAGAAACCCACCAATGGATGCGCACTGCTACCTGGATGTTCTGCAAAAGCAAAATCTACGTAACTTTACGTCCCGATTAAGAAAGCTCACGCTTTTGCTGTAATAAACCTATAGCTATGTGCTGCCTACGTGGGGATGTGCAAGCTATTAACCAAAATCGTCTCACCCACCAACTCCTCAAACCATTGTAAATCACTTGTTACTTTTCGTTGACTTTTGCTACAACAAAAGAATAACATGAAACATTAATTTCACAATGCGAAACTTAGTGTCGAAATGAAAAGAATTACTCACTGTGTTATTGGAGTCTGTATAAGCTTATTGCTTATCCCTACATTTGCCCAGGCCGAGTCGCCCCGTGTGCTGCGTCTTGCATCCTGGGGGCCGCCTAAACATTACCTGTCGCAGTCGCGCAATGCGTGGATTGAAGCGGTGAACGAGCGGGCGGCGGGTCGCATTCAAATCATTGAATATCCCGGTGGGCAGCTGTATGGCCCTAAAGATATGCACCGTGCGGTAGCGCGTGGGCTCATTGATATGGGCGTCATATTGCAGCCTCGTTTGATGGCTACCGTGCCGTTGTTGCAAGGGGTGTATCTGCCATTTGCCTACGACACCATGGAACAAGCCGCCAATGCTTATGCCGGTGAGTCGCTGGCGATTATTCAGCAAGCCATGCAGGAGAAAAACCTGCAGCTTGTTTACCCGGCATTTAGTGGCGGTGTGCAGGTATTCAGCGCCCAGGGCAGTATCGATGGCATTGCCGACATTAAGAACCTGCGCGTGTTGGCCACCAGCCCTATGGTGACCGACTTACTGCATAAATTAGAAGCCGCACCCGATACCTCGATTCCCCAAAGTGAACAATACATGGCGCTGAAACGCGGTGTAGCCGATGCCATGCTGAACGCCATTGTTACCGGGTATTTTCAGCGCAATCACGAAGTCGCTCCGTTTGTTACCGTCACCGACATGAGCTTCCCTACAGTGCTAATGACCGTAAATCTGGACGTGTGGAATTCACTGCCAGAAGACATCCAACAGATCATGCTGGAAGAAGGCGAGAAACAAAAAGCCTACTCCCTTGGCGCATCTGCGGCCATGGAGGCGCACTTTAAAAAGGTGATCAGCGAGAACGGTGGCAAGGTATCCGCCCTACCCGCAGGCACACGCTCCCTTATTCAGCAAGCCAGCCAACAGGTATGGCAGGAGTGGGCGCAGCGCAATGGCCCTCAAGCCCAGCGCCTGCTCGAACTTAACTTGCCCCAACCGGCTACGTCTCAGGAGTAACTCATGCAGCTTCATCGTTATTCGTTTCAGTACACCATTGATGCCCTGTGTAAAGCTGGCGCATGGCTGGCCGCGTTCTGTTTATTAGTGCTTGCCCTGGTGGTGAGCTACGAGGTTGTAGTGCGCTACACCACCGGTGTGTCCAGCAGTTGGATTCAGGAGTTCTCGGTTTACTTAATGATGGCCGTTGGCTTTTTGGCCGCAGCGTATGCACTTCAAATGAACAGTCACTTCGCTATTACCTTTTTTGTCGATAAGTTGTCGCCGGCCAAGCGCCGCCGACTCACCATTACCACCAACGCGGTGGGTTTGTGTTATTCACTGATGTTTGTGGTGAAAGGCACTGACATGGCTATGGCCATGTACGCGCTGGGCGATACCAGTACCGGCTTAATGCAAACGCCGTTATGGCTGCCAGCCAGTCTGGTGCCCATTAGCGGCGTATTGCTGAGCCTGCAGTTTTTAAGTCACACCATAGACAACATTGCCCAGGGGAGTCACTAAACCATGGATACGTTAATGATTTTACTGGGTATTGTGGTATTCATGCTGGTGCTGCTTAGCGGCTTACCCGTTGCATTCGGGCTGGGCTTTTTAGCCATTTTGTTGCTGAGTGCCTATGTGGGTCCGGATACGGCTACCGACATTGCGGTAGACAAAGCTTACTCGGCTATCGACTCTGACATTCTGGTTGCAATCCCGCTATTTATTCTGGCTGCGCAGCTTATTTCCGCCACCGGTATGGGCAAACGGTTGTTCAATGCCGCTGAGGTGTTTTTATGGCGGTTGCGTGGTGGTTTAGGTGTCGCCACCATTGGCAGTAGCGGCGTGTTCTCTGCTATGACCGGGTCTAGCTTTGTGTCATCGTCGACTATGGGTTTAATTGCTATTCCGGAACTGCGCAAAGCCGGTTACGGAGAGTCCAAAATTGCTGCGGCGATCACTGCGGGCGGCACACTGGGCAGCATGATCCCACCCAGTATCGTGATGATTGTGTATGGTTACCTTACTGACGAGTCAATCAGCAAACTGTTCATGGCCGGTGTGATCCCCGGCTTGCTGCTGATTGTTTTGTATTCGCTGTTTATGGTGTTTACTGGTCATGCCGAACACACCTCCCCTGCACAGAAGCCGTCACAAAAGAAACGCCACGCCGTAAAAGAAGCATTCTGGGGGATCATGGCCCCGGTAATTATTCTGGGCGGCATTTATCTGGGTATTTTCACCGCGTCCGAAGCGGCAGCCGTTGCCGTGGTGTACTGCATGGTGATTGGCTTTGTAGTATATCGTACGCTAACCCTTAAATCCCTGTGGGAACAACTCATGGCCGCCGCTGTCACCTCCGCCATGGTCACCATGATCATTATTGGCGGGGCTATTCTGGGCCACAGCGTAATCTTCGGGCGCATGCCGCAGGAAGTGTTAAGCGCAATTATCAGCATGGATATTTCGCCCATGACGCTGCTGATCATTATTAACCTGGTGTTGTTTGTGCTGGGTATGTTTTTAGAAGTACTGGCGCTAATGTATTTGGTAATTCCGTTGCTGGTGCCCGTCATTGCACACATGGGCTGGGACAACATCTGGATTGCGGTAATGCTGCTGATTAACGTGAACCTGGCACTCATTACACCGCCCATGGGTGGCGTACTGTATGTGGTATCGCACATTGGTAATATGCCGCTTAGCACGGTAATGAAGGGTGCGCTTATGCCTATTGCAGCGCTGATTATTGTGTTAATCCTCACTCTGATCTTTCCGTCACTGGCACTGTGGTTACCAAGCCTGACGTAACCACATCGATTATTCACAAAGCACAAAAAAGCCGGGGGATGTTATTACATCCCCCGGCTTTCGTTTTTCTGATTACTTTACAACCTATATCCCGGTTACTTATTTGCCGGTATCGGGTCCTGACTGCGGTAACGGAACGTGCCTTCGCCAAAGGCGAGTAGATTCCCTTGTGCATCTTTCACTTCACCTGACGCACTATAAATGCGCCGGCCCTGTGCTCTGACTTTGCCACAAGCCGTGATCAGCCCTTCGCTGCACTGGCCGGTAAAGGTCGTGGTGAGCGACAAGGTTACCGAACGGCGAATCACTTGCTCGTCGGGAAAGTAAATCCCGGACTGCGCGCATACAATATCGAGTAAGCCCGACAGCACGCCCCCGTGTAACACGCCTGCTAAGTTCAGATGCTTGGGCTCAATTTGCAGGCTAACAATAGAAAACCCTTTGCCCCAATCGCGATGCTGATAATTTAGCATCGCATGGTAGCCGGTTTCCATGAGCTCATAGGCCATGTCCGGCAGCTTTACTGCAGCGCCGCCTGTCATGACTTGTACCAGCCCAGTACCGATTTAATCTCCAGGAAGTCCTGCAAACCGTGCTCGCCCCATTCCCGGCCATTACCCGACTGTTTGTAGCCGCCAAAGGGCGCGTGTAAATCGGGCTGGGCGCCATTCAAATGCACCATGCCAGTACGCATCTGACTGGCGACACGACGTACTCTGTCTGTATCGGAACCCGACACATAACCGCTCAGGCCATACGGGCTATCGTTGGCGATAGCTACCGCGTCAGAATCATCCCGGTAACCAATGATCACCAATACCGGACCAAAGATTTCTTCTCTGGCAATGGTCATATCGTTCGTTACATCGGTGAATATTGTTGGCTTCACGTAGAAGCCCTGGGTCAGACCTTCCGGTTTGCCCGTACCACCGCATAACAAGGTTGCGCCTTCTTCAATGCCTTGGGCAATCATGGCCTGAATCTTTTCAAACTGACGTTGATGCGCCACCGGGCCAATGCCGGTTTTATCGTTAGTGGGGTCGCCTACCGCATGCTGCGAGGCCTCCCCCACGGCCTTGGCAATGGCAACGACTTCGGCCATTTTGCTATTGGGTACCAGCATTCGCGTGGGGGCCGTACAGGTTTGTCCGGAATTGGCGAACACCGCTTTAATACCGTTGGTAACGGCTTTGGTCATATCGGCGTCATCTAAAATGATATTTGCCGATTTCCCGCCGAGCTCAAGGGCAACGCGCTTCACAGTATCAGCGGCGGCTTTACTCACTTCTGCGCCAGCCTGCGTAGAGCCGGTAAAAGAAATCATGTCGATATCGGGGTGGCGACTCATGTAGTCACCAATTTTGGAGCCTGACCCCTGCACCAGGTTGAACACCCCGGCAGGCACACCCGCCTCGTGCAGTACCTCAGCCAGAATAGCGGCACTCAGGCTGGCATCCTGACTGGGTTTGAGCACAATGGTACACCCCGCAGCCAATGCCGGTGCGACCTTGCACACCACCTGATTCATTGGCCAGTTCCAGGGGGTAATTAAACCCACCACACCAATGGGCTCTTTGCGAATTTCAGTTGTGCCCTGCTGATGACTAAACTCAAAGGACTTCAGTATTTCCAGCGTGGCAGAGAAATGCCCGACGCCCATCGCCGCCTGAGCACTTTGGCTCAGCGACACGGGCGCCCCCATTTCCAGCGTAATCGCCTGAACAATATCGGCGTAGCGTTTTTTGTAGCAGCCAATAATGCGTTCGAGCAGCGCAATGCGGTCTTCAACCGGGCTGACCGACCAGGACGGAAATGCCGCTTTTGCCGCAGCAATGGCAGCATCAACATCGGCACTTTCCCCCATTGCCACTTCGCCGCTAACGGCTTCTGTGGCAGGGTTAATCAGTTTGCGCGTATGCGAGGTGCCGGGCTTTACCCATTCCCCGTTAATGTAAAATTCAGTGGTCTTCGCTTGCATTGTGATTCCTGATTGGCTTAATTCACGACAGGTGAAACGGCGGACTGCGATTGCGGGCTGCGCAGATCAGACAATACGCTATCATCTGGTTCGTCTGCATACAAAGCCGCAACGTCGTTGGCGCGCAATACCTGTACTTTTCGTTGATTAATAGAACGTTTATCTGACATCTCGCCGGTATCCATACTTGGCGGCGTGGTCAGTATACGGGCGCGCTCAATGCGGGTAGACGCGCCGCTGTGTTGTACGTTGTGTTCGTAAAGCGACTGGCGAATTCGAGCGATCACGCGAGGGTGCGCAGCCAGTTCTTCTGTTGTGGCGTCCGGCATGCCGAAGACCCGTTTTACGACGTCTTCGTTAAGCCAAATCAACAGCCCCAGATAGGGTTTGTCCTGACCGGTGATCACCACATCAAACACCAGTGGGGCTAACACGCTTTGTAAATCGATGCGCAGCATACTGGTATGTACCCAGGTGCCGTTAAGCAGTTTGAAGTCTTCACTTACCCTGCCGGCAAACTGCAACCCTTTTTCCGGCTGTTCCGGGTCGAGCCAGCGCACGGCATCTCCGGTGTGAAAGAAGCCTTCGCTATCGAACACCTGTTTATTGAGGGCCTCGGCCTGATAATACCCAGGCGTAATTTGCGGGCCTTTTACGCACAGTTCGTATTTGTCGTCTTTGGGCATTAACTTCAACTGCGTGCCGGGGATAGGCAAACCAATGCTGCCCATTTTGGTGGTTGGCCAGTGCACAATCGTAGTTACCGCGGCGCTTTCGGTTGCGCCCAGTGCGGTGATCATACTGATGCGTTTGCCAGTTTCGCGGATTGCCAGTTGCTGGAAGTGATCAAAGGTTTCCTGAGGCATATCCGAGCCCCCGTAGCTGCACCAGTCCATATGACGGAAAAACGCTTCCCGCAGTGCGTCGTCGCGCTCCATCGCATCCACCAACAGGGCATATACAGCTGGCACGGTGGTATAGCAATTCAGGGGCACGGTTTTAATGTTGTTGAGGGTTTTCTCAAACATTCCTGGAAGCGGTTTACCGTCGTCGATATACAGCGTACCACCGCTTTTGATTACCCGATGTACATTCTGATTCCCGCCGTAAGTGTGGTGCCAGGGCATCCAGTCGAGCAATATTGGCGGGTTATTTTCCTCATCAACGTCTATTACGGTAAGCAGTGAAGCCTGCGTAGAGCACAAATTTGTGTGGGTATTCACTACGCCTTTGGGTTCGCCGGTGGAGCCAGAGGTAAACAGAATTTTCGCAATATCGTCGCCTTGTATAGCTTGGATGGCGTCTGCTACCTGCGAAGTCACAGCGGTGTTGGCCGCATCGGCAAACGATACCGCATAGATCCCTTCAGGCACTTCACCTTCAGCGTACAACACCACACAATGTTCCAACGACAATGCTTTAAGTGCCCTGCCGTAGTGGGTAATGTTTTGCACAAAAATCACCTGGGGCTCAAGCTTGGCAAAAATCGCTTTCAGCTTATTGAAGTCTTTCGACAACAGCGAGTAATTGGGCGAAATGGGCGCAATAGGACAACGCGCTTTCATTCCTGCAAGGTTTACCGCTGCATGCTCCAATGTGTTGTGCGACAGGATCATCACATTGGCTTGAGGCTGGGTATTATCCAGAAACCATTGAGCCAATGCGTCGGTTTGCTTGCCGATGGCTTCATAATTAACGAAAGTCCAGTCTGTATCACTTTCGGTTTGGCATGCTTGCTCGCCGATTGAATGAGCGCGCTTTTCAGCCATAAAACGGCGCTTCGGGTACTTAGCAACCGTGCGCTGGAGCATTTCAATAACGTTGTGATAACTGCGTTGCGGTACGCGATCGCAGTCCACCAGCAGTGAACCATCGTCGCACCGCTGCACATTCACTCTGGGTGCTGCCCAGGGGTTTTCTTTGAAAGGCGGTAAATCAGTCATAGGGCGTCTCTGTATTCTTGGTATTAAACGCTGGCACAACGCGGGTGCCAGCAGGGTAGGGATTCGGTTGATTCAGGCATTGCACGGCAATGTGGTGCTTTCGCAGTGTGCCAATGTCAGACGTTTCAACCGTGATAGGCCGGTAATCGTGTTCAAACTCAAGCCAGTAATAAGCGCGATTTCGCGGGTCGTGGCGACAATCGGTAGCCACTCGCTTAATACTGCCTTCACTGCCCTCGCACCAACTAACGCTTTGTACCTGGTGTGGTGGAATGGCCGGAAAATTGATGTTCACACATGGCGCTTTTTGCCACTTCGCGGCAAGCAACTCACGAATAATGTTCGCCGCATAGGTTTTTGCCGTGCTCCAGTAGATATTGTCGGCGCGCTTAAAGGCCTGACTCAGTCCGATAGCTGGCACGCCAAATTGTGCGGCCACTTTGGCAGCGCCCAGAGTACCTGAAAACCCCACGGCATCGCCCACGTTAGCCCCGCGATTAATGCCGCTTAACACCACATCCACCGGTCCCGGCAGCAAGCTGTTTAGTCCCAGCAATACGCAATCAGCGGGGGTGCCGTTTACACTGAACCGGCGATTTCCGTGCTCGGTAACCCGCAGCGGTGTATTCAACGACAACGACAGGGCCTGCCCGGAGCAATCCTGATTGGGGGCGACCACATACACTTCGCTTGCCAGTTCACCGGCTAAAGCCTGTAAATGCGCAATGCCCTCAGCATCAATGCCATCGTCATTGGTGATCAGAATGCGTTGTAAAAGCGGCTGGCTCATACTTTCATGCCCGGCATATTCAGCGAAGCAGTATTGCCGCCATCCACGGGTAGCGCTTGCCCGGTAATGTAGCTGGCATCGCTACTGGCCAGAAATGCAATCGCCGCTGCGACTTCAGCAGGCTGACCTGCCCGTTTTAATTCACAGCGTTCGCCAAGCCGATGCTCAATGCCTTTTTCTCTGGCTAAGTCGAAGAAGGGGCTGGTCATGCCGGTTTCAATTAACCCCGGACACACGGCATTAACGCGAATGCCTTTGCTGGCTAAATCGCAGGCGGCGGTTTGGGTAAAATTAATCACCGCGGCCTTCGAGGCACTGTAAGCATTGCCGCCCGCACCGGAGCGGATCCCAGCAACCGAAGCGGTATTCACAATTGCTCCGCCCTCGGCCTGACCGGACATAATGGCAGCCACCAGCGAGGTAAGTTTTACGCAGCCA
>CETO01088796.1_pt1 | contig 11475 bp, 10 predicted proteins | sample 531351 | NCBI WGS metagenome assembly CETO01 (sample SAMEA2622678, study PRJEB7988) | marine metagenome | isolation source: saline water (ENVO:00002010), including | reverse complement strand
TGCCTCAATCCAGTAACCGTGTTGCACTCAGTTCCTGCAACCGCCCTGCATATGAGTGACTTCTTCATAACAACACCTCCCTCCGCCCCGCCATAAAAATAAAACTCTTTATAAGCAATAACTTACGATCAGCAGCGCAACCCAATCCGTATTCGCTTGACCGCTTCATATTCACGCTTCAATCACTCCCCTACCCGCCAATGTCGAGCGCGCAGGCGCGGGTACGCCGCCTCGACCGAGGTTGCTGATAGATGAACATGGCACCATCCTTGGGCTCTCGTGACATGGCGGCTTGCCATATAAAGAAAATAGCGCTGTCTCCCTGACGGGTAAAGCACTTATTCCCTGTGGGGTTACACAGGTGAAGCTCCGTTGGTACGCCGCTCTGCCCGCAAACCGCAGATTGCCAAACCCACTGCCAGCGGCGGGTGTCCGGCGGCCAGTAGGATTATTTGCCCTGCTCCACTGGCTGCGCCCGGCCAGCCGGTTGACGTAGCTGGAGTGCACCCAACATCAGTAGATCACGCACTTGAGCTGGGAGCAGTCCGACTGGATGTTCAGCTCGTTGGCGGTACGTATCTGCCCACCGCCTGTGGCAATACGTGCAGCAGTATCTCTCTGCTGCGATGCCAGAACGCTGACAGCAGCAACAGCATGGAGCCGATAAACAGCCCGGAGATAGCCAGGCTGGAGCTAAGCGAGCCGTAGGTCTCGAACAGTTCGCCGAAGGCGTACAACACGTAGATCAGTGACGACACCATCAATGCACGGCGATCCACGGTGATGGAAACCACCGCCAACAGCAGGTAAAGGACAATGACGGCAGCGATGCCGAACAGACCGCCATTGCCGTCAAACAGACCCAGCGCAGAAAACACCGGATGCACGATCAACGGAGCAGCCAGCAGGTGCAACCAGAAGGCAACATCTGACTTTCTGGTGGTTCTATCAACGTCCTGCGCGTCCCAGCGCATCGCCAGCAGGAAGGTGGCCAGCCCTGCGCAGCAGAGGAAGTAGTTGGTGAACTCGCGCAAGCCTTCAATCTGCATCAGCAGCGCCAGCAGGAACGCAAGCAGGCTGGCGACACCGGCAGCGACGGTGATCGGTACATGAAACTGGTGCCAATGCGCCCAGGCCGCGATCGCACCGATGGCGGTAGCAACCATGATCGCGGTGTCTTTCTCTATTCCCGCCGCAACCTGCGCGAAGACAAGGAACGCAACCGTACTGAGTACAAAGGATGCCAACAGCAGCACCGCAGGCAGTGCCAGCTTGCGGCGTTTGACGAAGAATACCGACAACCCCCACGACAGCAGCGCAACCACACAGAAGCCCAACGCAGGCGACTGCAGGCCAAACACCCAGCCCGCCGACGCCAGCAGGATGAACGCTGCAATGCTGACGAAGATGTCGTTAAAGCCGGATATCAGCCGGAAGTTCTCTTCATCCACCAGGCGGGTATGGGCGCGGCCAGACACAAAGCTGCGGAAACGCTCAACTGCCGTTTCATCCAGCACACCGTCCTTTACTGCTGCGTACAAATCTTCGTCTGTGTACATCGCGTTGTTCGCTCCTTGATCAGGTATCGGGCCAGATTGGCAGCATCCCTTGCACAGTCGCTGCGCGATGAGTGGTTTGGCTCAGCCCGAATGCTCCTCAAACAACTTCATCGCCAGCAACCCATGCCCCACCGCAGCACCGGCACGCAGCGCAGAGGCGATAAATACCGTTTCGGCCAGTTCTTCCTTGGTGGCTCCTGCCTTGACCGCGTTCTCGACGTGGGCATCGATGCAGTAGGAGCACTGGGTAGACAAAGCAACAGCGATAGACATCAGTTCACGGTATTTCTCTGGAATCGCGCCGTCTTTGCGCTCGGCTGTGGCCTTGAGATTGAGGAAGGCGGTGGCTTCTTTGTTGGCGGCCTGCATCAGTTGCTTGGCGTAGGCCTTGTCACTGCGGGACTGGTAGTCACTCATTGGTATGGTGCTCTTGTTATTGTGATCTGAGGGTATAGCTGGGGTTGGCACAGGAGCGCTCAAGTGCCCTTGCGTTCGTAAGCCGGCTGGTCGTAGTGGTTGTAGTCGATGGTCGCTTGCGGCCAGAGGCTAGCGCTTGACTCTCGCCGCTCGGCGATGGTTTTGCCGAACACCGAGAAGTGCACCCGCTCCATCAGGTCGGCCAGTTGCTGGCTGGTGGCAAAGCCCATAAAGACGGCGCCTTGCATAAAGCCTTCGAGGCGATGCCGGTCCTGATCGGGGAGTTTGTAGCCATCACGCGAGGCTGAAAAGTGTTTGCGCAGGCGTTGTTCGATTTCGGAAAGATACTGGTCTGCAGTCATGGGCTCGAACTCGCATCGGGATTGGAGACAGAACCCCTATCTTGCGTCGGGTTGACTGCAGGCGGCAAGCCGGAATACCAGGTGACCAGTGCCTGCTTGCCAGCCTAATGCCCGCGCAACACCTTTGAAGGGCTTAAACGCAGGCACCCGGCAGCATCAGGGCGTCAGGACAGTGCGGCGATAAACCCGACAGCAACAAACCAGAGCAACCACAGCACAACGCCGATGTAACCCAGAATCAGGCCGGTCAGGGCCATGCCGTCACCAGTCTGGGTACCGCCGCTGCTTTTAATCTGCGAACGCGCAATGTGGCCGCAGATAATCGCGATGATCGAGCCGAAGATAAACAAGCCGGCAATACCCGCGATAAGGCTGACAATGGCCAGTGAGGAGGTGGACGCAACCTGCGGCTGCTGCACAGGCTGTGCAGCCGCGCCCTGCGGTGCGGTATTGGCAACGCCGTACACATCGGTTGCTTCATTGCCGACAGCAACAAAGTCGACAGCGACGCCGGGCACTGGAACACCTGCGCTCTTCCACTGGGGGCGCGTAAAGGTGTATCGATTGCCTGCTTCGCAGCTGATCACACCGCCACCACTGATGGAATTGAAATCCAGTACTGTCCCTTTCATATTCTTTACACCTTTCCCCTGAAACCCAAGTCGAGTACGACACCAACGGCGCCACCACCGCATCCGCCTGATGCTCTCGGATGCGTTCGGCGATTATAAGGAATGGAACGGTGAAGGCATACGATGACAGCCACCTTGGTAGCTGTCATCCAGGCAGAGCAGACAGCTCAGATACAGGTACTGCCGCCGTCAACCGGCAGCGCGATCCCCGTGGTGAAGCCGGAGTTTTCGCCGCAAAGATACATCACGGCGGCCGCGATTTCCTCGGCGCGGCCAATGCGGCCAACCGGGTGCATGGCAGCAGCAAACTCGGCCTTGCGCGGTTCGATGGCAGCGGCGCGGCGGAACATGTCGGTGTCGATTACCGCGGGGCAAACGGCGTTGACGCGAATACCCTGCTTGGCGTATTCAACAGCCACAGAGCGGGTCAGGCCCAGCACTGCGTGCTTGCTGGCGGCGTAGATGCTCATCTTCGGTGCGGCGCCCAGGGCAGCGACAGAGGCGGTATTGACGATCGAGCCACCACCGTTCTTCAGCATCAGCGGAATCTGGAAGCGCATGCACTGCCAGACGCCCTTGACGTTGACGTCCATGATGCGGTCGAACACGGCTTCATCGCCGTCGGCCAGTTTGCCCTGCTCGATTTCGATACCGGCGTTGTTGAAGGCGCAGTCCAGACGACCGTAGTCGGCTTCGATTCCGGCGATCAGCGCTTTGACCTGCTCTGCATCGGCAACGTTGCAGGCAACAAAGCGCGCATCACCGCCGGCCGCGCGAATGGCTTGCGCGGTGGCTTCGCCCTGTTCGGCGTCGATATCGGATGCAATGACCCGCGCGCCTGCCGCGGCGAAGGCCTCAGCGGTAGCCTTGCCGATGCCGGCTGCTGCGCCGGTGATCAGAACAACCTTGCCGGAAAACTCCATGCTCATACGTTAACTCCTGACTCTAAAAGAGCGCCCACCGGCGCTCGGACACGCAGGATAGTAGCAACGCTGCGAGTCACAGTTCGACCAAAGTCAGGTCTGTTGTTCATGCATCATGCCTGGCGCTGATGCTGGTCACGCAACCACGCGACGATCTCCGCCTGATCGCCGCTGAACACCACACGGGAGCGCTTGTTTTCGCGCTGATAGACGTACATCGGGTCGTAGTAGTGGGTCAGCAGCCCTTCGATCCAGCCGCGGTGGGCATGCACATCGCCGGTGCGCTTCTGCTCGACCAGCGCCGCTTCCATCAGCGCGTTCAGCTCGCTGTGGCGGTCGCCGCCAAGCCGCTTGTAGATGCGCTGCAAGCTGCCCAGCAGATAGGTTTCAAACGCAGCGAAGGCAGCTTCCGGGTCGCCCGGCTGCTGCGCGCGGTATTCGGCCAGCATGTTGACCACATAGTCGCCAAGGATACGGGTAACGCGGTTCTCAAAGCTGTCTTCCAGCCAGACCAGCGGTGCTTCCTGCATTTCCCGGTAGAGCGTCAGCGGCAACGAGCAACTGCCGACGATGCGGCCTTCGTCTTCCAGCACGATCTGTGTTACGCCGGCGGCGCGCAGCTTGAGGGCGTCAATCGCCAGCCGGTTTTCAAAGTCGATCTGCGCCGGCTGCGGCGTGGCATGACGGCCAAAGCTGGAACCACGGTGATTGGCGCGCCCTTCCAGGTCCAGGCTGTTATCCAGCGCGGTGATCACTTCAGTCTTGCCGGTACCGGTCATGCCGGCCACCAGAATCGGCGAGCATTCCAGCGCAGCGGCGTTCAGGGTATCGATCAGAAAGCGGCGCATGGCCTTGTAGCCGCCAACCACCCGCGGATACTGCACGCCGGCGTCGGCCAGCCACTGCTGAACCAGTTGCGAACGCAAGCCGCCGCGAAAGCAGTACAGGTAGCCTTCGGGGTTGGCCTTGACATGCGCCAGCCAGGCGTCGACCCGCGCCTGCTTGACCTTGCCGCAGACCAGGCTGTGACCCAGCGCAATGGCGGCCTGCTGGCCCTGCTGCTTGTACATGGTGCCGACTTTCTGCCGCTCCACGTCGACCATCAGCGGCAGGTTGACCGACTGGGGAAAGGCTCCCTTATCAAACTCGACCGGCGCCCGCACATCCATCAACGGCACATCGTTGAGGAACAGTGAGCGAAAGTCCTCGGTGTTGTCGCGCATCACATTACCTCGACGCGCGGGCCCTGATCGTACTCGACCAGCTCACCAATACAGCCCAGCTCAAGCCCCAGATCAGCCGCCAGCGCCAGAAACTCGGCTTCACCGTCAGGCGCAACCGCGACCAGCAGCCCGCCACTGGTCTGCGGATCACAGAGCAACTGCTTCTGGGCTTCGCCAAGGGCGCCGATCTTGTGGCCGTAGCTGTCGAAATTGCGCAGCGTGCCGCCGGGCACACAGCCCTGCTCAAGGTAGTAGTCGACCGCCGGCAGCCTGGGTACGGCGGCAAACTGCAACTGCGCCTTGAGGTTGGCACCTTCAGCCATTTCGGTCAGGTGGCCAAGCAAGCCAAAGCCGGTGACATCGGTCATCGCCTGCACCCCTTCCAGTGCAGCAAAACGGTGGCCCGGGCTGTTCAGCCGGCACATCAGATCACGGGCTACGCCGGCATCCTCGGGGCGCAGTTTCTTCTGCTTTTCTGCGGTGGTCAGGATACCGATGCCCAGCGGTTTGGTCAGAAACAGGCGCGCGCCCGCTTTGGCCTGATCGTTTCGCTTGAGCTGGCTGCGCAGCACGTGGCCGGTCACAGCCAGGCCAAAGATCGGCTCCGGGGCATCAATCGAGTGACCGCCCGCCAGCGGCATGCCGGCCTCGGCGCACACCTGGCGGGCCCCTGCCAGCACTTCGCCGGCAACCGCGGCGGGCAGCAGATTGACCGGCCAGCCCAGAATGGCAATGGCCATCATCGGCGTGCCGCCCATGGCATAGATGTCGCTGATCGCATTGGTCGCTGCAATGCGGCCGAAATCGAAGGGGTCATCAACAATGGGCATGAAGAAATCGGTGGTGCTGACAATGCCCTGCTCGGCGTCAAGGCCGAATACGGCGGCGTCATCACGGCTGTCATTGCCTACCCAGAGCCGTTCAAACGCCGGGCCGGGCTGGCCGACCGCGAGCATCTCGTCCAGCACCTTGGGTGAAATCTTGCAGCCGCAACCGGCGCCGTGGCTGTACTCGGTCAAACGAATGGTCTGGGTCATGCTGCTCTCCACCGACGGGACATCAAACTCAATCGGCGGATTCTAGCAGCGACAGGGTCACAAGCCTATTTTCCTGCCGCTCAGCAGTGGCGACGCTCGAACTGGTCCAGGGTATCACTGGCGACCATGCGGCCCAGTTCGATCAACTCCGGCGCGCGGTAGAACTCGAAGAACCGGCACAGCCGTTTGGGCACATTGAAGATGACATCAGGCGGATAGCCGGCAATCTTGTATTGGGTGAGCGAGGACTGCATGGCCTCAAACGACAGGTTCACCAGCTCGAGCATGCTGGCCGGGCCCGGTGGTGGCTCCACCTCCACCGGTGCACGCGTATCCTGACGGCGTGAATGCACCAGCTCCATCGACGCTTCACCTTCGGCCGCCAGCAGCGCGAGATCGTCGTCAGAGCCGGCCTCGTCGACCCTGCGTCCCAGCCAGGACGGCTTGATTGCCGCCATCCACTGATCCCATTGCTGACGTATTGGCGCCGGGCGCTCGATGACCGGCATACGGTAGTGGGTACTTTCAATCGAGTTGAGGTTGACCGCCATGATCAGATCGCAGTGCGCCGACACCACCGGGACAATCGGCAGCGGGTTGAGCAGACCGCCGTCAACCAGCACACGATGGCCCTGCTTCACCGGCGAGAACAGGCTGGGAATCGCCGCCGACGCGCGCATGGCCTGATGCAGACAGCCGCTTTGAAACCAGACTTCCTGCTGATTGGTCAGGTCGGTCGCCACCGCGGTAAACGGGATACGCAGGTCCTCGATCTCCATTTCGCCGAGAATCTCGCGAATACGGCCAAATACCCTTTCTCCGCGAATGGCGCCGAGATTGCCGAAGCCGATATCCAGCAACCGAATCACATCCAGATAATCCAGCCCGGAGACCCAGTCCCGGTAGTCGGCCAAGCGGCCGGCAGCATGGATCCCCCCCACAACCGCGCCCATCGAACAGCCTGCGATGCAGGCAATCTCGTAACCCCGGCGTTCAATTTCTTCAATCACGCCAATGTGCGCATAGCCCCGCGCACCGCCGCTGCCCAAAACCAGGGCGACTCTCTGTGCCATCTTGCTGTTACTCCTTAACAATCCCGGCTGAACCTGATTGACGCAGCCCACCGGCGTGATCATCATGCCGAAACTCTTTTTTGCTGCACAAGGCTCATCGTGAACGCTCGTACCAACCGCTCTGTGAAATTGCTGATCTGTCTTGTCGTGCTGTTGACCTTAGCCGCACTGACGGTGCTCTGGATAGTGCATTCGGCTCAGGCAAAGCGCGAAGGTGAGCTGCAACTGGAGGGCCTGCAAGGGCCGGTAGCGGTGTTTTACGACGCCTGGGGCGTGCCGCATATCGACGCGACCAACGAGGAAGATGCCTACCGAGCGCTGGGTTATGTGCACGCGCAGGACCGGCTGTTCCAGATGGATCTTCTGCGCCGCATCGGTGGCGGGCGCCTGGCAGAACTGTTCGGTGCCGACTCATTCGAAACCGATCGTTTCTTCCGCTCACTCGGCATCAGCCGCCACGCGCGAGATTATGCGGCGCGCCTGGACGCCGAGCCGGATAGCCCTCACGTTCGACTGATTCACGCCTACCAGGACGGCATCAACCAATACATCGATCACGGCGGCATGCCGGTCGAGTACCGGCTGCTGCTGACGCGACCGGACTACTTCTCTACCGAAGACATCGCCAACACCATGGGCTACATGGCCTACTCCTTTGCCGAGGCCTTCAAGACCGATGCCCTGGTCGACAGTATCAGGGGTACTCTGAGCGAGCGCCATTACCGCGATCTGGTGCCCAGCTGGCCGGACCAGTTGCCGCCCGTACGCTCTTCGGGTCAGCCCTATATCGAGCTGCTGACACCGATGCTGGAGCAGATCAGCCAGGTCGAACGCACCTTCCCGAGCGGCCAGTTCCTTGGCAGCAACGCCTGGGCCGTCAACGCCGAGCACAGTGCCAGCGGTGCGCCGCTGCTGGCCAACGACCCGCACATCGGATTCGCCGCTCCGGCAGTGTGGTACGAGGCCCACATCCGCACGCCGGACAGCGAGGTCTATGGCCATTTTCTGGCAGGCATTCCCTTCCCGCTGCTCGGCCAGACCCGTCATCACGCCTGGGGCCTGACCATGCTGATGAACGATGACGTCGACTTCTACCGCGAGCGCGCCAACCCCGATAATCCTGAGCAGGTCTGGGCGGTTGATCACTGGGAGCCGCTCAAGGTTCATGAGGAAGTGATCAAGATTCGAGGTCAGGAAGATCGTCTGATCCGCACTCGCAGCAGCCGCCACGGCCCCATCATCAACGACCTGCCGGGCAGTATGGAGCGTCAGCCGGTCAGCCTGTTCTGGAGTTTTCTCGACCCCGACAGCGACTCGACACGCGCCTTTTACGGCTTTACCCGCGCTACAAGCATGAGCGAGTTTGAAGCGGCTGCGGCATTGCACGGCGCGCCGGGCCTGAACCTGCTGTATGCCGACGTAGACGACAACATTGCCATGTGGGCGATCGGCAACCTGAAACGCTGGCCGCAGAGCAGCAACGGCTTTTCGCTGCTCAATGGCGGCTCCGGCCGTGACGATTTCCTCGGCTATCAGCCTTTCGAAAACAACCCGCGGATCATCAACCCGCGCGACGGGATTCTGTTCTCGACCAACAACCCGTACCCGGAACGCAATCCGCGGCGCAAGCTGCCCGGCTATTACGCCCCGACTGATCGCGCCCAGCGGCTGGAGCAGCTACTGGCGAGCAAGGATCAATTTGACCTGTCGGATTTCAAGGCCTTTCAGCTGGACGACCAACGCCCGGTTGCCCTGAGCATGGTCGCCGATGCCTTGCCGCTGCTTGACGCCGAGCAATTGCCCGAGGATCTGCGCGAACCGGCAGCCGCTGCCGCCGTCCTGCTCGCCAGCTGGGACGGGCGCTACGCCCAGGACAGCGCTGCGGCCAGCATCTTCCAGCGCTGGCAGGATGCGCTCTCGGAGGCGCTGTTTGCCGACGAACTGGGGCCGCGCTACAGCTTCTTCCGTAACACCTTCATGGCCGAGAAGACCCTCGCCAGCCTGTACTGGAAACCCACCTCGCCCTGGTGGGATAACCGCCAGCAGCCAAGCCTTGATGGCCGCCAGTCGGCTATTCAGCACGCCTGGCAGAACGCAATTGCGGGTCTGGTTGCCGACTTTGGCAAGGAGCCCGGGCAGTGGCAATGGTCACGTCTGGCCAGTTTGCAGCACCAGCACGCACTGGCCGAGCGCCTCCCCTTTGGCAGCTATCTGAACAGCGAACCGGTAGCGGTCAATGGTGGCAACGAGACGCTCAACAACATGGCCTTCGACCGCGGCGAACAGCATTACCGCATCAAGGCCGGCCCGTCCACCCGGCGCCTGATTGATCTGTCGGACCCCAATGCCAGCCTGGGCATCAACCCGCTGGGGCAGGCCGGCAACCCGCTGGATGATCACGCACGCGATCAGGCCGAGATGTTCAATGAGGGCCGCTATCGCACGCAGTTGTTCGATTGGCTGTCGATTCAGGCCTTGCCAGATCGACTGCTGCTGCAGCCCGCCAGCCGGCAGCGCTGAAACGCTCAGCGTACCTGCCGGATGATCGCGCCCTCTGCCGGTTCCGGGCTGCCCAGGGTCAGGCGCTGCGCAGCCACGCCCGCTGCCTTGAGGGCCTCTGCCAGCGCTGGCGCATCGGCGCCATCGAGCTGCACCCGCAGCAGCGAGTCCAGGCGCATCATGCGTACCAGCAAACGGCTCCAGCTGGCCATCAGCTCGGCGTCTCCGGCCATCGCCGGCAGCGTCAGCTGCTCTTCCGAGCGCAGCACCTTGAGCAGCGTCGAAGGTGTCGGATACAGCGCCTGTTCGACCGCAGCAGTCGGCGTGGTCTGCTCGAGATTCAGATAGCTGCGGCGGTTGCCACGGGTAATAGAGTAGAGCGAGACAAAGCGCTGCGGTTCGGTATCCAGCCGCAGCGCCAGGTAGCGCTGACCGTCCTCCGGACCATATAACTGTGAGTTGTGCAGAACCTGATTGGCCCACAGGCTGCTGCTGCCGCATTCACGGCCGTCGCAGGCGTAAAGGAGGGTGTGGGGTTGCTCGACCAATTGACCGAGAACGTGGCGAAAGGCATCTTCGGGTGGGTAACCGTCGGTGATCTCCCAGGTGACCTGCGCCAGCTCGCCGCTTACGCGGATCTCACGTTCAGCGCGCAGCTGGTTGTTAATGCGCCTTACACTGCCGATCACGACCGGGTGATCGATCTGTGCAGAGAGGCCTTCGCTGACAATCCGGGAATGGGGAAACGGACTGACCACCAGTTGCTCCAGCGCCTGCGCTGCCTGAGCCCCCGAGCCACCCGCCAACATGAAGCCACCCACCAACAGCGGCAGAGTACGAACCAATAAAGCCATGCGTCTCCCTAGACGCGCTCCGGCACACCCGGCCGTAGCGCACAGAACTGGTTGCCGAGAAGCCAGCAACGCAATGAACCTGCTCAGAGAATAGCGCGTGACGCCCTGGCGGTCAGCTCAAGCTTGTGTAGAAGTCTTTCAGAATCGCCGCGACCTGCGGCGCCGGCTCTTCCAGATGCAGGTGGTGGCCGCCGTCGACCCGGTGCACGGTCAGGTGCTTGAAGGCATCAATGCGGGCCAGCACCTCGGGGTGTTTGTGCATGACACCCTGATTGGCGAGTACCAGACAGGTCGGCGCCGTGATGTTCTCGATGAATGAAGATGCATGACGCTGGGTAAAGCGCAGCGGCGACGGCAGCATCAGCTGCGGATCGGTACGCCAGGTCCAGCCGCCATCGTGGGGCATCAGCCCACGCTCGACCAACGCTGCGGCCGCATCCCTAGAGATTGGCGTGGTGCCGCCCAGCACGCGGGCAGACACGGCCTTTTCGACGCTGTCGTATACCGGCTTGCGCTTGTTGCCCAGCTGCAGCGTGGAGTTGAAGAAGCGCGCCATCTGCCGCGGAGCGTCATCGGCTTCGGAGGTAAACGGCATCAGACCGTCAATCATCGCGGCGGCAATAATGCGGTCCGGCAGACTGCCGGCCAGTACGCCACTGATAATCGCCCCCATTGAATGCCCAAGCAGGGCAAAGCGCTCCCAGCCCAGATCCTCAGCCACCTGCAACACCGTGGCTGCCTGCTGCCAGAGGCTGTAGCCGGTCGCCGGCATGTGTCCGGAGAGGCCGTGGCCCGGCAGATCCAGCGCGACCAGATAGACCCCTTCCAGCGACGGTGCGATGCGATCAAAGGTCGCCGCGTTATCGAGCCAGCCATGCAGCGCGATCACCGGCAGG
>CETO01087603.1_pt1 | contig 11527 bp, 12 predicted proteins | sample 531351 | NCBI WGS metagenome assembly CETO01 (sample SAMEA2622678, study PRJEB7988) | marine metagenome | isolation source: saline water (ENVO:00002010), including | reverse complement strand
CAGCTCTTCAGTTCATCAATCAGCGCCCGGTTCAGATACTGGGCTTCAGGCCCGTTCAGCAAAGGCTCCAACAACGATGGAATAAAATAGAGCCCCGGCTCGATGGTGACCACCATGCTGGCCTCCAGGGTACGGGTCAGTCGCAGGAACGGCGCATCTTCCGGGGACGGCGTCGGTTTGCCGGCGACATCGTGCACCTGAATGCCCAGAAAATGCCCGATACCATGGGGAAAAAACGCCCGGGTAATGCCCTGCTCCACCACGGCTTCATCCGGCAAACCGGATACCAGCCCCGAAGCTGATAGCAGGGCCGCAATGCCCAGGTGAGCCTTGCGGTGAATGTCCACGTAGTCCACGCCGGGCGACACCATCTCGCACAGCCGCAGCTGCAGCTTCTCCAGCCCGTGAACCAGCGCGGTGAATCTCGGCTCATCCGGCCCGGCGGTGGTGCGGGTTATATCCGAACAGTAGCCACGGTAGCGCACCCCGGCATCAATCAGCAGACTGCGGGGCCGGCGGGGAGGCTTCAGGTCGTAGTACTGGTAGTGCAGTGTGCCTGCATGTTCGTTCAATCCGATGATGCTGTGATAAGGCGCCTCCACTTCCCGCTGGCCGGTGGCCTGCTGGTAGGCGAGACTGATACCGAATTCGCTGTCGCCGGCCAGAAACGCCTCTCTGGCCGCCCTGTGACCAGCCAGGGCGATCCGGTTAGCGTGTGCCAGGCATTCAATTTCGTAAGGAGTTTTGTGCACGCGGGTTTCTTCCACGGCTGCCACCAGTACCGCCGGGTTATGATCTCCCGGCACGCCTTCCAGCACCAGCGGATCACCGATTATCGCCAGCCTCCCCGGGCTATCTAGCTCCGGGGCGCCAGCCTGCTGCCGGATGCGAACGTCTACAACCTTCAGCCAGGGCTCTTCAGCCATCACCGGGTTGGCGTGCCAGAAGTCCACCGGCTGGTATAGCCAGAGCACCGGTTTCTGGCCGGGCCGAACCAACAGCCAGCTGTGCTCCTGTCCGGCCAGGCCGGTCCAGTGCAGAAACGGGCCGAAGCCCTGAAATACATAGGCCTGATCATCCCGATACCGGTAGGGCGCCGCGCCCGAGGCAATCAGCAGGCTGTCATAACCGTGATCAGCCATGGCCCGTTCGTACCGGTTCTGCAGCTCACGGATGTGGGCAGGCTGCAGGTCGAGGATGTCGTGATTTGGCATATCAGGTTTCCAGTTGTTTCCAGAGATTCAGTATGTCGTCTGAGCGGGCGTCACTCAGGCGGATCAAACGTATTTCCAGCGGTACGTCCCAGCGCTCATCACCAGCCCGTACCAGGCGACCGAACTGTTCGCTTTTTTCCGTCATCCGCTTGGGCAGCCAGCCCATGCCGAAGCCCTGTTTGACCAGGGCCTTGATGCTCGCGGACTGGGTATTCTCGTTCAGTGGCAAAAGATTCGCCGGCAGCTTGCCGCGTTGCAGATGCCCGTCGATAGCCGACTGCAAAAAACCACGGCTGTGGTAGGCAATCAGAGGCACAGGCTGTTCATCGGTGCCCGGCAACCGGTAACGGGGCTCGCCCTGTTCGTTGGCGATACTTACCGGTACCAGCGTCTCCTGGCCGATGGTCTGCCAATGGAACTTGTCACCGGTCAGGCGCTCGGCAATGCCCATCTCCGTCGCCCAACCCTGATAGAAATGCGAAAACAGCCCCTGGGTAGAACCAACGCTGATGCGGGCAGACGCTTCCGCATCCAGAGCGGCTATCCGGTCCCGGGTGTCCCGGACATCCCGGGTGATGCGTTCACACAGTTCCTGAAACACTTCTCCGGCCGGGGTCAGGGACAATGGCAGAGTCTGCCGATTGATCAGGGTGGTGCCCATGGATTCCTCCAGCAGCTTGATGCGCCGGCTGAACGTAGGCTGGCTCACGTGCTGCTGTTCGGCAGCGCGTGAGAAGTGGCGCGTGCGGGCAAGCGCCAGAAAGTCTTCCAGCCAGCGTATTTCCATGGGAACCCCTGAGGTTTGGCAGTGATCACAACCGGTACGTTGCTGCAGGCATGATAGCCTATGCGCGCCCGGCCGTTACAAACGCCCTTCCTCAACGGCGTGACAGGCCACCTGCCCCCCACCATCGGTGGCGATCAGCTGTGGAACTTCCTGCCGGCAACGCTCATTGGCGTAGGGGCAGCGGCCGTGGAACACGCACCCCGAGGGCAGGTTCACCGGCGTGGGCACCTCGCCCTGCAGGCGAATGTGATTGGGCCGGTCATCCTCGAGTTTCGGGATGGCCGACAGCAACGCCTGGGTATAGGGATGCCGGGGCGTGGCGAACAGGGTTTTGGTGTCTGCCAGCTCACACACCCGGCCCAGGTACATCACCGCTACCCGGGTACCGAAGTGTTCTACCACCGCGAGATCGTGGGTAATGAACAGGTAGGTCAGACCGCGGCTTTCCTGGGCATCCATCAACAGGTTCAGCACCTGGGCCTGGATGGACACGTCCAGGGCCGAGATCGGCTCGTCGGCCACAATGAACTCCGGGTCCACCGCCAGCGCCCGGGCAATCGCGATCCGCTGGCGCTGGCCACCGGAAAATTCGTGGCCAAAGCGACTGCCCCAGTCGGGGTCGATACCCACCGAATGCATGACTTCGTGAATCTTGTCCCGCACCTGAACCGGGGACCAGTCCGGATGGTGAAAGCGGATCGGCTCTTCCAGGGTCTGCTGAATCGTCATTCGCGGGTTCAGGGAGGCATAGGGATTCTGGAAGATCATCTGCATCTTGCGGCGGTACGGCAGCGCTGCCTTACCTTCCAGATTATCAATACGCTGGCCGCCATAGTGGATTTCGCCGGAGCTGGGGGAAATCAGCCCCATCACGGTGCGGGCGACGGTGGATTTGCCGCAGCCGGATTCACCCACCACACACAGGGCTTCGCCCTTCTGTACCTCCAGGTCCACGCCGTTGATGGCATGCACCGCTTCCTGCTTGCGGCGTAAACGCCCGCCTTCAAACCGGAGTTGTTCAAGGAAGCTGCCCGAGAGGTCAAAACGTTTTTCCAGACCGCGGATACTTACCAGAGGGGAGGTCATGATTCGGCCTCCTGCATGCGTTTCTCCTGCTCAATCAGGTTGGCAACTTCGTAACAGGCGACGTCAACGTTGCCGGAACGCACATATTCCGGCATGGCGCGCTTGCACTGGTCGGTGGCGAAGTTGCAGCGGGGATGGAACGGACAACCCGAAGGCACATTCTTCAGGGATGGCATGGAGCCCGGTATCTGGAACAGCCGCGCTCCCGGCTCACCCATCTGGGGCAGCGCGTTGATCAGCCCCTGGGTGTAGGGATGCTGGGCATCGTTGATGATTTCCCGGGTCGGGCCCTGTTCGATGATCCGGCCGGAGTACATGACCAGCATGCGCTGGGTCACCTGCGAGACCACCCCGAGATCGTGGGTGATCAGCATCAGCGCCACGTTTTCCTGCTCACACAGGTTCAGCAGCAGGTCCATGATCTCGGCCTGGATGGTCACATCCAGGGCGGTCGTGGGTTCATCGGCAATAATGATTTCCGGGTCCAACAGCAGGGCGATGGCAATGATCACCCGCTGGCGCATGCCCCCTGACAATTCATGGGGATACTGGTCCAGCCGCTTTTCCGGCGAGGGAATCTGCACTTTCTGCAGGCGATCCAGGGCAATGGCCCTCGCCTCTTTCTTGCTGATCTTCCGGTGTGCCAGGATCGCCTCCACCATCTGGGTGCCGATGGTGAGCACCGGGTTCAGGGTCATCATCGGATCCTGGAAAATCATGGCGATGCGGTTGCCACGAATTTTGCGCAGCTCCCGCTCGCTCATGGCGGCCAGGTCTTTGCCTTCAAACAGAATCTGGCCACCGGCGATATAACCGGGCTTGGCAATCAGGTTCAGGATAGAGAAGGCCGCCACTGATTTGCCGGCACCGGATTCACCCACCAGGCCCAGCCGCTCGCCCTTGTCCAGGCTGAAACTGATACGACGCAGGGCGGTCAGATCGCCACCGCGCACCGCGAAACGTACATCCAGGTTTTTCACTTCCAACAGTGCCATGGTGTTACCCCTTGTACAGCCGTGGGTTCATCACATCCCGCAACCAGTCACCCAACAGATTGATGACCAGCACGAGCACCACCAGCACCAGGCCGGGGATCAGGGTGATCCACCAGGAACCGCTCTGGATGTAGTCAAAACCGGATTTGATCAACGAACCCAGTGACGGCTGGGTTTCCGGCATGCCAAGGCCGAGGAACGACAGTGCCGCTTCGGAGATAATGGCATTGGCAATCTGTACCGTGGCAATCACAAAAATAGGCGACAGGGTATTGGGCAGTATGTGCCGGAACATGATGCGCGGCGTACCAAATCCCATGACCTTGGCCGCGTCCACATACTCCTTTTTCTTCTCCGCCAGCACCGAGGCCCGCACGGTACGGGCAATCTGCGGCCATTCCGCCACGCCGATGATGAAGATCAGCATGTAGATGGCAATCTCACCGAACATCAGGTTGCCAAAACTGGCCTTGAACACCGCACCGACAATGATCGCCACCATCAGGGTAGAGAACGACAGCTGCACGTCGGCAATGCGCATCAGGATGGCATCAACCTTACCGCCCAGATAGCCGGCCAGCAGGCCAAACAGGATACCCAGCGCCGCCTGCAACACCACGGCACCAAAGCCAATCATCAGCGACACCCGGGTGCCGTAAAGTATGGTGGAGAGCAGATCCCGGCCCTGGGCATCCGTTCCCAGCGGGAACGCGGGATCAGCGCCGTCCAGGCCCACCGGTGGAAGCTCGGAGTTCATGATGTTGATCTGCGCCAGATCATAGGGATCGGCGGGCGCCAGCCAGGGCGCAAACACCGCAGCCAGCACCATGGCCAGCAGCACCAGAAAGCTCGCAATCGCTACCTTGTCGCGTTTGAAGCTGTACCAGAAAAAGGACTCGCGGAAGCGGTCCCAGCGGGAAACCGTTGCCGTTGTCATGCTTTCTTACCTGTCAGTTTGACGGTGGGATTGACCAGTCCGTAGATCAGGTCCACCAGTGTGTTGGTCACCACAAAGATCAGGCCCACTACCATCAGGTAAGCCACAATCAGGGGAATATCGCTGCGGGTGATGGCCTCCAGGAACATCAGGCCCAGACCCGGCCACTGAAACACCGTCTCGGTCAGGATGGTGTAGGCCACCATGATGCCGATCTGTACGCCGCCCACGGTAATCACCGGCAGCATGGTGTTCTTCAGGGCATGCAGGAAATTGATACGGCCCGCACTCAAACCCTTGGCCCGGGCATAGCGGATGTAATCGCTTTGCAGAACCTCCATCATCTCCGCCCGGATCAGGCGGATAAACAGCGGCAACATGATGGATGCCAGCGACACGCAAGGCAGCACCAGGTGCGCCAGGCCTTCGCTGGTAAACAGACCGGATTCCCAGGTGCCGAACAGGTGCACCAGGTCATCACCACGGCCATAGGACGGCAGCCCACCTTCGGTGGTAAAGAAATCGTTGAGCCACTGGCCCCAACCGGTATCGGCCGGAAACCAGTTGACCGTTACACCAATGGAGAACAACTGAATCAGAACAATGGCCGTGAGAAACACCGGTATGGAAATACCGACCGTACTCACGCCCATGAAGAATTTGGACAGCCAGGCCTGGGGTCGGATGGCGGCATACACGCCAATGGGGACCGACAGGAAGATGATGATCAGGCTGGCGCCGATCACCAGCTCCAGGGTCGCTGGCAGATGTTCGGCAATCACTTCCAGCGCCGGCTTGCTGTAAAAATAGGAATTGCCCAGGTCGCCCTGTATGGCATTACCCGCAAACCGCAGGTACTGGACCAGGAAGGGGTCGTTCAGCCCCAGCTCCTCGCGAATGGCTTCCCGCTCTTCGGCAGAGACGGACATGCCCACCATTTCCTGAAGCGGGTCCCCGAGGCCATCCTGAATGGCAAAGGCGATGATGCTGATCACAAACATGACCAGCAGCGCCTGGGATATCCGCTGAACCAAAAACGCTAGCATGAAGGATTTACCGTTGATGAATACGTGAAAGCCTCTCTCCCGCACCGGGAGAGAGGTTGGGTCTCAGGGAGCACGCTCCCCTTATTCGATAACCAGATCGCCCAGGTAGGGGAAGTTCATGACATTGAGCACCGGCTCGATGTTCACTCCCTTGCGGGAGGCCCAGGCCAGGTCCTGCCAGTGCAGCGGTACGAAGGCTGCGTCGTCGTACAGACGCTGTTCCACTTCCTGCAGCATGGCCGCACGCTTGTCCAGGTCGGTCTCCACGTTGGCTTTTTCCACCAGGGCATCGATTTCCGGGTTGCAGTAGTTGCCGGCGTTGTACTGGCCATCACCGCTGTCAGCATCCGGGCAGAAGGTGAGGAATTCATAGAAGTTGGCCGAATCCTCGGTGTCTGCGTGCCAGCCAATCAGCATCATATCGGCGGCACGGTTATCATACTCCGGCCAGTACTGGGCTTTCGGCAGGGTTTTCAGGTCCACCTTGATGTTGATGCGCGCCAGCATGGCCGCCGCTGCCTGCGCGATCTTGTCGTCGTTCACGTAGCGGTTGTTGGGGGCCATCATGGTGATGGTAAAGCCATCCTCATAGCCGGCTTCTTTCATCAGCTGCTTGGCTTTCTCAACATCGAAGCGAGGCTTCAGGTTTTCGTTATGGCCCTGGTAACCCGCTGGCGACATCTGTGCTGCCGGCGTGGCAAAGCCTTTCATGATCTTGGCAGCAATGCCTTCCTGGTTGATGGCGTAGGCGATCGCCTGGCGAACTTTCGGATTCTTGAAGGCTTCAACCCGCTCCTGATTCATATGGAACAGGATGATACGGGTGCCGCTCATGGTCACCAGTTCGCTGTTGCGGTCGCGCTTGATGCGGTCCAGATCATTGGGCGGAACCGGAGCGATGAAGTCGACACCACCGGAGAGCAGAGCGGATACCCGGGTAGCGTTTTCCTTGATCGGAGTCAGCACGATCTTGCCCACGTTGCCCGGAGACTCAGTATCCCAGTAATCATCGAAACGCTCGAACTCGACACGCACGCCCTGTTTACGCTCGGTTACCGTGTAAGGACCGGTGCCGGACAGGTTCTCGGAAGCGAAGGAGTTGCCGTGCTTGAGGATGGCGTCCTTGTCTTTGCCATCTTCGGTCTGGCCGGAATAGAACTCACTGTCCAGCGGGAAAATGTAGGTGGCGGTGTTCAGCAGCAGAGGGTAAGGCTCGCTGGTGACCAGCTCGAAGGTGTAATCGTCGATCACGTTGATGGCGCTGAAGGGTTTGAAAATCGCCTTGAAGTCCTGGCTTTCCTTCAGTCGCTCAAAGGTGAACTTCACGTCGGCCGTGGTCAGTTCGTTACCGGAATGGAACTTCACACCCTCGCGCAGCTTGAAGCGCATGGTTTTGTCGTCCACACGCTCCCAGCTTTCTGCCAGGCGGGGCTCGAAACCCAGATCTTTGGTCCAGCGCAACAGCGGATCAAAGGTCATGTGAGACAACTGCAGAATGCCGCCAGACAACTGCTCATGAATATCGAGGGTAACTGGATCGGCGTCGTACGCCATTTTCAGTTCTTTGGTCGCATCGGCTGCCAGGGCCAGAGGCGCAGACGCCAGGGCCATGGAGCCAACAAAAGCTGCCAGTATTTTTTTCATCGCGTTTTCCGTCGCTGTTTTAGGAATTTTCACGGAACATCGGTGCAGGACGGCACCGATTGCCTGGCAAACAAGCTAGTCTCGGAAAACCCTTACGGCAATCGAAATTGCAACATGGACCTATTCGTATGGTGAATGACCCAAAAAGCAGCAGCCTCAGAACGGAAAGACAAAAGGCAAAAACAGCGCCGTAAACACACCCGTCAATCCCATCCCCAGGGAGGCAAAAGCGCCCGCCGTGGGGCTGATCTCAAACGCCCGGGCAGTGCCAATGGCATGACCATTAAGCCCCAGGGCAAAACCCACCATCCGGTCATCGGAAATCTTCATCCATTTGGCACCCCAGTCCACAAATACCGAGGCCAGTACGCCGGTAATCAGCAGACCGCCGAGGGTGAGTGCAACCGAGCCACCCAGCTGTTCCGCAATACCCATGGCAATGGGCGCGGTAACCGACTTCGGCGCCAGCGACGCCAGTATGGAAAGCGGAGCGTCCATTAGCCAGGCAATACCCACCGCATAGACAGCCGCCAGACTGGCCGCCAGTGGCAAGGTGCACAGAATTGGCCGCCAGAGCGCGCGAATATGGTGCATCTGCTGATACAAAGGCACACCCAGGGCCACCGTCGCCGGGCCCAACAATACCGTTAACCAGCGCGCCCCCTGCTGATAGGTTTCATAGCCAATACCACTGGCCGCCACCGCCGCCGCCAGAATCACCGCCGCCATCAATACCGGCGGCATCCACAGGGGGCGTCCCACCTTCGCGAACAACCAGTTTGCCGCCATAAACGCCGCCAGCGTCAGGGCAATGGAAAGCATCGGGCCTGTGGTCCAGACCAACAGCAAATCCTGCATTCGTCCGTTGAACTCAGTCATGACTGTGCCCCTGGGTGCGATCTCCCGCTGTTTTCTTCATCAGCCACAGCGTGGTCACGGAACTCAGCAAGGTACCCGCAACCAAAGCCACCGCAACGGAAAACCAGTGGCCCGCAAAGCGATCGGCAATAAAGAACACCCCCACAACACCCGGTGAAATCAGCAGCACCAGCACCGAGATCAGCCCGCGACTGGCTTCCGCCAACTGATCACTGACCCGCCCCCTCAACATCAGAGTGGCCGTGACCATCACCATCCCCAGCACGCCACCACTGATGGGCAGGCCGACCAGTACCCGCAGTGCCTCACCCAGCAGAAAAAACACCACCAGAACCAGAAAACCCCGCAACAACACCATGCTGCTATGCCCCGCCACGCTCAATATGCTCTACACTAACGCCCTGACCCGCCCAAAGACCACAGGACTATTCATTCAATGGCACTGAAAGCCACCATCTTCAAAGCCACCCTCCATATCGCCGATATGGACCGGCACTACTACGCCGACCACCATCTGACCGTTGCCCGCCATCCCTCTGAAACCGACGAGCGGATGATGATCCGGCTGCTGGCCTTCGCCCTCAACGCCAACGATAACCTGGAATTTACCAAAGGCCTGAGCACAGACGACGAACCGGAACTCTGGCAAAAATCCCTGACCGGAGACATCGAACTCTGGGTGGAACTGGGCCTGCCCGAGGAAGATCGCCTGCGCAAAGCCTGCAACAAGGCCAACCAGGTCATTCTCTATACCTACGGCGGGCGTGCGGTGCCGGTGTGGTGGGACAAGCACCATAACAAGCTGGAAAGATTTAGCAACCTTACTATTGTCGACCTTCCGGCAGAGGAAACTGCCGCGCTGGCGGCCCTGGCGGAACGGTCCATGACCTTGCAGGTAAGCATTCAGGATGGCGAAGTGACCATCAGCGACGAGCAAAACCTGGTCAACCTGACGCCAGACCAGCGGCTACCTCGAATCTGAACGAAACGGTTAATGGCCGGGGCTGGACAGAAGCCGCCGGCACACGTAAGATTGCGCACTCGAAATTGACGAGCACTCGTTGTTTCGAATGCGCCCGTAGCTCAGCTGGATAGAGCGTTGCCCTCCGGAGGCAAAGGTCATAGGTTCGAATCCTATCGGGCGCGCCATTATTTCCAAAGGCTTGCGTGAAAACGCAGGCCTTTTTTGTTTGACTGTGCCCAAATGGTGCCCTGGCAGTGCCCGACCAATTTGGGCTCGAGCATAATGGCTCATTAAGTTGACCTTTGCTCGGCTTCCGCCTCACTTTCTTTATGGCCCAGCCGCTCCTAACTAACCCGGACGATTTTGGTCTATGGCGGGATCCAATATTGACCCAAACGACCCATTGTCAAAATCTGCTGACATCCAGAATCCTCTAACCACTCATCGCGGAACCCGTCCAGTCACCCGCAACACTTGAAGCAGCGGGACCTGAAGAACGTATTGAGGCTGATCAATGCCTAGTTCTCCCTTCGATTCCTGACGGGGGTTATACTGGATTCACCAACTTAGTTTTGAGGTCGTAACCATGCATCCCATGATTGTGGTTGCCGCTGCACTGATTCTTGTCGGCATCACCGGGGCGGCGATGTACGCCATCGCATCCCGACATGACAAATCTAACTCTGGCTAAATCACCAGCCACGGGCCCCTATAAATTTATGCCTATCGGAGTGATATGAAAGCCATCGTTAAACTGCATGACCGCGTCGCCGCCATACTCGAGCGCACAGACAACATGGTGTTCTTTGAGTATGACCGAGACTGTGTCAATAAAAGACTACCGATGCGGTATCTCAGTCTTATTCTGTGAGAAAATCCGTATGTCACTGAGGGCGGGCTACCAGCTAGTTTCAGTGGGCTGTGCAGTGAAGGATGGTTACGTCATACCCAATGTTTTCAGCAGGTAATTCACCCGGATGGTGAACTTACTCTGCTGGAGAACAATGGCCAAGATCTTACGGGAGCGGTTACTATCGAGCCGATAGCTGAATACTAAACCGCTAGCAATTCAACTGCCAAACCCGTATCAACATTCCGACGACATTAAGGAGAATTATTTGTCCGGTCGACACGAGCATTCCGAACTACTGATTGACGTCAGAGACCTTACTTCCAATCCAATGCAATATTTTCGCGAAAAACCTACAGCGGTGCATAGCGATGGTAATGTTCTTGGATACGTCATAGGTGTTGAACTATTTGAGCAAATGATGAAAACCATCGGCGACTTCGAGGAGGCTAGAGCTATTCGCAGTCAGTTTAGGCCGAGCGCAGAGCGCCTTAGAGAAATCTGCCAGCGCAGCGCCGAAGCACTGGATAGGAATCTCGACAACAATCGAAATAATCTCGCGACAAAATAAGTCGCCCCCCGTGATTCTATTGAATTCAGAGACCACGGTTTGAGTCCGTCATTGGAAGTACCAGAATTTCGAAGATAAAGCTCCGCTACCGTCAAATTTCGGATAAAAGCCGGCTCACCCGGTACCCTTTACGCTTCCAATGGCTCTAGTGAAGCCGTTTCTGTTTCCAACTAAGGGGAGACCTAATACGGGAGCAACGTCAGTAAAGGTCGCAAAGCGGACATTCAGAATGTATCAAGTTTATGAAAAATTATGGGATTCGAAGCAGCATAATTGAGTACTACAAGGCCAACCGCCCGCGATTCTCGTCTAGTAAGGGTGCTGACGAGTGATACCTACCCGCACAAAGATGACGCTCAGACCTGGCGCAACGACTGATCTCTGGATAGAACTCTGAAGCCCTCTGCTCAACCCAACAAGGATAGGTGCGTATTCCGGCGAACGTGAACACCCATACCGGTTGAACGTGAACACCATTTTTCTTAACGCATCACCCACCGGAGTTTTTACTCCGGGTGTTCACGTTCAGTCAATTTCCTGAAGTCGTTTTCTCA
>CETO01027623.1_pt1 | contig 11591 bp, 12 predicted proteins | sample 531351 | NCBI WGS metagenome assembly CETO01 (sample SAMEA2622678, study PRJEB7988) | marine metagenome | isolation source: saline water (ENVO:00002010), including | reverse complement strand
CATGAAATTCAAGGGGTTCCAATCAGAATTACAATTGGTCCTAAAGATTTAGAAAAAAATTCCATTGAAATATTTAGAAGGGATACTTTAGATAAACAGGTTATTAAAATCGATGAATCAATTGGCTTTATTTTAGGATTACTTGATGAAATACAAAATAATCTATACGAAAAAGCTTTAAGTTTCAGAGATGAAAATATTACCGAAGTTGATAATTTTGAAGATTTTAAAAATATTTTAGAAAATAAAGGTGGTTTTATTTCTGCTCATTGGGATGGATCTGACGAGACAGAAAATAAAATCAAAGAGCTTACGAAAGCTACAATTCGATGTATACCTGATGGAATAAAAAATAAGGGAAAATGTATTTTTTCTGGACGACCATCAAATCAAAGAGTTTTATTTGCAAAAGCTTATTAGTAAATCCTTTACATTTTTCCTTCAAGAAGTTGTATCATTTAAAAATAGTTGTATTTTTGCACGCGCAACTATTGTTAACAATAATTGGCCCGTTCGTCTATCGGCTAGGACGCCAGGTTTTCATCCTGGTAAGAGGGGTTCGATTCCCCTACGGGCTACAAAACTTATAAGTTATGGCAAATCATAAATCAGCTATTAAAAGAATTAGAAGTAGCGAAGCGAAAAAACAGAGAAATAGATACCAGCACAAAACTGCTAGAACTGCTATGAAAAAATTCTTTGAAATAACTAAAAAGAAAGATGCTTCTAAAGAATTACCACAATTAAACTCTATGGTTGATAAGTTGGCAAAGAACAATGTAATTCATGATAATAAGGCTGCCAATTTAAAAGCAAATTTCGCGAAGCATATTTCTGGTTTAAAGAAATAACTATTCCTTTATCCTTACATTAATTGTCGTCTGTTAAAGTCCTCATCATAAAGGATTTTGAAAAAGCAAAAGCTTTTTCTCTGCTTTTAGGGTTACCTCCAAGATTTACTCCTCTTTCAACACAAAATAGAAATCCTATTTTTTGCATTAATGGTGATGACATTGGTAAATTTAAGTAGTTCATCAAAACATCACCCTCTTTATTAAGTTTAAACAAACAGTTTTTGAAGCTGTAACCTTTTTCATTAAATGTGATGGGTTCTTTACTATCAAACGAATGATGAGAGTTTGGATATATTGTTAAATTGACATTTGAGTTATCTGATATTTTTTTAACGAAATAATTACAAGGTTCAGCGGGTGTCCAATTATCAAGTTCACCTATTAAAATATGAATAGGAGAGTCTGTGAATTCTGTGTTTTCAGGATCAAAAAAACAAGGAGGATAGAAAGATAAATGTGATGCAAACTTTAAATCTTTTGAAATGGCTTTTATTATTGGTTTCCAGCCTGAAAATAAAGCAACTGCGCCACCTAAACTCCAACCTGTAATTGAAACTTTATTCTTGTCAATATTTGGATGTTTAGATAGTTTTTCAAAGGCTTTATATGCATCCAGAATAATAGATGCGGTAGTAACCTCAACCTGAGATCCAACAGTTGAAGATATATTTCTACTTTTGAAACTATTTAATTCGAATGTTGCAAAACCACTTTGCTGATACATTTTCATGTATTCATAGTGATGTTCTCTCCAACCTAAACTTCCTGCTACTCCGATGACCAGAGGATATTTTTTATCTGAGTTTATTGAATCTTTTGGAATTGTTAACTTGCCATAAACCTCTTGCTCTGTCTGATTATCTAAATTATTAATGATATCACTTAACGCAAATGGGTTTGCACTTTGAAAAATTATCTTTTCTGTCTTTTGTGCATGAGAATTAATGAAAATTAGTAACGAAAGAATAAAGTAAAATCGCACAAGTTGATTATAGTCCGGTTTTTAACCGTTCATTGAAATTAAAAACTCTTCATTACTAAGAGTTTGTTTAAATCGATCATTTATAAATTCCATCGCTTCAACTGGATTCATGTCTGCAAGATACTTTCTCATAACCCACATTCTTTGGACTGTTTTTTCATCAAGAAGCAAGTCATCTCTTCTTGTACTGGAAGAGGTTAGGTCAATTGCCGGAAATATTCTCCTGTTAGCAATATTTCTATCAAGTTGTAATTCCATATTACCAGTACCTTTAAATTCTTCAAAAATAACTTCATCCATTTTAGAGCCTGTTTCTGTTAGAGCAGTTGCTATAATAGACAGAGAACCACCATTTTCAATATTTCTTGCAGCACCAAAAAATCTCTTTGGTTTGTGTAATGCATTTGCGTCAACACCACCACTTAGAATCTTACCTGAGGCTGGTTGCACTGTGTTGTAGGCTCTGGCAAGCCTTGTAATTGAATCAAGTAAAATCACAACATCATATCCGCATTCAACTAACCTCTTTGCTTTTTCAAGAACAATATTGGCTATCCTTACATGTTCGTTAGCCTCTTTATCAAAGGTTGATGCAATAACCTCACCCTTTACATTTCTTTGCATATCGGTAACTTCTTCAGGTCTTTCATCAATTAATAATATTAGCTGGTAAACCTCAGGATGATTTGCTGCAATTGCATTTGCAACATCTTTTAAAAGCATAGTTTTACCTGTTTTGGGTTGAGAAACAATCATACCTCTTTGACCCTTTCCAATGGGAGAAAATAAATCAATTACTCTTGTAGAAATAGTGTTATTTTTATCAGATAAATTAAATTTTTCATCTGGAAATAAGGGGGTTAAATGTTCAAAAGATACTCGATCTCTAACAATCTTTGGATCAAGTCCGTTAATTTTATTGACCTGAATTAGAGGGAAATATTTCTCACCCTCTTTCGGGGGTCTCACATTTCCTAGTACTGTGTCACCCTTTTTTAAGCCAAATAGTCTTATCTGTGACTGTGACACGTAAATATCATCAGGTGATGAAAGATAATGATAGTCTGAAGATCTCAAGAAACCATATCCGTCTTGCATAATGTCAAGTACACCTTCACTTTCTATTATTGCATCAAACTCAAAATCAGGTTCTTTGTACCTGTTTCTTGTATCTCTGTTTCCGTTAGGCTCACTTTTAGTTTTTCGATTTTTGTTATCCCTCGGATGATTATGGGTTTTCTTGTCTTGTCTTACATTTTCATCATCATTCGACCTTTTATCATTTACATCATTTTTATTTGATCTTGACTTAGGGCTAAATTTGGGTTTTGAAGAACTTTTTATTTCGTCTCCCTTATCACCAGGGTTTGAAGCTTGATGGTCTAATATTTTATATACTAAATCTAATTTTTTGAGAGTTTTATATTTTGAGATTTTTAATTCTTCTGCAATCTCTTGTAACTCAGCTAATTTTTTTTCTTTTAATTTTGATATTTCAAACATTGTTTTTGATTAAATTTTTTGAAAGTTGGCTCAATTGAGCATTTGTGTGTAGAAATAGAATCTATGAAGTCGGATTATTTTGGTATTATTAAATCCGGTACAATTATACAACATTATTTTAAAATCACCCTAATTTTTTTTTATTTCTATTAAATTTGTTTCTAAAATTAATGTATGATTCAAAGAATACAATCAATTTATTTGTTTTTAGCCTCTGTTTTTTACTTTTCCTATTGGTTTTTTGGGCTAGAATGGTATAAATCTGGATTTAAAATACTTGAAAATCAATTAGATGAATATTTTGTTATAAATTCTCCGATTTTAGATTTGGTTTTGAAAATAACTTCTTATGTTCCACTATTGATTGTGATTTTATGCACAATCGTTATTTTCTTTTACAAAAATAGAAATAGACAAATTTTAATTTGTAAAACCTCCCTTTATCTAAGTCTGTTTATGTCTTTTTATACATTAGTTTATTTCTATTACACATTTGAGGGATTAGTAGCAATTATGCCCACAAAAACCCTGGAGATTTTACTTTACGCGGCTATTTTAAATCCGTTTATTTCTAGTTACTTAATTTATTTGGCACTGAAGTCTATAAAAAATGATAAAGAACTGGTTGATTCTTTGGAAAGGATAAGGTAATTATCTGTTAAATTCAATAATTTCCAAGTTTTCAATTTTTTTTCCGTCTATTTCAAATCGAACCATAGTTCTTTTAGAGTGAAATCCATGTTTCCCAATTGCTCCTGGATTTATATGAAGCAGGTTATATTTTTTATCATTAATTACTTTTAAAATGTGAGAATGTCCACAAATGAATAAATCTACTTTTTCGGATTTTAAACTTTCAGAAATTCTTTTGTTGTAACGACCAGGATATCCTCCAATATGTGTTATCCATACTTTGATATTTTCGCAATTAAATCTACAGTCAAGTTGTAGCTCTTTTCTGATAATATTGTTATCAATATTTCCATAAACTGCCCTTAGGGTTTTTAGTTTTTTGATTTTATCAATTACATCAATATCTCCTACATCTCCAGCATGCCACACCTCATCTACTGATTGACAATAGTTTAATATTTTATCATCGATATATCCATGAGTATCTGAAATAAGTAGAATTCTTTTCAAATTAACTTTAAATAATTATTAAGATTATATTTGTTAGACAAATTTACAAATAGATTGAGATACTTTATCGAACTTTCCTACAATGGATTTGATTTTCACGGTTGGCAATATCAACCAAATGCTGTAACGGTACAAGAAACTATTGAAAATTCACTGAGATTATTACTTAAAAAAAAAGAATTAAAAATTATAGGAGCAGGAAGAACAGATACTGGTGTTCACGCAATTCAAATGTTTGCCCATTTTGACTTTGATCAAATGTTTAATACTAAAGATTTAACATATAAGCTTAACTCATTTCACGGTAAGAATATCTTGATTAAAGAAATAAGAAAAGTTTCAAAAAATGCACATGCTAGATTTGATGCTACATTGAGAGAATATAAATACCACATTACAATAATAAAAGATGTGTTTAATATTGATACAAAATTTTATTTTTCTAAGAAATTAGATTTTAATGAAATTGATAGGGCAATAGGAATTATCAAAAAAAATAAAAATTTTAAATCTTTTTGCAGAACTAAAACTGATGTAACAAATTTTGAGTGCATAATTCATGATTTTAAATATGAAATTACTGACTCAGAACTTATATTTACAATAAGTGCAAATAGATTTTTAAGGAACATGGTTCGTTCTATAATTGGAACAATTTTAGAGATTGGACAATTTAAGATTTCAAATGATGACCTAAAAGATATTATTAATAAGTCTGACAGAATTTATGCTGGTCCATCTGTGCCTGCTCACGGTTTATACTTATCTAAAGTTAAATATCCCAAAGAAATATTCATACAATGAGCAGTAAAACCAAAGTATACAATGTCAAGCTTTTCAAAAGGCTCTTAAACTATATAAAATCTTACAGACTTATTTTTATGATATCTATATTGTCTGTTTTTGGACTTTCAATCTTTGGTGCTCTAAGACCGGTTGTATTAGAAAGAATTGTCGATGAAAATTTGACTGCATCAAATTATGACTTTTTTCTTGAGTATATAATCATAATGGTTTCTTTGTTAGTTCTTGAGGTTGCCAGCAATTACTCATTTATTTTCAACGCAGGACTACTTGGTCAATCTGTTGTAAAAGATATTAGAGTTAAACTATTCGATCACATACAGGCTTTTAAGATGAAGTATTATGACAAATCATCGGTAGGCATTCTGATAACTAGAACGGTTACTGATATGGAGAGGATTGCTGATATTTTTGGACAAGGACTTTTTATGATTATCAGCGATATACTTAAAATGTTAATTGTAGCAATTGTGATGATTTATATGAATTGGGAACTAAGTTTAATAGTATTTATTTCATTACCATTTATTTTATTAGCAACGAAAATTTTTCAAAAATATATGAAGATGGCGTTTGATGAAGTTAGAAATGAAGTTGCCAACCTAAACTCATTTGTTCAAGAAAGAGTCACAGGAATGGATGTATTACAGCTTTTTGCAAGAGAAAAAATTGAATTGGAAAAATTTAAACAGATAAATGAACGACATAAAAAAGCGTGGTTAAAGACTGTGTGGTATAATTCTATTTTTTTCCCAGTTGCAGAAATCTTTTCATCATTAACTCTTGGTTTAGTAGTGTGGTATGGAGGCATGAATACTATATTAGATAACAGTGCATCAATAGGTGAACTAACGGCATTTATCATGATGATTCCGATGTTATTTAGGCCATTAAATCAAATAGCAAATAAGTTTAATACCTTATTGATGGGTATGGTGGCCGCTGAAAGAGTTTTTAATGTTTTGGATACGGATTCATTAATTCAAGATACTGGATTTAAAATTGCTGATAATATAGACGGAAAAATTAAATATGAAAATGTCAATTTTTCATACAATCAAGGGGAAAAGGTTATCGATGAGTTAAATCTTGAGATAGAAAAGGGAACAATAAATGCTATAGTTGGTGCGACTGGCTCTGGGAAATCAACAATTATCAAGCTACTAAACAGGTTCTACGAATTAGATTCAGGTTCGATTTATATTGATAATATTAATGTGAGAGATTATTCAATTTCATCATTAAGAAAAAATATCGGATTTGTTTCTCAAGATGTTCATCTATTTTCTGACACAATATTAAATAATATTACCTTACAAAATAGCGACATTTCTTTTTTGAGAGTAAAGCAAGCTGCCAAGGACATTGAATTAGATGATTTTATAAGTTCATTGCCAAACGGATATAATTACAATGTAAGGGAAAGGGGGGCTGGTTTATCCACTGGACAAAGACAATTAATCTCATTTTTAAGGGCTTACATAAAAAATCCTCAAATTTTAGTACTTGACGAAGCCACTTCATCTATCGATACAGATTCAGAATTATTAATTCAAAAGGCAACAAAGAAAATTACAGAAAATAGAACATCTATTATTATTGCTCATAGATTAAGTACAATTATGAAGGCTGACAAAATAATAGTTATGAGTCGTGGTAAAATTGTTGAGTCAGGTACTCATGATCAATTGCTAAAAAAAATAAATGGACATTATCGAAAACTATACCATGCTCAATTGAAAAAAGAGAATCAAAAAGTCCTCGCTTAGGAAATATCTTTTTCAAGTAATTTTACAAGATCATCTTGCGAATTAAAATCTAAAAAAGCTCCGCTCTTTATGTAGGAAATATTCCCATTTTCTTCCGAAACAACTAGAGCAACAGCATCTGTTTTTTCGGTTATACTTACAGCTGCTCTGTGCCTTAGGCCAAAATTGCTCGAAATTTTCGTCTCATTATTTATTGGTAAAACAACCCTAGTAGCTTTGATGATATTATCTGAAATTATTATGGCACCATCGTGCAATGGGCTATTTTTAAAAAATATGCTTTCAAGAATTGGTTGAGTTACAGAAATATTCATTTCATCCCCAGAATTTTCTAGAAAATTTAAATTATTACTTCTTTCAATTACAATCAAAGCACCTGTTTTAGTTTCACTCATATTGTAGCAAGCAGAAATAACAGACTTGATATCTGTAGTATCTCTTTCAAGCTTTTGGTTTTTAAAAAACTTTATTTTTTCTAAAAATGAGCCTTTCTTGGAAAGATTTGCAGAACCAACCATTAGTAAGAATTTTCTAATTTCAGGTTGGAAAACAACGATTAATGCAATAATCCCCACACTCATAAAACCACCAATAATACTAGACAGTAGTTCCATATCGAGAAGTACTGTACCTCTCCAAACAAGATAAATTAAAATTATACCTATAAAAATATTAATAGCTACTGTTCCTTTAAGTAATTTATAAGCATAATATAGCAGAGTAGCTACAAGAATTATGTCAAGTAAATCTATTATTGAAAAATTGAGTATTTCTCTGAAAAATTCCATAATTAGTTAATACAAATATAGGACTAAAAAATTTTAGCCATTTAACTGACTGACTAATTTAACGCACTCAGATGCTTCTTTTACATCATGTGTTCTTAATATTTTTGCTCCCTTAATCAGAGATATTGTGTTTAATATTGAAGAACCATTTAAAGCTTCCTCAGGTGTTGTTTTAAGAGTTTTATATATCATCGACTTTCTTGAAACCCCAACCAAGATAGGTCTTTCAAACTGATTTAAAATTTCTAGATTATTGAGTAGTTCATAATTTTGTTTTATTGTTTTTGCAAAACCAAATCCGGGATCTACAATTATATCATTAATTCCAAAAGATTTAGCTTTAACTATTCTTTCTGAAAAATATTTACATACATCTTTTGTAACATCTTCATAATTTGATTTATTCATCATGTTTTGAGGATTGCCCCTCATGTGCATTAAAATATATGGAACTTGGTATTTAGAAACTGTTTCAAACATATCAGAATCTAAATTACCACCTGAAATATCATTAACAATATCTGCACCAGAAATAATAGCTTCAGCTGCAACCTTACTTCTAAACGTGTCGATTGAAACAATTATATTTTTATGTTGTTTTTTAATTAGTTTAATGACAGGAATTACACGATTAAGCTCATCTATTGTGCTAATATCCTTTGCTCCAGGGCGAGAACTATATCCACCTACATCAATTATATCTGCACCCGAAATAATCATTTTTTCTATTTGATTTTTGATTTGCTCAACGCTGTTATATTTGCCACCATCATAAAACGAATCAGGGGTGATATTTAATATTCCCATTATTTTTGGATGTGAAAAATCTAGTAGTTTACCCTTAATATTTATAGTCATGAAGAGATGTTTAAAAATTTAAAGATGATTCTTTGATGATTAAAGATATTTAATCGAAATTTACGTAAAATTTCTCCTAATTATGCAAAAAACCATAAAGCAATATGATAATGTTACATCCATATGCAAATCGCTTTTTGAAAAAAAATTACATGATTATGGTAGTGCCTGGAGAATATTAAGATTATCATCACTTACTGACCAAATTTTTATTAAAGCTCAACGTATTAGAGGACTACAAAAAAACACCATTCAAAAAGTGGATGAAGGTCAGTCTGAAGAGTTTATCGGGATAATTAATTATTCAGTAATGGCATTAATTCAAATTGAAATGGGTATTGCCGAAAACCCTGATTTAAATGCTAAAGATTGTATGAATTTTTATGATAAAATGATAAAAAAAACAAGGGAATTGATGATGAATAAGAACCACGATTATGGTGAAGCATGGAGAGAAATGAGAGTTAGCTCACTTACCGATTTAATTCTTCAAAAGCTTCTCAGGGTAAAACAAATTGAGGATAACAAGGGTAATACACTGGTTAGTGAGGGAATAGATGCCAATTACACCGATATTATTAATTACGCAATTTTTGCATTAATTCATTTAAAAATATGATTAAAATAATGGTTTCGCTTTTTAGGTATTTTGTTGGTGCATTATTTATTTTTTCAGGTTTAATAAAATTAAATGACCCCGTTGGTTTCTCGTTTAAATTGGAGGAGTATTTTGGCCCGACTGTTTTCAATCTAGATTTTTTAATTCCTTTTGTACTTCCAATGGCAATTTTCATAGTAATTTTTGAAGTTATTCTTGGAATTTTTTTAATTGTAGGTTTTAAGAGGGATTTTACCCTTTGGAGCTTATTATTAATGATTGTATTTTTTACTTTTCTGACATGGTACTCTGCATATTTTAATAAGGTTACTGATTGTGGATGTTTTGGGGATGCTATAAAATTAACCCCATGGGAATCTTTCAGTAAAGATGTCATACTCTTGGTTATGATTGCTTATTTATTTCTAAAAAGAAGTTTTATAAAACCAATATTAAATGCAACAGGTCAAAGATTAATAATCGGTTCCTCTTTGCTGATTTGTTTCTTCATTACATATTTTGTATTAAATCACCTTCCGATTCTAGATTTTAGAGCTTATAAAATTGGTGACAATTTACTTGAAAATATGAGTATTCCAGATGATGCTCCAAAAGATATTTATGAGTACCAGTGGTTATTCAAAGAAGGAGATAATGAGAAGAAATATATCACAGGAGGTGAATATCCAGAAGTAAATGGTGATTTTCTTGGTGTAGAAACAAAATTAATTCAAAAGGGCTACGAGCCTTCAATTTATGATTTTTCGATTGAAGTGAATGGCCAAAACCTTACAGAAGAAGTGCTAAATGAAGAAAAACTGCTAATTTATATTTCATATAACCTTCAAAAATTTTCGTCCGAAGCAATTGAAAGTATGCTAGCCTCAGCAGAAAAAGCAAAAAATAAAGGTTATAAAATAATTGGTTTAACAGCTTCATCTGTTGAGGATAGGAGTGTTTTTATAAAAACAAATGATTTATTTTTTGATTTTTATACATGTGACGAAACAGCTTTAAAAACGATAGTAAGATCTAATCCAGGTGCAATTGTTTTAAATACTGGAACTGTTGTTGATAAAAAACACTTTAAAGATTTTTCTGATTTAAATTTTGATTAATTGCTAAGATATATTTTGGATAAAATATTTTACTCTGCTGTAACCATGTTTGGTGTAGTTACCGTTATATTTTTTCTTTTTAATGTTCTACCTGGTGACCCAGCTCAAATGATGTTAGGGCAAAATGAAAATTCAGAGCAAATAAATATTGTAAAAAAAAAATATGGATTTGACAAGTCATTATCTAAACAGTATTTACTCTATTTAAATGATTTATCCCTGATCTCAATTCATTCAAAAAATCGTGATGATTACTCTTATTTTGATCAAAATTATAATGGCATTGAGATTTTAAATTTTAAACAATCAACATTAAATTTTAAATATCCTTATTTAAGAACATCCTTTGTAAATCAAGGAAAAAAGGTTTCATCAATAATCAGAGAAACACTTCCAAATACTTTCATTTTAGCGTTATCAGCAATTTTAATCGCTATCCTATCTGGCTTAATCCTAGGTATTGTTTCAGCATTAAATAAAGGAAATTATATTGATATTTTAATTCAGTTTGTAAGCACTATCGGTATGAGTGTACCATCCTTCTTCAGTGCTATAATTTTTGCTTGGATATTTGGCTTTTTACTTAAAGATTTTACGGGCTTAGAAATGACGGGAAGTTTATATGAACTTGATGATTATGGAGAATCACTTAACCTAAAATTAAAGAATTTAATTTTACCCTCAATTGTTTTAGGAATAAGGCCATTAGCAGTGATTAGCCAACTAGTAAGAAATGAACTTTTAAATGTTTTGAACCAGGACTATATTAGAACTGCAAAAGCCAAGGGTTTATCAAAATTCAATGTAATAAAAGATCACGCTATAAAAAATGCCCTAAATCCTGTAGTAACTGTGATTTCCGGATGGTTTGCATCACTTTTGGCTGGAGCTGTTTTTGTTGAATTCATATTCGGCTGGAACGGAATTGGTAAAGAAATTGTTAATGCATTAAATCTTCTTGATTTACCTGTAATAATGGGCTCAGTACTGGTTATTGCATTTATGTTTATATTAATAAATATTTTGGTAGATATAATCTATGTCAAATTAGACCCAAGAATTAAAATTAATTAAAATGGACAGAAAAAAAATTGTTGCAGGTAATTGGAAAATGAATATGACCCATGAGCAATCGGTCAAACTCATAAATGAGATAAAAAAAATCACTAATACT
>CETO01088171.1_pt1 | contig 11601 bp, 8 predicted proteins | sample 531351 | NCBI WGS metagenome assembly CETO01 (sample SAMEA2622678, study PRJEB7988) | marine metagenome | isolation source: saline water (ENVO:00002010), including | reverse complement strand
ACTGATTTGCAAGAGCTTTTCTCCGACCATGGTGCCCTGGCCTACTCCTTGACTGCTTTCGAGGAGCGACAAGAGCAACTGGATATGGCAGTGATGGTAAAAGAGACAATTGAAAATAACAGCACTTCAGTCATAGAAGCAGGAACGGGAGTCGGCAAATCCATGGCGTATTTGATTCCTGCAATCCAGTACGCAAAAGATAACGATAAGCGGGTAGTGATTTCGACCAATACCATAAACCTGCAAGATCAATTGATGGAAGAAGATCTACCGATCGCAGCTTGGGCAGTGAAGACAGGTCATAAAACTGCTGCGAATAGTGATGTTAGATACTCTGTATTAAAGGGTAGGCGAAATTATCTGTGCCTTAAAAAATTCCGGTATTTCGCCTCAAGAGAACAACTGGACAAAAGTGAAACTATTTTAATATCGAAAATTCTAGTTTGGTTGGATACGACTTTAACAGGAGATCAGGCGGAATTAAATTTATCTAGAACGCAACATAGGTTTCTTTGGTCAAGGTTGAACGCTGAAGGAGCCTTTATGTGTGGGGGGTACAACGGGAAATGTTTTTTAAAACAGGCTCGAGAAGAAGCAAGTACTTCAGATTTAGTTGTCGTAAATCATTCCCTCCTTATGGCGGATCTTAAATCTGGTAGATCCCTACTCCCAGAATTCGGGGCTTTAGTGATAGATGAAGCCCATCATCTTGAGGATCAAGCAACTCAGGCCTTTGGGTTTCAAGTTTCCCACGGTCTTGCTGGTGAAACACTTTCACCACTGAGAGGCCGAGATTCGATATTCTCAAATATAAACACCTTATTTGCACCACTGAAAATGAATGCGGAGGATGTAAGAGGATTATCAAACTCAAGCGAATCTGTTGCTTCATCACTAAAAAGTTTGCAGGATAGTTTCAATATTCTCTTTTCCTTTGCCACCGAAATCATGAAGCAATCAACTGGACATAAATCGTCTTTCCTACCATCAGATAAATACCGAATCAAAATTGGTGAAGAGCCACCATTGTGGGACGATCTGTGTTCGCTGGGAAGAGATATTGAAGGACAGGTTTCCTCTATATCCAAAGGATTGATTGCTGCGAACAGAATCTTGGAAAAATATGAAAACCACCGTAGCGTCGTCGAGATTTTGGGAGATATCCACAATACTCAAAATTCCATTGTTGAGGTAAATAATTTCATTCAACATTTTCTTTTTGAGCGGACACAAAATTATGTTTATTGGATATCACTCGACCATAACCCTGATTATTCTACATTGTCGGGAGCACCTATCGAGGTTGGTGACCAACTAAAGGATCAACTGTTTGACCAAGATTTTTCCGTGGTAATCACTAGTGCCACCTTGAGCACAGATGGCTCTTTTCAGCATATCAACCAGAGGTTAGGAATAAATCCAGAATACCAGTTGCTGTTAGGGTCCCCTTTCCCCTATGAGGATTTGGCAACTGTAGTGATGCCAACAGATATACCGGACCCGAGGGAACCCTATTATGAGGAAATGGTTGCTAAGAATATATATCAAGCTGCCATGGCAGCAGGTGGCCGCACCATTGCATTATTCACGTCATATTCCTCTTTGAAGACAGTCTTCCAGTTGCTTAAAGATAAATATTCTGGGGATTATTTGGACATATTGGCCCAGGGCATGTCAGGAACTCCAAGACAATTGATTGAGAGGATGAAGAAACATCCTGAAACAGTGCTACTGGGAACCTCATCTTTTTGGGAAGGAATAGACCTCAGGGGAGATGCCTTGCAAGTGTTAGTGATAACACGATTACCTTTCGATGTGCCCAGTGATCCGATCTATTCAGCACGGGCTGAAAAATATTCAAACCCATTTATGGAATACGCTCTTCCGAATGCTATTATTCGATTTCGCCAAGGGTTTGGAAGATTGGTCCGTTCAAATAAAGATCGAGGAGCGGTTTTCATTTTAGATAGTCGAGTGATCAACAGCAGGTATGGACACAGGTTCATCAAAGCTTTGCCAAAAATGGAAATTCAACGCCCGAAATCGGAAGAGGTCGAAAGCATAGTCTCCAACTGGCTTGGTATTTAAGTTGATACTGTCTTCCAAATACCCGTACGCTCTCGCCGAAACCCTTTATAGCGGACAGGCTTTCAGATGGCATCCCATACTAAATGGGGAGGCGCATGAAGGGATTCTAGATGGTGTCAGAGTAAGGTTAAGTCAAAAAGAAGATGGGATACACTTTAGTTCAGAGAGTGGGGACTCCTTTGATGTTGGATTTATAAAAAAATATCTTCGGCTAGAGGATGATTTACAACTAATTTATTCCCAATTATCATCGGATACCTATTTCACTCAGGCAAAAGATTTGTATGAAGGGCTTCATATTTTAAGACAGGATCCTTGGGAATGCCTCGTAACATTCATTTGCTCGGCAAACAATAATATTCCGAGAATCAAATCTTTGGTGAAAGGGTTATCAGAAACCTGCGGAGAAAGAATCAGAGATCAATTTGGCTATTTTTACTCTTTTCCTGAACCGGTTTCTATTTCAGAGATTGGGGAGTTAGGATTAAGGAAGATCGGGTTAGGTTTTCGGGCCAAGTACGTGGCAAAAGTAGCCGAATCGGTTGTTAGAGATGAAATAGACCTTAAAAGTTTCAGGTTTTTGGAATACCAGGAAGCATTAACTGAATTACTTAAATTTCCAGGGGTGGGAGATAAGGTAGCCAACTGTGTTTTGTTATTTTCAATGGATAAACTTCAAGCATTTCCGGTCGACGTATGGATAAAACGTGTCCTGCGGGAAAATTATCTCAATGATTCTGACGAGCCCATTCCTGACACCAAACTTCGAGATTGGGCTCAAATCCATTTTGGTGAATTCGCCGGATATGCCAACCAGTATCTTTTTCACCAAAGAAGGCTAATCTAACATCTGAATTAAGTCGAATAATTTAATTTTCAGGTTTTGCTGGAGCAATAAATTCCTCAGGATTAAATTCCTCTGGCATCACAAGTTTTCGAACTGGGTAATTGATTTCGATTCCTTCAGAAGCGAACCTAGCATGTATTCTTTTCATTAGCTCGCTTTTCAATGTGAAAGTGCCCTGACGATCCACAGCTTGTACAAAGACAAAAAAATCTATATTCGAATCACCGAAATTTGAGAATCCGAAAAATGGTTCAACATTTTTAACGGAATGAGGAGACTCTTTTACCAGGGATGTCGCCTCTTCCAGGGCAATAGTCTCCACGTGACTCAAGTCAGATTCATAGCTCACCCCACAAGTAACTATTATGTTCATCGCTGGGGTGGGACTGAAATAGTTAGTTACAATACTTCCCGCCATACGAGAGTTTGGAATAATCACCAGATTATTAAACCGGGTCCGAATTTTGGTACTTCGCCAACCCACGCTTTCCACATAACCCGATGGCCCACCGTCTAATTCTATAAAATCACCTGTCTTTAATTCTCCTTCAGTGACAACATATGTCCCTGCAAAAAAATTACTTAAGGTTGGTTGAACTGCCAAAGCGACGGCCAAGCCGCCTATGCCTAAACCGGCTAGTATTGGACTGGCGGATATTCCTAAACTGTCTATAGCGACTAGGCCACCTATCGCATATATCGTTATCGGCAATACTCTTCTGAATATGGGAAGCAAAGTGTCATCCAGGGTCGTAGCCGTATTCATTGCCACATTTCTTAAATACCACCTGATTGTTCGATCAGCGAGGTGAGAAGTAGTGAATGTTGCGATGAAAATTGCCAAGACCTTCCAGAGCTGGAAAGCATATTCGCTCGTTCCGTTCAGAGAGGCGAATATCCCCTCCTCTATTCTTGAAATAGTGAAATATCCGAACAGCAATCCCAAAGTTATGACGAATAAAACAGTGGGGCCTTTAATAGAACCAACTATCACCAACAAGAGTCGGTCAGCATTATCCTTGTTTGTACGTTTTGTCAAAATAGCCAATATTACCCGAAGGAGTATTGCTAGGGTCACAAAAGCAGCTAGAATGAGGCCGGCGGCTATGGCCCCGATGAAGGAAGAATCAGTTAATTGGTTTATATCCATTCTAATTACCGTTCACAAATTTAGGGTTACATTAGATATTATAAGGTTAGAATTGGAATCTTGTTGCTGAGTTTTAGCCAAATTCTATGAAATTCTTGAAAACAGAGGATTATTTCATTTCCCTAATATATGTCAGAACTATTATCCGATAAGATTTTAGTAGTGAGGTATAATTTGCGCCTATCTTTTGTTGAATTGAAACATATGAATTGCCAGATGAACTAATGGACGAAAAATCATACATTGAAGTACGGACCCAAATAGAACAGAAGGCCTTATCTTCCCTTTCTCAAATCGGGACCCTAGACGAGCTCGAGTCTTGGAGAATTGACATACTCGGACGTAACGGAACAGTCACAGGATTGTTACGGGGTATTTCCAATTTGCCTGTGGATAGCCGAAAAGAAGCTGGTAGCGAAGCTAATTCTCTAAAAGATGTGTTAACAAAAGCGTACAAAGATCATAAAGCTGATATTGAAAACCGTGACAGTATTCGAACAGGAAACGAATCTGGTTTTTCGGACGTGACTTTACCTGGAAGGAATATAGCATTAGGAAGCCTCCACCCGACAACAGCTGTTGTTAGGGAAATATGCCAAGTCTTTGAATCAATGGGTTTCCAGACCATCGAAGGACCGGAAGTGGAATTAGACACATACAATTTTCAGAAATTAAATATTCCAAAAGAGCACCCAGCGAGGGACATGTGGAACAGCTTATGGATTGATAGGGAACTGGCCGACGGTTCTCGCCCATTACTTTTGAGGACTCATACCTCACCAATGCAAATTAGGACCATGGAATCGCAGCCCCCTCCAGTTCGAGTGGTGGTTCCCGGGAAGACATACAGATACGAAGCCACAGATGCCACTCACGAATGGCAATTTTGCCAGATCGAAGGATTAGCAGTTGATAAAGACATAACTTTTGCCAATCTGAAAGCTACTCTAGAGGAGTTTGCGAGAAGAATTTTCGGTGATAAGAGGAAAGCCAGGTTTAGATGCGATTTCTTCCCGTTTGTTGAACCAGGAGCTGAAGTTTCCATTGATTGCTTCATATGCGAAGGGAATGGTTGCCGAGTGTGTGGTAATACGGGATGGATCGAAATTATGGGAGCCGGTATGGTGCACCCAAAGGTACTGGCAGGGGTAGGTTATGATCCCGAAATATACAGCGGATTTGCCTGGGGTATGGGAGCTGAACGAATAGCAATGCTAAAGCATGGAATTGACGATATTAGGCATTTCTATTCGAATGATATTAAATTTTTAAAGCAGTTTTCTTAGCAGGTTCCTATTTATGAAGATTCCACTTTCTTGGCTGCGCAACTATGTTGAAATAGACTCTGAGGTCACAGATTTAGCTCACTCGTTAACAATGGCAGGTTTAGAAGTCGGTTCTATAGAACATATTGGCGACAAGTGGGACTCTGACTCTCTGGTTGTAGCTCAGGTTATCCAATTAGAGCCACATCCCAACGCAGACCGACTCAGACTTCCCACGCTAGATCTTGGAAAAGGAGAAAAGGCAAAAGTAGTGTGCGGCGCCCCAAATTTAAAGGTTGGACAAAAAATAGTGTTTGCAAAAGAAGGCGCTACTCTTTTTAACCCAAGGTCAAGGAAACAAGAAATTTTAAAAGGTGCCAATATTCGGGGAATTGAATCGAAAGGAATGGTTTGCTCTGCTTTAGAACTAGGTATTGGAGAAGACGACGGTGGGATATTGGTGTTGGATGATGAATGTGTTACTGGTACTCCGGCCAAAGATTTGTTGTCTGATTCGATTTTTGACACTGAACTGACGCCAAATCGTCCTGACTGTTTGTCCATCATCGGTACTGCATACGAAATTGCAGCTCTACTTGGAAAAAATATTACTGAACCGGAATCTTCGTACCAAAGTGGGGATACGAAGATAGATGACCGCATAAAAATATCAATACAAGATCCCCTTAACTGCCCAAGATACACTGGTTCGTTTATCGAAAATGTTACGGTTGCCCCTTCGCCTTTATGGCTTCAGGATGTATTAGTTAAATCAGGGCATCGACCAATTAATAACATAGTAGATATAACTAACTATGTGATGTTGGAATACGGTCAACCATTGCACGCATTTGACTTTAACAAGTTAGAAGGAGATGAAATTATAGTTAGACAGGCTTCTGAATCTGAACTATTGCAAACTCTCGATTCTCAGCGTAGAACACTTACTCCCCCGATGCTGGTTATAGCTGATATATCCAAACCTATTGGGCTCGCCGGAATTATTGGAGGCGTAAATACTGAAATAGATGAAGATACAACAGACATATTTTTGGAGGCGGCTAATTTTAATGCTGCGAATACTAGGGCTACAAGAAGCGTCCTCGGCCTCAATACAGAGGCCTCATATCGGTTTGAGCGGGATATACGACATGAACTTGCCCCTATCGCATTGAAAAGGGCTACATATCTCATTAGTCAATGGTGTGGCGGGATACCAGCCGAAGGCATCATAGATACTTTCAGTGCCCCCTACCATATTAAAACAATTGAAATTACCGAAGCCCGATTCGAGAAGATACTGGGTGTTCCGGTGGCCATGAAAGATATATGGAATATTATAAAGAGACTTGGCTTTGAGAAAATAGAAGAAGATGTGCCCCAGGTCATCAATGTGAGCCCTCCAATCTGGAGGTCAGATATTTCAATACAAGACGACATCATCGAAGAATATGCTCGTATATATGGGTATGATAATTTGCCCACTAGTCCTTTAGCCTCCCCTATTCCAAGCCAAGGTTCCGAAAACCCTCAGGCAGTGAGGGAGCATATGAGAGATAGACTCGTATCTGCCGGAATGAACGAGACCATTTCGTACTCCATTACAGATCTTGAGACCATAAATTTATTTGATTCAATTTCTAGTGATCAGCAACCTATATCGATCGCGAACCCGTTGGATGTCTCCAAAAAATATCTCCGACCCACATTGGTACCCAATGTTCTTGAAACATTGTCTAGAAACAGGCGTACGGACCAGCAAACTGGACTTAGAATATTTGAAATCGGACGAGTATTCCTTCCTTTGCAGACAGACGAAATCGACTCTATGCCTGTAGAAAAAGAAGAAATCGTCGGTGCCATTACAGGATTTAGCGCTTCCACGGATTTTTGGTTGGAATCAGATCGGCTTATGGATTTTTTTGACGCGAAAGGCATAGTTGAACACATATTCCGTGGGTTGAGCGGGGCTTTGTCGTTTGCCAAAAGTGATGGAACCATTTACGAAACAGGTAAAACAGCGGATATTTTTCTTAATGAGGTTTTAATCGGACATATCGGTGAATTGAAATCTGATCTGAGTGAATTTTATGATCTCTCTGCTAGCCCCGTTGTAATTTTCCACCTTTTCCTGGAGGCAATCCAAACGGTGGCACAGGTCCAATCTGTAAACTACTCAGAACCTAGTCGATACCCGTCGTCATTTAGGGATTTGGCCCTGATATCTAGTAAAGAAGTCGATTCTGAGTCGATCGTAAGCACTATCATGAAAAACAAACTTGTGGCTGATTCATTCCCCATAGATAAATACGAGGGTGCCGAGGTGCCAGACGGAAAATACTCCCTAACAATGAGAATCGTATTTCAGTCAAAAGAAAAAACCTTATCTGCAAAAGAGATAGATAGGGCTCATGTTCAAATAATCAAATCTCTCGAACACCAATACAAAATTTCAGAACGGTATTCCTGAAACAAAAGATAAAGCGATTTATCCCAATGGTCACACATCATTATGGACATCATCACGAAGATATGCTTAGCGTGGAGGAGGCTAGGGATCATATTTTGAATCAATTCGGAGTTCTTGATGCCCAAAATTTCCTAATCACTGATGCATTAGGTTTGGTGATCGCGGATCAGATTAGGTCTGGAATAAACATACCTCCCTTGGATAATTCGGCAATGGATGGATATGCAGTCCGGTCAATTGACGTATCAACGGCAACATATCAACATCCAGTAATGCTTGAAATACTCGAAACTATCCCCGCAGGATCTTTGCCAAGGAAACAATTAAGATCCGGAACAGCCTCAAGAATTATGACAGGAGCCCCCATTCCAGAACATTGTGACGCAGTGATACCTTTCGAAGAAACGACAGAAAAGGAATTTTCAAAACCTGGTGGATTGGCCGAAATAGGCATAAGAATACCTGCCTTTCCGGGAACTAACGTACGAGCAAAAGGCAAGGATATAAAGAAGGGTGATTCCGTGTTGCTGGAAGGTCATATAATCACGGCGGCTACTGTGGGAGTTCTTGCCTCTATGGGTATGTCTCATGTCCGAGCCATTAGAAAGCCTGTGGTTTCAGTACTTTCGACCGGAAATGAATTGCTCACCCCTGGGGAAAAACCTGCTGAGGGCAAGATATTCGATAGTAATTCGAGCTCCATTATTGCTTCTGTAAGGCAGCTGGGAGCTATACCAAAGTACATTGGGATAGCTCGAGATGAGATGGAATCAGTCCGTGACAAGCTTAGGGCAGCGATGGAAAGTGATTTAGTTATCTCCTCGGCCGGTGTTTCCAAAGGCGATTATGACATGGTTAAAGATGTAATGTCAGAACATGGAGATTTACAGTTCTGGTCGGTCCGAATGAGACCGGCCAAACCGTTGGCTTTTGGCACATTGAATAGAGATTCCGATACAGCCGTGCCGTTAATTGGGCTACCTGGCAATCCAGTCAGTTCCCTCGTAGCTTTTGAACAATTTTGTAGACCAGCAATTCTGAAAATGATGGGTAAAACCAACATGCCCCGGCCTACTATCCAGGCCGTATTAAAAGATTCGATAGTGAACTATGATTCACGCCGAGTTTACGCAAGAGTTATAGTTGAACAAACTGAAGATGGTTATACGGCTAAAACCACCGGCCATCAAGATTCAAATATTCTAACTTCCATGGTTCATGCTAATGGTCTCGCCATATGCCCAGAGGAAGAAGAGAGCAAAGACCCCGGTGATATAGTAACCGTCATTATGCTCGACGATTGATATTGCTGTAATCGAGATTAATTACAACTTATAATAAGCGACAATTTTGTGAATATAGAGGAGACTTAAATGTCACAATCCCTTGCCTATTTTCGAGGACAGATAGTTCCTATTGAACAAGCAAATGTGAATGTAATGACACATGCGTTGCATTATGGAACGGCTGTCTTTGAAGGTATCAGAGGTAATTGGAGCGACTCTGAAGAGAAGATGTTCGTCTACCGAATGCGAGAACATTACATAAGATTGTTGCTAGGCTGCAGGATGTTGATGATGGACATAGGTAAAACGGCAGACGAACTCTGCGACATCACTGAAAATTTGATAAAGGCTTGCGGTTACAAACAGGATTTATATATCAGACCTCTAGCCTATAAAAGCGAGGAACTCATTGCCAATCTAAAATTGCAGGATCTCAGTAGTGATTTCACTTTGATAATGGTCCCATTTGGGGCCTACCTAGAATCTGACGGAGCTTTAAATTGTTGCACCTCCTCGTGGCGCCGGATAGATGATACGATCATACCCCCACGTGTCAAAATTTCAGGCCACTACGTTAATAGCATACTGGCAAAAACTGAAGCTACTTTGGCAGGATTTGACGAGGCTATTATGTTAACTCCTGACGGGTTCGTCTCAGAAGGCTCTGGTGAGAATTTGTTTATGATTAATGATGGAAAATTAGTTATACCCCCAGTCTCTGATAATAATCTGACTGGCATAACAAGAGACTCTGCAATTACTATTGCCAAAGAAGACCTGGGGATGGAGGTCCTTGAGAGAAGGATTAGGAGAAGCGAGCTTTATTTTGCCGATGAAGTGTTTTTAACTGGTACAGCTGCACACATTCAGGCAGTAGGTAGACTAGATAGTAGGAATATAGCGGATGGAGAAACCGGAGAGTATACGTCGGCTATAAACGAGATATATCAAAAGGCAATACGAGGTGAAAATCCTAAGTATCGCGGGTGGTGTACAGAGGTATCTGTGAGTTAGGCCTCTAACTACAGGTTTGATAAATTCGAAATGTTTGGATTCCATTTAGATTATTATTTTTGCTGTGTACTAGCCGTTTCTGGCTTGTTATTCATACTTGTAGCCTATCGGAAGTCATCATTATCGGTTATGCCGTATTGTCTTGGTTTCATTTTGGTGTTGGCTGCGGCGATTCTGTTTTTTAATACAGAAAACAGGATAGTTAATGACTATCAAGGAGGGTTAGATGCAAATGAACAGATTGTTCTCTTTGCCTTGTCGGCCCTGACAGCTTTAATAATCCGTAAACTATCTTCAGCCGGGAAAAGGATTATCCGAAAAAATATTAATTAATTCTGATGCAAGATTTCATTCGTACCATTATCGATTTTGACCAAAAGTTATTCCTAGCCGTTAATTCAATGGTTGGAACTTCCTCGATCATTGATTCCTCGGCTAGGATTATTGGCAGCGATTATGTGGTTCCAGTTTTTCTGTCGTTGATCTTAATTTTCCTTTGGTATAAAGAAACCTCTATCCTCAGAAAATTCAAAGCCCGACTCACTGTCCTAAATAGTATTTTCACTCTTTTGGGAGCTTGCTCAATTGTCTTTATCCTAAATCAATTTTTGTTTCGAGAAAGACCATTTGACTTGCTAGAAGCAAATTTGATTTTTTATGCCCCAACAGACTCTTCATTCCCCTCAAACTCTGTAGCGGCTGTAGTAGGTCTCGCCATCCCCGTTTTTAAAACTTATAGGAAGATAGGCTACCTGATGTTATCGTCTGGTTTATGCTTAGCATTCTGCAGGATATATGTGGGAATCCACTTTCCTGGTGACGTACTTGGTGGAATATTGACGGCACTAGTTTCATTTTTTTTGTCGACGGTTTTAATGAACCTTTTTTCAAGACAACTGTATCTTTCATTATTGATATTTGAAAAATGGAAATGGCTAAAAATAGTCAGGTTATAACTGGAAGTAGGATTGTTGCTAACCCGAGATATAAAACCAATCCTACGACATCAGTTAACGTGGTGACCGCAACTGCAGAGGCTAGAGCCGGATCTATACGCAAGGCCTTTAGAATTAGAGGAAGTGATGCTCCACTAAGGCTTGCCACAATTAAATTTCCTAGCATCGCAATACCTACCACCGCTCCGATATACTCACTGCCCTGCCAGTAATAAGCGACAATTCCTGCGACCAATCCAAGCATGAGACCATGGATTAGGCCTATACCTAGTTCTTTACCTAAAAGGCGGGCAGAATCAGATTTTCTTATTTCCCCGAGCGCCATCGATCTCACTACCAATGTCAAAGTTTGAGTGCCAGCTATGCCACCCTGTCCTGCTATGACCGGAATAAAAACTGCTAGAGCCAAAACCTGTGCCAAGGTTGATTGGAATAGAGTTATTACTACGGCGGCAAAGCCGACTGTGATGAGGTTAATGAACAACCATGGTAAGCGACCTTTGACCGAGAGCCATATTGGGCTTA
>CETO01088757.1_pt1 | contig 11613 bp, 10 predicted proteins | sample 531351 | NCBI WGS metagenome assembly CETO01 (sample SAMEA2622678, study PRJEB7988) | marine metagenome | isolation source: saline water (ENVO:00002010), including | reverse complement strand
GGGCGATTTTCAGCCGGGTGGCAGGACGTCCTGGAATGAACGCTTACTAGTTGGCGACAATTTTCACGGGCGACCATAACTCGTACACGTCTTCGAAATAGCGTTCGCCATCTCGCTTTCGGTCTTTCGACACCAATCGATAGATACAGTTTGGATCGTTTCGGTCAATTAACTGAGGATCCACCTCGAACCAGCTGTCTTCTAGGAAAGAATGCAAATGATAGAGTTCTCGAAACGATTTAGCCTCGGGCGGAATCAGATGCTGCTTGGATCGCATAATGGCATCCATGGGCAGTGGAGGTTTATTCGACTCACTGCGCCTCCAACTAGGTAGCTGGTCCAGCAAGCCCTTGAGAACAGTGCGTAGAGGATTGCGGTAGCCAGGCAGGACTAGCAGTTCACCCTCATCGTCCTCGTCCGAACAATAAATTTCCAAAACCCAATCAAAAAACTTGGAGCAGATGTTATGTCGCGATTTTTTCTGGGTATCACCAGTTGCATGAACAAAGGCCTCGTAGACTCGCTCATTGAACGGAATGTCTCTCGCCAGAATGGCTCCAGGGTCGTCGACCAAACCTAGCTCGGACACGTAGTCCTTGAGGAAAGCTTTCAAGTGCGAATATTTATTCGCCTGGTTTGTGCCGGCCTCCACATATGACTGAATGGATTCTAAAAACTTGGGATATTCGATCAGCAACTCCCCAGCAGAAGCGCTTTCATCCCCCAGGAAGCGAGGCCAACTTACCCAATCCTCGGCGTAGACCGAATATGGACTCGCCGGCAGGTTCGGGTCTTGGTCGTATCCCTTCCCATATTCTTTATTTGTTTTAAACCCCAAGCGCTGAGCGGCTTCGGACGCCTCGGCGTAAGTAGCGTATTTCGCGACTGGGCGCTCCCTACCGAGAAAGTAGAACCAATCGATCCAATCGGGGTAAACCTGAGATGGACTCGCCGGCAGCTTCGGATCCTGACCGTAGCCCTCGTTGTAATCTATTGATGATTTGAGTCCCAAGCGCTGAGCGGCTTCGGACGCTTCAGCGTGGCTGGCGTACTTCTCACCGGGGCCCAAGAAACCAAGGAAAGCGTGCCAATCGGTCCATTCCTCGGCGTAGACCTGATAGGGTTTCGCTGGCAGCTTAGGGTCTTGCTTGTAGCCTTGGTTGTATTCCGCCAATCCTTTGAATCCCAAACGCTGGGCGGATTGGGACGCCTCGGAGTAGGTAGCGTACTTCTCGATAGGGCGCTCCGTGCCGAGAAAATCGAACCAATCCGTCCAATCTCCGCTGTAAGCGTTTTTTGGGTGTGCCGGTAGCTTCGGGTCCTGGTGGTAGCTCTTGTTATATTGTGTCGATGATTTTAATCCCAAACGCTGAGCGGCTTTGGACGCCTCGGCGCAAGTGGCGTACTTCTCACCGGGGCCCACGACGCCAAGGAAGCCGTACCAATCGGCCCATTCCTCGGCGTAAACCCGGTGGGGCTTCGACGGCAGTTTAGGGTCTCGCTTGTAGCCTTGGTTGTATTCAGTCGATAATTTAAATCCCAAGCGCTGGGCGGCTGCGGATGCTTCGGCATAGGTGGCGTACTTCTCAGCTGGACGTTCTGTGCCAAAGAAGTGGTACCAATCTTCCCAGTCTTCGGCATAACTCCGCCAGGGATCGATCGGCAGCTTCGGATCTTGATCGTAGCCCTCTCTATATTCTTTAATTGTTCTTAACCCTAAGCACTGAGCGGCTTCGGACGCTTCAGCGTAGGTGGCGTAAACCTCAGCAGGGCGTTCGGTGCCAAGGAAATCATACCAATCGGTCCAATCCTCGGCGTATTGCAGCTGGGGATGCGCTGGCAGCTTAGGGTCTTGGCCGTAGCCCTTTCTGTATTCACTCGACAATTTGAACCCCAAGTGCTGAACGGCTTTGGACGCCTCGTCGTAAGTGGCATACATCTCACCAGGACGCTTGGTGCCGAAGAAATCGTACCAATCGATCCAATCCTCGGCGTAAACCTGTTGGGGGGCCGCCGGTAGCTTCGGGTCTTGCTTGTAACCCTTTCCATAATCCTTGTTTGTTTTCAATCCCAAGCGCTGGGCGGCTTTGGACGCCTCGGCGTAGGTGGCGTACATCTCACCGGGGCGCTCGGTGCCGAAGAAATCGTACCAATCGGCCCAATCCTCGGCATAGACCTGATAGGGGTTCGATGGCAGCTTAGGGTCTCGCTTGTAGCTTTGGTTGTATTCAGTCGATCTTTTGAATCCCAGGCGCTGAGCGGCTTCGGAGGCCTCGGCGTAGGTGGCGTAAATCTCACCAGGACGCTCGGCTCCGAAGAAATCGTACCAGTCGGTCCAATCCTCAGCGTAAAACTGTTGGGGGGCCGCCGGTAGCTTCGGGTCTTGCTTGTAACCCTTTCTATAATCCTTGTTTGTTTTCAATCCCAAGCGCTGAGCGGCTTCAGAGGCCTCGGCGTAAGTGACATACTTAGTCTTCATGAGCGAGTCCTTTCTTCAATGGAGAAATTGAGTCGTCTTCAGGCGAAAAGCTGTTCAGGTGCGCTCGCATCTGCTTGTCAGTAAGTTCGGTGTAGACCTGCTGACTTTCTATAGATTTATGATGCAAGGCATTTTTGATGATCAAAGATTCAGCCTTTGCGTTTGCCAGCGCTTGTCCATAAGAGTGTCTGTGCCCGTGTGCAGTAGTGCCTGCTTCTTTCGAAAACGGTAAACCGATTCTCTCAACGGCCCTTTTGAGCGATTGATTATAGCCTTTGATCGAGTGAGGAGCGCCGGATTGGGTTGTAAAAGCAAACGGATGTTTCCCTCCATCTGAGTGCCGCTGGAACGTCAGGTAAAGTCGCCACAAGTCGTTGAAGGTTTCGCCTGCACTCTGGGGAAACCACCAAACTAGCAGAAAATGGAGATTTTCGTTGTCCTCTTTGGGCGCTTTCCAGCCTGCGTGCAGCGTATGGGATTTCGAGTACTCGAATCGTGGCAGCATCCCATATTTCTGGCGCAGCTCTTCACGCCTGGTGGAGCCGTTTGGACGCGTTCGACCGATATCCGGATGAAAAACTTTAACCAGTGCGGTTCCACTCTCCCATGGCGTGACATCTTCTAGCCAAATGTGAAAACACTCGCTGAGTCTAAGTCCACCGTAGTGCATCAGCATGGTGATGAGCACATTTTTTAGGTCGAGACGCTCATGAACGTTGACGCTGGTTTCAAAGCCGTATCGGGTAAAGCCATTCCATAAGAGGTCATCAATGCGCCCTTGAGGAAAGCTTTTCTTTCCACCGTTTCCGCCAGAACGTGAAACTTTTCGAGGCATAACTTTCCGAAAATAAGTGGGAGCTGGTTTGTTCTCCCATAGATGGGACAGAAAAGATCGCCGTTTCTTCTGGTAAAAAGCCGCTAAGCCCATCCATTCTTCGTAACGACTGGGGTTGATCTTGGGATTTATTTGAAGTGTTTTCTCTTCATACTGTTCGGAGAGCCAGTCTGTATATTGGGTGATGAGGCTGATCAGAAAAGAAGCGTCCCTATCGTCCCTAGGCTTCCAACGCAACCAACTAGGGTCACTGCCGTCCTCACCAATAGTTCCCGTATAAAGGCTGTTTGAGAACTCTCGAAATAATTGGTGAGGATTTTCAAAGCAGTCTTTATTCTGGCTTGTGTAATCAATGAGAAGTCGAACAGCAAAAGCGCTTCTATCTTTCCAGCTCCGCGATTTGTACCGATGGGTAATCAGATAGTCCAGATAGCTCTTCAGCAAACCATCCTGAGTGACGATTACCGGGAGACGTACCTTAGTCCCCGTGTTGTCTAATTTGACGCTCGCCTCTATACAGACGCTGTTTAGCATGTAATTTTCAACTAGTAGCAATAGTACGTTTTTATTTACACTATATGCTTATTCAGATTCAATAAAAACCAGAATCTGCATTCTTAGTCCACTTTTCGTCATATTTTAGGATGGTTTTTCTATACCACTAATCGCAGAAGGTGCACTGGTTCCAGGAACAGCCATTAGTCACCGGCAGAATCAGTGATTTCGCCTCGCTGGGCGGCCGGAAGACTGGCTCAATGTAATCAATGGGAAAACTGTACATAGGTTCGTTCAGTATCAGAAATGAGTGATGTACTGATTAGATCAGGGCAGAAACTGGGCTTTCAAGTCGGCGCAGCCTGGCCCCACTACAGGCATATCCAGCAGTACAGCCTGAGACGTCATAAAGGGAATGCCCTGCCGATGGCCATCAACCAACAGAGTGGAGAAGCTACCCACGAATGGCATGTGGGAAACCAGCATCAATGGTGAAACCTGGTTGTCCAGAAGCTCATCCAGACAACGGCCAGGGTCATCATCGGGTGTGATAAAGGCTTTTTCCTGGACCGGGCAATTCAGCACTTCCGCCACAATCGCGGCGGTTTGCCGGGCCCGAACATAGGGACTGGACCAGATCTGGGCGGGACGCCACGGGGAAGAGGCAATTTGCGCCGCCACGGCTGCCACGCCGCGGCGACCCGCCTCGGTCAGCTCACGCTCCTGATCCAGCGAATGCCAGCCGGCCTCACCATGGCGCATAACAATCAGATGCACGTGCCTCTCCTTCCGGATGACAATCCCGGGTCACTGGGTAATGGTGCGCGGCAGAATGAACTCCACATCAGAATTCTGCACGGCCATCATCAGGCTGTTGATCACCGCATTGATGGAAGCGCTTTCATAGAGAATCTCGTAAAGCCCCCGTACCAGAGGCATGTAGATGCCAATAGCCTCAGATTTTTCGCGTACCAGTTTCAGGGTATAGATACCTTCGGCCACCTGCCCCAACTCCTGCACGGCTTCTTCCAGCTTCTGGCCCTTGCCAATGGCATAACCAACCCGGAAATTCCGGCTTTTGCAGGAGGTACAGGTGGCAATCAGGTCACCAACACCCGCAAGGCCCATAAAGGTCATCGGGTTGGCGCCAAGGCTAACCGCGAAACGGCTCATTTCGGCCAGGCCACGGGTAATCAGCATGGCTTTCGCGTTCTCGCCCATGTTCAGGGCCGATGCCAGGCCGGCAACAATGGCGTAGATATTCTTGAGTGCGCCGGCCAGTTCCACACCGTAGACATCAACATTGGCGTAAACCCGAAAGTATTCGCAGCCCAGCAGTTCCTGCACTGTGCGGCGCACATCCGGGTCTTTTGCTGCGATCACGGTGGCGGTCAGTTCCCGGTTGACGATCTCGCCAGCCAGGTTCGGCCCGCTCAGAACACCGGAGCGACACCTGGGAAGCTCCTCCAGCAGGATTTCGCTCATCAATTTAAAACCGTGCTCTTCGATGCCTTTGGTCAGGCTGACGACGATCTGGCCATCGCGGAATTCGCTGCTGTGTTCGCGAATGACCGACCGAAACGCTTTCGATGGGATCGCAACCAGCACAATCTCCGCCTTGCGCACCGCCTCGGCCAGGTCGGTTGTTGGCTGAATGTCACCCTGAAGGGTAACGGCGGGCATATACCGGCGATTAATGCGGGTGCTGCGTATTTCCTCTGCCTGTGCTTCATCGCGCATCCAGAAATGCACAACGTGGCCGTTCTCGCTCAGTACTTTTGCCATGGCAGTACCGAAACTGCCGCCACCAAGTACTGCCACATCGTAGGAATTCGCCCCGTGATTACCGGGCGTCGGGTTATCAGGCATAAACGTTCCGTTCTGTTTCTGTCAGGGCCGGGCCCGGTGCAGGACTGGCGTTTCAGCCAGTTTCCTCGCATTCCAGGGCCCGTACCAGATTCTTGAATTCTTCCCTGTTCCGGCTATTCATGCCCATCAGTACTTTATGGGCATCAAGAACTTTATCGCGAACCTGCTGTTCGCTCGCCTTGAGCACGGGGATTTCTTCGAGTTCTTCAATTCGGGAAGCTGGCTCACGGACAATAATGAAAATCTTGTCGAAGCCCATGGACGTAATAATGCGGGTGATATCGGGGTTGGTGGAAATCAGCGTTGGCAGAAAATGACTTTGTTTCTGCGCCGCCAGCGCAATCTTGGCCAGCAGGCCAAGCGTCGTGCTGTCGATGATTTCGGTCTCGGTGAGATCGATAACCACGGTTTTGAATGCCGGATCACGGGTTATGGACTCAACCAGATTGTCCAGCGTCGAACACAGGTTCAGCCGGATTTCCCCAATAAACTTCAGGACGTATATTCCCTGCTGTTCTGCTTGCAGGATTTTATAACCAGCCATTTTTCACACTGCCACTAAGTCGACGACGTGTTATCTGACCCGTTTATGGTATCAGTTACCGATACTATCGCGATATCGTCAGGCAGCTCCGAGATCTTATCCAGCCCCAGAGCGTCGCTCAGCGATGCGATAGTGTGACTACCTCCTGAAACGAGTTCAAGTAGTCTGTTCTCCTTTTCATCCAGAGATTTGGCCGGGATCACTTCCAGCAGGCCATCAGAGAACAACAAAAGCCGGAATGGTCGGTCCAGCTTCACCTGGTAAAGTTCCCATTCCGGCGTTTCGAACAGCCCTACCGGCAGCCCGCTGCCTTCCAGAAAACGGGTTTCACCATCCTCAAACGACAGGATGGGCATGGGGAAATGCGCCCCGACCGCATAACTCAATGTACGTTCCGTTGTTGAAATAATGCCTACAAACACGGTGACATGCTTGCCAAGCCCGGTATCCAACAGCTCCGAATTAATGCGCTCCAGGAAACGTTCCGGGTGCAGGATGTCGTCACTGGACTGGCGCCGGAGATTCCGCTGCAAACGATTTGTGAGGTTTCGCAGTAACACGGTAACGAACGCGGAACTGGCGCCATGGCCTGAAACGTCGGCGATATAAACGAGGACCTTGTCTTCACTGATGCGAAAATAGTCGAGAAAATCGCCACTGAGATACAGGGACGGCTTGATGAGGTAATCCACACTGAGCCCGGAAAGCGTGAGCTGATGGTCTGGCAGCATTTTAAGCTGCACCTTGCGGCCGGCATTCTGATCGGCCCTTAGCTCGGCAATACCGTTGCGCAAGTCCCGGTTGGCTTCTTCCAGTTCCTGCCGGTACAACTGGTTCAGGCGGTTTACCCTGACCCGGTCAAACAACTTTCCGATAACATCGTCCAGTGCGTTACGGTCGTCATTGCAGGGTTTGAGCACCACATCGGCGGCTCCGGCCCGCATGGCCTGGACCACATCGGCACTGGACTGGCTGCTGGTGCAGGCCACTATCGGCGTGAAACTTTCTGTTTCATCAAGGCGCCGGGACAGGTCTCTGATGGCCTCTGGAGGGAGATCTGCAAAGATCACATCCGGGATATTGTCGTCGAACAATCCTCGGGCAGCGTTTACCCCCGCTGCACCAGTTACGTAAAACCCCCGCGCCTCCAGGTAACGGGACAGATCGGCTCGGGCCTGTTCATCGGCGTCAATTATCAGAATGCGCTCGGTGCGCGAGGTCATGTTGGCTGCCCTAAACTACCAGCGGTAAAGAAAAAAGGCTTTATATGGCCTATTCTGGCATGCCCCTGTGATATAACAAGGCCGCAATCATCATTTTGGGAGAATTGTAACCATGAGACGTGCCGTTAACGATCTGCTCGGAGCCTATGACAAACTGATCATGGACCCGGTGCATGGCGGTATCCCGCTCTACCGGCACGAAATCCAGGTGATTGACCATCCACTGTTTCAGCGCTTGCGTAACATCTGCCAGAACGACATTCTGAGCCTGGTTTTCCCCGGCGCCACCCATTCCCGTTTCCTGCACAGCATCGGGGTGATGCATGTGGGCACACGGATGTTCCGGGCCATGATCGATGCATACCTTCGGGAACGGCAGCTGAGTGAGCAGACCGATCTCAGCCTGAGCCAGCTCGATGCCATCGATTACCTGGCCAAGACCATCCGCCTTGGCTGCTTGCTGCACGACAGCGGACACTCCAGTTTCTCCCATCAGTTCACCCAGGCCCGGAAGATTCGCGACCTGATGTCTCGCCCTGAACGGTTCCGGGATTTGTGGGAAGGTGTTGACTATTCGGCCTACCAGGCCAGTGAACCGGAAGAGCTGGAGCATGAACACTACTCTGTTCGAGTCGCCCATGACGTACTCTCGTCTGTGGATCTGGAGAGCGCCGGGCTGGCTGCCATCGATGTCATCGGCATTATGGAAACCACCGATGTTACGCCCAGCGAAACCTTCTGCCGCCACGCCCAGACGTTCTGGGAATTTATCGCTGGTGATGATGCCATTGCCGGCACTATCCCGCCCCGGGATGTACCGCAGTTGGTGATGGGCCTGCTGTCATCCATAGTTTCGGGGGAAATTGATGCCGACCGGGCCGATTATATGTTGCGGGACGGCTTCCACAGCTCGGTCACCATCGGCGGTTTCAATCTCGATCACCTGCTGAGCAACCTGCGGTTCGGCTGGGACGTTTCTGAACCCTGGATGGGGCTTGCGATTACCCAGAAAGGCCTGGGCGCCCTGGAAGACTTCGTGTACAGCCGCCACCAGATGTACCGCAAGGTATATGCGCACAAGACCGCTCTGGGCTTCGACTGGTTGCTGCGTGAGGCCATTAACGAAGTGCTGGAGGACCCGGAAAGCTTCGACTGGGTGGATACCTGCCTGAGCAACATGAAATGGTTTGCCGAGCTGACCGACAACTTTTTCTGGGAAGCCTTCCGCAAGGTTGCCCGCCGGGAACCGAGGAGCTACTCGTTCTGCATCGTGAACCGTGTGAAGCTGGACCACGTCGACACGCGAGAGAATCTGGACAAGACTGAAATCCTGAATCACAGCCGCTGGCTGGCATCGGAACTGGGCATTAACCCGGACAACGTGGTGACCTGCTCCATGAAGGCCCGCTTCTCGAACATTCAGGACAACTTCAACGGCATCAAGGTCTTGGTGAAAAACCCGATCACCCGGGAGCGAAGCCTGCGAAAAATCACCGAGGTGAGTGCCTTCTTCTCAAAATTCGGCGACGGCACCATCACCCATTTCTACCGGCGGCCGGAGGTCGCAGAAAAAGCTCCCTCCGACCTGACTGAGTAGCCGCAATTACTGATCAGGGCTCTGGCCCATTGCCTGCACCAGTTGCGAGGCGCTTTCCCAGGCGCCTTCAACCCGACCGCCCGCCAGCCAGTCGCCAGCCAGGCCAATGCCGGCAATGTGGTCGAACAGGTAGCCAGGATTATCGGCGGCTTCCGAGCGTGCGTACAGCCAACGGTGAGGTACCCAGTCATCCGGAGCCTCTTCATGCCCGGTCAGCCCCCTGAATTCCGCCAGCAGAGCTTCAGCAATGCATTCCGGGGCGTCATCCACGTGCTGATGTGTCCACTCGGGGTTCGCGTGCAGCACCCACCACTGGCCCTTGTCTTCCCGGCCGGGTTTGGAGGAGTTGTTGGCCACCCAGAACAACACGTCGGAGTTGGGGCGCGCAGCATCAAACGGGAAATCAACGGGACGATTAAAATGGGCAGCTACCGCCCAGCAAGGCAGGATATTATCCACGTGCTCAGCCAGCCCTTCCGCCATCGCTTCAAGCCCGCTGTCCCGCAACAGTTCCTGAGCCTGCGCCGGTGGCGCCGTGATCACGACCTGATCGAAGCCGTCGTAGTGCTGACCCTCGGTATCGGTGAGCTGCCATTTGGAACGGTGTTTTGACAGCCGGGCGATTCGAACGCCTGATTCCAGCGAAATGTGTTCAGACAGAGCCCGGGAAATGGCCGTCATTCGCGGAGTACCAACAAACCTGTGTTCCTCTGGAAACGTCTGCCAGCTGTCCCTTTCCGTCTGATAACCGAAGCGGGCATTCCAGCTCTGGTAGCTCTGGTGCCCCGCCCAGCGATCCAGAAACCGGGTGAAACCGGGATTACGGGACGTGAAGTACTGGGCGCCGATATCGGCCGAGCCGTTCGCCACGCGTTTGGACGCCAGACGACCACCAGGGCCGCGGCTTTTCTCGAAGACCCGGACAATATGGCCCGAATCGCCAAGAAGAATTGCGGCCGTCAGCCCCGCCAGCCCTGAACCAATAACCGCGATGCTGCGTATTGATGTGGTGTCTGATGTTACTTCACGCATGGTTGTATATGACCCGAGTAAATAGTTGGTTAACAAACATTCTGAGATGGTTCGATTCCGAAGCAGGATCAGATCACCTGGATACGGACTCCCGAGCCTTTAACTGGGTACGAGTCCTGCCCTTCATCGCCCTCCACCTTGCCTGTTTGCTGGCACTTTATACAGGTGTCAGTACCTTCGCAGTGGTTTTTGCCATTGCGTTCTTCCTGGTAAGGATGTTCGCGATCACGGGCTTCTACCATCGCTATTTCTCCCACAAAACCTTCAAAACCAGCCGGCCTGCACAGTTCGCGTTTGCGATTCTGGGGGCCAGCGCGGCTCAGCGGGGTCCCTTGTGGTGGGCCGCGCACCACCGGCACCATCACCAACACTCGGACAATGAGCAGGATCTGCACTCGCCACACCAGGGCGGGTTCTGGTGGTCCCATATGGGATGGTTTACCTGTGACGCCGGCTTTGCAATGGATGAACGCAGGGTGCGCGACTGGCTGAAATTCCCGGAACTCAGGTTCATCAATCGTTTTGACTCTCTGGTACCCGCCGCGTTCGCGGTCGCTATTTACCTGTTTGGCGAGGCACTGGCCCTTTGGGCACCCGGGCTCGGCACCAACGGGCTTCAGCTCCTGGTATGGGGCTTCTTCATTTCAACCGTGGTGCTTTTCCACGCAACGGTATCGATAAACTCCCTGTCACACGTCTGGGGTAAAAGACGTTTCGAGACCGATGACGACAGCCGCAATAATTTCTGGCTGGCCCTGATCACCCTGGGCGAGGGTTGGCACAATAACCACCACCGCTGGCCGCAATCGGTACGCCAGGGTTTCCGCTGGTACGAAATTGATGTCACCTGGTACGGCCTGTGGTTGCTTTCCAAGCTGGGCATCATCTGGGATCTCAATCCGATTCCGGCTCATATTCAGAAAGAGACCCGGGAACTGGACCACAAGAGGAGGAACCGCTCATGACGACCTCTGCCTCTGCCATTGAAGTCGGGGCACCGGATTCCGGATTGCCCGTGGTGCTGGACCGTTTCTGTTCGCTGTATAACACACTGGACAAAGGCAATCTTAACAAGCTCCAGCAGGTATACGGCGAGGATATCGAGTTTCAGGATCCTTTTGGTCGGGTACATGGTCTTGATCAGTTAACCGAATACATGGCAGGCGCCTACGGCAACGTTATCCGCTGCCAGTTCCGTTTCCAAGAACCCGTCATTCAGGAATGCTGGTGCAGCCTGCCATGGGTGATGGAACTTCAACACAAGCGTGTCCGCGGCGGCAAGCCGGTGTTTGTAGAAGGCATCAGCCACCTGGAAATCCGGGACGGGAAAGTGCGGTATCACCGGGACTATTTCGACGCCGGCCAGCTGTTGTATGAAAACCTGCCCGTATTGGGCCGCATGATTCGTTGGGTAAAGGAGCAGGCGGGATGAGCCAATTGCTGTCATCACCCAGCAACATCTGGTTAACCGGCGCCTCATCCGGTATTGGCGAAGCGCTGGTTCACGAACTCGCCGGTGCCGGTCACAAACTGATTGTG
>CETO01036664.1_pt1 | contig 11685 bp, 12 predicted proteins | sample 531351 | NCBI WGS metagenome assembly CETO01 (sample SAMEA2622678, study PRJEB7988) | marine metagenome | isolation source: saline water (ENVO:00002010), including | reverse complement strand
CGCCACCACCGGTATCCTGAGGGGCGAAATCATCGTCAGGAGCATACCAATCTGGCCGCAGCGATACTCCCCCAACCGTAGGTGCCACCCCTCCAGTGGCCGTCCCTCCAGTTGAGCCGCCACCATACCCCCATCCTTGCCAATTGGGAGTGCCAGTTACTTGACTTACCGCCGCCCTAACGGGCTGTGTAGGATCAGTGATCGTTGTCGGGACCCACCCATACTCTCTATCCATTTCACCAGTAGTCACCCTATCGGTAAATAACGGTCCATCATCGGTGTTCCTCCACTGATAAGTATTAGCATATTCAACAATTGTTCGTGCTACTTGTGCTGGCATATCTGACTCATACCCTCCCCCATACGCGATATCGGTCAATCCCTTAGTAGCCATAAATAGGGCTTCCCGTGTGCCCTCCGATTCTCCAAGCAAGGCATCCTTTAATCTATCCTTCCAAGTCTTAATCATTTCTTCAAATGTGGTAAACTCTGTCTCGACTTTAGCGAATTCGTCAAACAACCACTGGAACGGACCATCGGCCTCCATCGTCCCAGGACTCCACTCATATATTTCTCTCATATTTTCCTTAGCGTCTTCTACAGCAGTATCAAATATACCGCCCCAATCGAAAGTAGGCATATCTCCCATACTAGGATGATAAGCAGACTTAAGCCTGCCCATAAGCCCGTCAGACTCGCCATCTCCAACAATCCTAGTAATTTCACCATCAATCTGATCGACAATCAGATTCCATTCTTCCTTATTCTTAGGAGTAAACCTAGTTAACTCAGTAAGGACACCATCCAACTCTGTCTTCATATCTTCACGTAATGTTTCATACGCTTTCTTCTGCTCATTAATTAATTCAATAGTATCGGCACGCTGCTGAGCCAGTAGGGTCTCTCCATGCTTGGTATCCATTTCAACCAATTTCTGATCAGCATCTTCCTTGTTCCTCCTCTCCTTGAGATCCAAACTTCTAGCATCATCAATGCGACCTTCATAAATCGCCAAAGCCCTATTGCGACGATACGCATCCCGCCTAAGGGCCATATCTCTAATCTGTTCACGACGCTTAGTCTGATAAGCAATCTCCTTTGACAGACGTTGTTCTTCCTTGATAACTTCATTTATAGCTTCAATCTGTGCATCGAAAGCCGACGTAACACTCTCAGTCTGAGCATCAAACTGATCCATAATAAACTTGATCGCATTAGACATCTGCTTCCTTATCTGCTTGTTAACTTCAGCAACAAACTTCTGGAAGGCAGACGCATATGCGTCAGCGAAAGCGTCAGCCTCTTCACGACCGGCTTTCGCCGCATCATTGATAGCCTCATGCATACCAGGAGCTGCATAATCCATTTCGTCATCAAACCCTTCAGCAACCCCCTTGCCAAGTACACCTCCTAATTCTTGACCGATATTCCTTACATCTGCATCGCCAATCTGTATCAGCTCATCTGCTTCAATACCAGTTGCAGATGCTATGGTGTCCCTAACGCCATCTAAAGCATGTTCCCCAAAATCTTGCATAGAGTCGCCAGCACCCTTGATTTCTTCTGCTAGATCTTTGGCCCATCCCCCGAACTTGGGAATTTTACCTATCAATTCCAAAACGCCTGCAGCGGCGTCCATCAAACGCACAAACGAGTCGATAATGAAATTCATCACACCATCAACCATACTAACCAATGCAAGCAATACAGCCCCGATAGCCCTCTTAGCATACGTCCAAGCCCCAGAGAAATCTCCCTTGACTAACGCTACAATAGCTTTAACGACATTGATAACAGCAGTCAACAAGCCCAAGAAGTAATTAAGATACGGAGTAGCGAAATCCATAGCCACACTAATTATTTTAGCAAGAAGTCTGAACAGGAGAGCAATACCCTTCATCGCAAAAGCGATGCCCTGAAATACTACCTTAAAGACATTACCCATCTGAGTGCCCGAATCAGCACCCTCTTTACCACCAAACTTTAGTCTATTGAACACCTGGAAAATTGAGTTCATAACTTCGCCCAATGCTGATTCAATAGCAAGCCAAGCCTCTTTAAGAGCGTCAAGACCAGGCTGAGCTGCCTCTTTGAACGTTACAAAGTTTTTCTTAATCGTAACCCAGATAGCAGCAACAGCACCAAGCAACAACATGAATCCCAAAACCCAAGGATTAAACGACATAAATATCGTTTTAATCATCTTAATGGGCCTAAACAACTTACTCAAAATAGGACCAACCTGCTTTAAAGCTTTTCCAAACTTACCGGCCAGCTTGGTTATTCCATCAAGACCTTTCTTCCAAGGTCCAGTTATAACCTTTGCGCCAAGACCTTTAGTAGCTTTTCCAATCTGTCCACGGGCCAACCTACTAACTCTAGTATGCGGTATAAATTGTCCACCCGCTCCTCTAGCCGCACCAGCAGTACCTGCACGCCCCGCTCGCCACGCTGCCCGAGCACTACCCACTCTTGCCCCAGCACGACCAGCACGACCGAATGGCAGCGCACCGCCACGCGCCCCGTGCATGAACCTTTCAACACCACGGGCGCCAGTTCTAATAGATCGTACCGGATGCATTGCCATACCAGCAGCACCAGCCAAACCACGACCAACCGCCTTCACAGGACGCAAGGCTGGCTTTAACACGCGCCCAATCCCCTGCGCAATTGGACTCTTTATCATTTTAACCAGCACATTCTGACGATGAACTAAAGTGTTTTTAGCCGCTGCTGCCGTATCCAGATTATGCGATGCCGTCTCTAACGCTTCTGCGGCTGCCGTTTCCATCGAGGCTTTCGTGGATGTTGAAAGAGCACCAGCTAACGCATATTCCGCAATGGCTTGCTGTTGAGCCGCAGCAGCTGCAACCTCATGACTCGCAGCCAAAAACTGAACTGCAACTGCTTCCTCATTAGCAGCAATAATCGCTGCCCTGCCTGCCGCAGTGAAGCCTGAGAAGAATCTACCTATTGCACCTGCCATAATCTGCATTGTCTGACCGAAGGCCATCTTCATAATAGCCAGCATGTACAATACAGGACCAAACGCAGCCACCAAGGCGGCAAGAATAACAATCGCTTTCTTGACACCATCAGGCATGGCCTTGAAAGCATTTACCCAATGCTGTACAAGAGGCAGAATGTGATCAACGATCATCGTGTTGATCAAACCACCCATCTCAGTTAAAGCATTCTTCATCGCAGTTTTAGCCTGCTGCATCTTAAACGCATCAGATTCCAAAACCTTATTCAACTCTTCCATAGAGTCTTTCTGGGCATTTTCAACACCAGACATCTGGATGATCAAACTTCGCAAGAACTGAGAAGTGACATCTTCCATCTTGGTGGCATCCTTAAGCAAATCATTTGCAGCCTGCTTCATTTCTTCAGAAGGCTCCCTAGACGCCCTAGCAAACTCAGTCATGTTATTGATCTGCGTGCTGCCGAACACTTCAGCGCCACCAAGCTCTTGCATTGCGTTCTTAACTGTATGAATCTGATTCTCAGCAGATTGCATATCCATAACAAACAACTGGACCTTAGCAGTCTGCCTAATGCCAAGAATATTCTTAACAATATCGAATGCGGCTGCATCTCCAAGTTCTGTACGAATAGCCAACAAACTCTGACCGAAGTTGGCCAAAGTCTCAATACCAACACCAGCCTCAAAGTTGAAGTCCTTCAAGGTAGACCTGGCCATCTCAACCTTCTCATCAGCCTGCTTTGTAAGACTTGTCAAACGCAACAAACCAGTACGCAAAGCGACAGTACCCTCAGCAGCAGAAACACCAGACGCCTTCATAGCGGCCAAAGCGCCAGCAGCCTCAGTAACAGTCAAACCGAACTGAACCGTAATCGGAACCAACTTCGGAATAGCAGTAGCCATATCTGAAATAGCCATAGCAGTATTGTTATTAACAATATTGAACAGATACATCTGTCCAGTAGCCTGCTTAATGGCATCATTAAACGAGAGAGTTTCCCCTCTCAAAGTAGCCATGTTCCTCATAGCGAACACGGTAGAAGTTAAAATATCTTTCGCAGGCCCGACATCAATCGAACCCAAAATTGCCAACTCATTACTAGCCCTAGCCAAAGTATCTACCTGACTGACAGGCATACCAACCAAAGCAAAGTCTGTGGCAATATCAGTAATCAGATCCCTAGAAACACCGAATGCGTTAGATAGTTTTTCAAACGACGCAGACAAATCATCGAATTGTCCACCAGCTTCACGGGTTAGATTTGTAATCTTAACAAATCGAATCTCAGCCTGCTCCAAAGACTTAGCAAAATTACTAGCCTTACGAATAGCGTTAGCAAAGGGGAGCATACCAATCATGATGCTTCGACCCATGAACTGCAGGTTCTTACCAGAGTTACGAACCGCTAACCCAACACTCCTCAGATCCCTAGAGAACTGATGCGCCCTCATACCTGCAGAGCCAAACTGCTTTGACAGGGTTTTCAGACCCGCCCTGAAACTTTTAACCTCAAGGTTGGCCTTATCAATATTCTTTCCAGTTGTGACTACTGTGTTCTTAAGCTCTTTGAGTGCAGCACTGCTAATCCTAGCAGTTGTCTTCATGGCCCTCTGATTAGAGGCTAATTCTTTAAAAGACTCAGCAGATCTATCTATAGCCTGATAAGCCTGCTGAGTCGCTGCTCGAAGTTTGCCAAATTCGCTTACGACTTGGCTAGCATCAGCTCTAATTTTAATAACGCTTCCGGTATCAGCCATGTTTCACCTACATATATTCTCCCATATTTGGCGTCATTAGTCCACTATTCTTCAGTAAACCCTAAGCCAACCGGTAGATGAGATAGTTCAAATCCAGAGGCAGCTTCTTTGTTAGATCCCGTCCCAATATCGAATCCGTAATCGTCTGAATCTAAGTCGGTCTCCGCTCCCTGAGCCATCGCAGCTATCTTCAAGCCTCTATGGTCTGCCCTACGGCATGCACCAACAAACTCTATTAACTCTGGCAGAATTAGGCTATCCTCTAACTCCTCAATAGATTTCCATGCCCCTATTTCGGCAAAGACATATATCTCCATTGCAGTTAGAGGAAACTCATCCCAATCCTTCCCTACTGTAGTATCTTCATCCCCGGTTAGGGAAGTTCTAAATTTGGATCATTGCCCATGGAAGCCGCCATAAGTGCCCCAAAACAACGCAAATCCAAGGCATCTTCCAGAGTATCAGAATCTTCTGATAACTCCTTATCCACCTTGGATAGCGCTATGGCGGCTGCCTCGACCATATTGTCAATATCCTCATCGGATAAAGACTGTGTTGAATCCTCCGTATCGATATTTGACATTTTGTCCATCACCTTCATAAAACTACGAAGCTGACGAATCGTCAGAGGTTTAATCTTACGAGTCACCCCATCAGCAAACACAATATCATACCCGACACGAAGGTCATCGTTCTTTGCAGCCATTAACTTTTCACACCTTTCTTTCTTATATTATATCATAAGACAACTACAATCATGCAGTTGAATCAATAATTTTACCGTACTCGTAACCAAGATCTGCCGCTGTCGGCAAAATCCTGAACTCAACAGGGAACACAGTCGCCTCAGCACGCTTCATGCTATGGGAACTGGCAGCATACGAAATCGCACGCTTTGTCGTGAATGTACGAGTCTTAGTTGCTGTTGCGCCTGAACCTGGCGCATTACCAACAGTGACAATTGCACGCTCATGCGGATAAACATTCTCGATACCAAACATAAATGTGTTTGTATCTGCTCCGTCCTGAGCCACTTTAATATCACTACCGTCTGCGGTATCGTCATATCCCCAAGCGCGAGCAAGGTTCCTTAACGTGGCTTCTGCAAGGGTCGTCTTAAGCATAACCTTCACCATAGACTGAATCACCTTAGCAGCATCGCCAAACTGATCGACTTCAATGTCAACCATATCCGGCTCCCAAGAAAGCTCTACACCGTCTTGAGTGGCGCCAATGTCTTCAACAGAACCAACAGCATCTCCAATGGAGACCGTTGCTTCACCAACAATAATATTACTTACTGTTACAGCCATTTTTTCCTCCTATTATTCTAATGTGAATAGATGACGCCCCGTGCTGTCACGCCAATTAGATAAACTAACAGCGATCCCCTCAGGAACCTCATCTTTTCCTTTCCCCACTCCTAGACTATTTTGCCACTCGAAATAAAAAACCTGTTTTTTTATTTTAGCAATGTAGTCACTTTCCGTACCTATATACGTAATAGCAGTATATCTCATTTTTGCTTATCATGCTAACTCAGATCACGTTGTACATTAGTTCAAAAGTTAAAACAACGGTATACCAACCCTCTTTCTCAATCGGCTCTTCCGAAAAAGAATCCATTAACCTGGACGAGTGGATCCGATTAGCCGTTGACGTAATGCCGCCAGACGACGAAACACTGTCCCCCTCTCCAAGTAATTTAATCAATCTATTTGATATTTTAAAACATCTATCAGCATCGCTATCATATACAGTATAACGAAGAATGTCTGCCCTGTTCCAATACTGTTCCACCCCAAGATCCAAAGGCTCCCAAATGTACACCATGAACGGCACGTCGTAGCCAGATACACCAGATGAACCATAACCTATTATTGGATAAATATCCATAGGACTCCCAACGGTCTTACCCGCAAGACCCTGTAAGGTAGCGTCAGCTTTTAAAAAAGTATTTACATCATATGCAACTACAGACATTATCTCAACCTCGTACTCCTAGTCATCGTGCCGCCACCCTTAACACCCAAGCCAGTTCTCCTTGCTATTTCAAATCGAGTCCGACGTTTCACTATGGCCATGGCTACATCTCTTATCTCATCTTCACGACCAGGAACCCTTACTTTTCTAGCATGCCCAAGACGCCTTCCTGCCATCTTCGGATCATTTTCGCGAACCACCATATATTTCTTTGTTCTAGGCAGAATCATTCCAGATGTTTTGCGCCGCCCCTCCATGAGAAACTTACCCTTTTGATCTCTACCTTTAATCTCAACTGTAAATCTTGCACGACCAGAAGGCTTAGTAGTCACAGTTAACACCTCAGTAATATTTCTATCAGAATGCTTAAATTTTACCCGTTCATTCAATCCAGATCGTATATCGCGTGAAAGACGATTGCCTATCGTAGCAAAGACTGCCTGGACAGTTAGACCAGTTGCAGCAATTTTATCAACCTGTTTCTTAACAGATATCATACTCTTAGCATCTATGCTATACTCAGTCATTTTCACTGCCCTCTTTAACCTTAGTAATTTGAGCAACTAGGTGATTAATTTTACCAGATATACCCAACTTCTTTTCTACATTCAATATTTCAAGTGGGCCGACTTCAATAACAGTTCCATCACGATCTTTAAGATTTTTTAATCTATTATCGTATATTATCAAAGCTTTATCTTCATGAGAAAATGTCATAGTATACGAATCAACTTCAGAAATATAACCACTCGTAGTCCTAGATCCGCTACCAGACTGCACTCTTACATTTACAGTGCTATTCAAAGTAAACGAAGCCTTTCTCTGACCGGCAGCGCTTGTAGTTATAGTCTTAGTGTGAACCTCGACTGTATTTGGAAAAGTCAAGTATGTTTGTTTCATTATACAACATAGTCCATAACATACGTAGTATAATCCATCAACAGTATGTCAGCCTCAGTATTTCCAGTAGTGCCTAAAAAGTCTGCATCAAATGACATGCGAGTTGTATCCAAACTGACATCAATAATCCTATGATTACGATATTCACTATCATTATTCATCATGTCCGCTATAAGAATTTCTGATGCACTCTGTACATTCTGGGGGATGTATCTCCATCCCCAATCTCCAGTAATACGATAATCTGATTTATGAGTAAACTTGTCACCCATCAATCTCTTATTCACATTTGTGGTTGTCTTATTCTTGAAACGTACATGCCAACTCGATTCAAAATTCCCAAAACTTCTAACTTTTTCTAAGTTAAGGTTTGTGGAATCAGAAGAGTCGTGAATCAACAACTGGTCGCTATCTCCATAATCTGCATATACTGTGGATAGGACATACAACGGTTTGGGAAGATGTAAAGCTAAAGAATCGTTGCCATCTAAAGTAACAGTTTTACTCGGGAAAGTATAAAAATCTTGACCGCAAAACGTATTAATTATCCTACGAACCTTCTTCTCGTAGGTGGCAAAAGAGGAACTAAAACCGGTTTCAAGACCGGAATGAATAGCAAAGAAGTTAGTAGAGCTTACATAGGGTTCATAAATAAAAAAGTATTGGGCAGATGTGTAGACTGTAGAACCCACAGTGTAACTAAACTCTACCTTGTGTTCACCACCAGATTCCAAATAATAATTACCTGAACCAGCAGCCTTCTCTCCATAGGTAACAGTATAAGTCCCAACGCCCGTTCTGGTACAGTTAGTGGAACCAAGTATAGTCTCGCCGCTCCAACCGTGTGTCAGAACAGCAGTAACGTCATTCCCAACAGGGTCTGCACTTAGAGTTAATGTAACTGTTTTGCTAGTATTTGCTTGAACCTCATCCATGTTATCACTCTACTTTAGTATATCACTTAAGTAGTCCTACTTCAAAGTTGCTTACCCCTCAACTTCTATAAAAATACATTCACCTGGACACTCTTCAGCAGATTCAATGGTAGCCTCTAGCAGTTCCTCCGGGACAATCGCTAAGCCCTCAGCCATTTGATAGACTGGATCACCCTTGCCACCGTCTGGTCCTGCAATCGACTTCCAATGTACCTCCTTAACATAAGCCAACCCATCGTCGGCCATTTCAAAGATGTCAGGGGCAATTTCCGCACAAAGACCATCTCCTGTACAGAGATCTTGGTCTATCCAAACTTTTATTCCCACAATGCTTTCCAGGTTGCAGGACCAACATGGCCATCGGCCTTAAGTCTTGACACTCTCTGGAAATGCTTAACAGCTCTACGAGTTCCCCTGCCAAATATACCATCAGGAATACCGGCATCAAACCCAACGGCGCCTAAACGCCTCTGTAGAATCTTAACCCTTTCAGAACGCTCTCTATACTTTATTGGACTAGTTTGAACCTCATCCTTCAACTTATTAAGTAATCGGACAAGTCCCAACCAATCCATCTTCGGTTCTTTCTTGACAACCTCTGGTTCAGGTATATCACTTTGAATCTCAAACCAGTCATTGCCATCTCTTGGCTGATGGTGCCACCATTCACTACTAACAGTTGGGTGTATACCATAATGTTTAGCGATAGCATTCACTTCCCATGTTTTTATACCACCACGCACTATTCCAAAATCAACCGCATAGGAAAATCCATCAGGTTGCTCCATGTGAAAAGATCCCTTAAAAAATCCGTCTGGCCTATTCCAGTCTGGATTAGCTGCCAAATTGCCACGACCAGCCTTGTATTTATCATACAAATATTTCTGTTTTGCATAAGAACGACAACCAGATGTAACCACAACTCGGCCATGTATTCTGGGATCTGCAAAGAATGTCTCTAAACGATGTCTAAACCTAGGATGTAATAGGCTTAGGTCGACACGCGAACTCGAGATTGGGATACTCATGGACTCTTATCCTCATCCTCAGTAGTCCGTGTAGAATCAATATATGCTTTCTGACGAGCCACCACTGCTCGAAGAACTGCCATCTCCAATTGAACCTTCCCATCGGGATGGTTAGTAAGTTCAGAAATAACCTCTTCAGCAGTAGGATTAAAATTTACTTCTTCATTCATTCGTTTACCTTTCCGGCTTCAAGAGCCTCTAACTTGTCTGCTAACTCTCGTAAATCTTGAATCAGCACATCATTTCTCAATTTGTCCGAAGCCGGCTTAAGCCCATGAGCAGCTGGCCCTGACAACACAATCTCCTCAACGTCTTCTTCAGATTCTGCCGTCTCCTTGGCAGCCTCTTCCTTTTCAGCAATCATTCTTGCAATTGCGTCCCAATCGATGCCTGGATCCAGCGGATCCGGGCCTAAGTTTTCTAATTTATAATCAGAAATATCCCACGCCATGTTTTCAGGTGCAACTGCTGGCCCGCCGTAGTAAGCATCTAACCACGCCCACACTACTGCCGTCTTGTCAGTAACAACAAGATTATGACGAACCCAGTCACCCCCGTCTACCTTGGCACGAATAAACCCTTCATCAAAATCAGCTTCACACTCAAAGAGGACGGGAACGCCACCCACCTTGATCTGCCCTACCTTGACAGAATCACCCCATCTAGGAACCTGTCCCAGATGGTAAAAATACATTCCAATGGGCATATAACCATCTTTTGTCTTACCAAACCATGTACGAAACGAAAATCCGTCCGGGTTTGGCTGCCTATTCCCATGACCATAAGAACGGCCTCGAGAGTCTTTCCAACGTAAATCAGCAAACCCTAAAGTCTTACCGGTGCTGTGGGAGTTCCAGTTGCTCAACGCCCTGACCATGTAGGACACCTTAACATGACGAGAGGGCGGCACTTCCTTGTAGAGAGCACATCCGTAATGGTCACCCTCCCGGAACATCAGCCGTAGGGCATCGTCGCCACCAACGGTAGAAGTAACATAGGCGTTCTTGATCTTCCCCTTCCAGGAATCCTGCCAACCATCTTCAAATTTTTCATGCACTAAAATGGACATACCTATATATTACCATAGTGGCCGTATGATTGCACGCTTAGTCGTCCTCTTCAATTGTTAATCGATACCATCCATCGTGACCCGTGCTGTACACAGAAGCACGAACCACATAATCGCCGGGTGCTAGGTCGGTGCGAACAATCTCGCTGTCCCAAACATCGCTTACGTTGTCGATAACTGGGACACCGTTAGAGCAGGCTCCACCGCTGGAGCAGTAGGTGATGTTGGGGGTTTCGTCGGGGTCCGTTGCGTTGCTCGGAGGGTTAATACAGGCGTTCCAACCACCAGAGTCGTCACACTGTCGGCCACCATCATCATCCGTTTCAATGCTGGTACCAACTGTGATTGCACTTTCATCTGCTGAGTGGTCCCCTTCGTCGGAGTCATTGTCGTTGTTGAGGTAGATGTACGGGTCGCCATACTCATGGTTCCCTGCGACAAACTGTGCGTAAGTCAAATTCGTCTCAGCGTCGATACGAACGTTCGTAGTCTCTTCCAAAGTAAACTGAACCATATCATGGTCGTTCCTACCACCAGATGTAACCATACACCAATCCCCCATACCTCGAAAACCACCCTCGGCACATCCTTCCTCGGTCATTACAGTCGCTGACACCACCGCTGTGGTCGTAGAAGCTTGCGTATAGGGATCACTAGCGGTAGCCGTCGAAACAGGGTCATTCCATGACCTCTGTGTGCTACAACCACTCTGCACCCCGTCTATGTAAGTACAGGACACAAAATCAATTCCTGTCCGCTCCACCACAGTCGTCGTATCCACAAGAGTGTTAGTAACTGTTGTAGCCGTTGTAGTCTCTGTTGTCATATCTAAATGCCAGTGTCCATCGTTGATGTTCTGTGTCAGGATTCCATCCTCATCAGTAGTGACATCTGTCGTTGTTGTCGTTCCAGTCTGAACGGTCGCCGTGGATGTAGAGATTGTTTCTTGCAATGACACGGCAGTGTCTGTCATTGTGACAGTCGGCTGGTAGATCGGTGGCGGTTCATACACCACCACTATCTCTT
>CETO01047549.1_pt1 | contig 11741 bp, 11 predicted proteins | sample 531351 | NCBI WGS metagenome assembly CETO01 (sample SAMEA2622678, study PRJEB7988) | marine metagenome | isolation source: saline water (ENVO:00002010), including | reverse complement strand
GCTGATTTTGCGAACGCCAGGTTAACCCCCATTACCTTGCAAAACTCAGAACAAACAGTACAAATTCAGGTCGCGTCCCTGCCTTTGTATCGCTATCTGGCGTTTAGCCCATTGGCCTTTTTTGCGGCGGCGATCATGGTCCCGGTGCTGATGAACATCAGACCCTCGCGCAAAGCGCCAAAAACAGAACCGGTTGTTGTTGAAGAACCCAAAGTTATGCCCGTGCCTAAACTGGTTATCAACTTGAACGACAAAACCATTGGCAACAGCATTAATGACGTTACCGTGCAGCTTCAAAACAAGCCATTGTGCTTTTACACCGCGCTGCTGCATTATTGTATCGATAACCCCGACGCATTATTGCTTCACCACAAAGATATTCCGCCAGAATTAACCAATCAGGCAAACAAAGCGTTTGGCAGGCTGATGGATCTTGGTCACACGAAGCGTAAACGGCCTGACTTTAATGCGAATTTAGACAAAACCCTCAGTGAAATTCGCGCTGCACTGGATGAAGTGTTTGCGGGTTACAGCGAGGAAAAAGCAAAATACTACCCACCACGGGCACAGGGTGAAGGATCTCGTTCCAAGCAGCATTCCTACGCGCTTCCACGTCTTTATGCACATGAAATCGAAGTGATTGGCGACTAGTCCCGCTACTACCGATTTGACAACCATCTGATACGGCCTCAACTGACTGCAGTTTAATTAAGCAGTTTTCAAGTTGTGTGAACAGTGATAACCTGAACAAATGGTCAGCTTTTTATAGCTCGACAGAAAGTGGTGAATCAGCGATATTAAGGGTAAACTAGCCGATTATATTGACATAAATATAATCTGGCCGGTCCTGGCACCCCACTCCCCATCTGGGCAGTAGCCGAAAAACCAGCATGTTTTCAATTACTAATAAACGACAGTAACTACAATGCAACAACCTTTAATTATTGCTATTTCTGGTGCTTCAGGCTCTGGAAAGTCATTATTCACAGAAAATCTCATTAACGCGTTTTCGGAACAAGGCCGTCCGGTACAGATTTTACGCGAAGATCATTATTATCGCGCACAAGATCATTTGGCGATGGAAGAGCGTGAAAAGAACAATTACGACCATCCCAATGCGTTTGAGCACGAGTTGCTGAAAGCGCACCTGCGCGCACTGCGTAATGGTGAACCGATTGACTACCCGAACTACTGTTTCAAAACCCACACCAGACTGCCAAAAACCAAGCGTTTACAGCCCGCACCAGTCATTATTCTTGAAGGCATTATGTTACTCGCACGGCCAGAGTTACTGCCGTTATACGACGTAAAAATCTTTATTGATACGCCATTGGACATTTGTCTGATGCGTCGCATGATGCGGGACATTAAAGAGCGTGGCAGAAGCATTGAGTCGGTAGCCAAGCAATACGAAGCAACCGTGAAGCCTATGTATCATCAGTTTATTGAGCCCAGCCGCTTCACGGCTGACGTAGTGGTAACTCAAGGCGGTAAAAACCAAATCGCTTTGGATGTCATCAAGTCTCACATCCAGCAAGCACTTCTGTAAGGGAATACACATGATCAGTTTATTGGGCGTCGCCCTGTTGTTAGCCATTGCTTTTGCGTTCTCCAGCAACCGCCGCTCGATAAATTGGCGCACTGTTGGCGGTGCTTTTGCCATTCAAGCCATCATTGGTGCTTTTATTCTGTATTTTGAGCCAGGTATTCAACTGTTGCTTAAAACAACCGTGTTTGTTCAAAACATCATTGATTACAGTCAGGACGGCATTAACTTCGTGTTTGGTCCGATTGGCGACAAATCACTGGGCTTCATTTTTGCGTTTAACGTGTTGCCCGTCATTATCTTCTTCTCTTCATTAATTGCCGTGCTCTATCACCTGAAAATCATGAGCTGGATCATCCGAATCATTGGTGGTGCACTGCAAAAAGCCCTCAATACCAGCCGTCCTGAGTCCATGTCAGCCGCGGCAAACATCTTTGTTGGTCAAACCGAAGCGCCGTTAGTCGTTCGTCCTTTCATACCAACAATGACCCGTTCTGAGCTGTTCGCTATTATGGTGGGTGGCCTTGCTTCAATTGCAGGCTCAGTAATGGCCGGATACGCCGGTATGGGCGTTGAATTGAAGTACCTGCTGGCCGCGAGTTTTATGGCGGCCCCGGGCGGATTGCTGATAGCCAAAATCATGCAACCCGAAACGGAAACCCCGAATAATGAATTAACCGAATCCCAGGAACAGGAAAACCACTACGCCAACGTGTTTGATGCTGCTGCAAGCGGCGCTGCGTCGGGGTTACAACTGGCATTAAATGTAGGCGCTATGCTGCTGGCCTTTGTTGCCCTAATCGCTATGCTGAACGGTGTTATTGGTTGGGCAGGTGAATTGTTTGGTATCGAGTCACTTACCATTCAACAAATTCTTGGCTTTATTCTGCAGCCTCTGGCCTGGGCACTGGGCGTGCCGTGGGCTGAAGCACAGGCAGCAGGTAGCTTTATCGGTCAGAAACTGGTCGTAAACGAATTTATTGCATACCTGGACTTTATTGACGCCAAAGAAGCCCTGTCGCCACTGAGCCAGGCCATTATTACCTTTGCTCTGTGTGGATTTGCAAATTTATCGTCTATCGCCATCTTAATGGGCGGTATTGGTGCTATGGCCCCAACTCGACGCAAAGAAATTGCGCAACTCGGTCTGAAAGCGGTTCTGGCTGCAACCTTATCTAACCTGATGAGTGCAGCACTGGCTGGTTTTTACTTGTCGTTGTAAAAACCCTCAGACTTGATTTGTGTCAACAGGAGGGCATTGCCGCCCTCCCCGGCCGTTTTATAATGCGGCTGTAAAAGATAACGATAGGAAGACAGAATGAATTTAGTCGCCGTTGATTACCAGGCAGATAACGCTGCGGAGTTATTTGCCAAATCATTACACGAGACCGGATTTGGTGTACTTAAAAACCACCCCATCGAGCAACATGTTGTTACCGATATTTATAAAACCTGGCAGACGTTTTTTGATAGCGAAGCTAAGTTTGAGTATGAATACAACAAAGGCACGCAGGATGGTTATTTCCCACAATCTGTGTCTGAAGTTGCCAAAGGCTTCACTAAGAAAGATATTAAAGAATACTTTCACTATTATCCCTGGGGTATATGCCCGCCGGATCTAAAAGCTCAGCTTGCGGATTACTACGAAAAAGCCACTAATTTGGCCTCTGAATTACTGAGCTGGGTAGAAGCGCACGCGCCTGATGACGTAAAGGCTAACTTTAGCCAGCCGTTGCCAAATATGATCAAAGACAGTGGTCAGACGCTGTTACGCGTACTGCACTACCCGCCTCTGAAAGGCGAAGAAGAGCCGGATGCCATCCGCGCTGCTGCACACGGCGATATTAATTTGCTAACAGTATTACCAGCAGCTAACGAACCCGGTTTGCAGGTTCAGCGTAAGGACGGTTCCTGGATGGACGTACCTTGTGATTTCGGTACGCTGATCGTGAACATTGGTGACATGTTGCAAGAAGCCAGCGGCGGATATTATCCATCGACGATCCACCGCGTGATCAACCCTGAAGGTGCCGATATGACGCGGTCACGGATTTCGCTTCCACTATTCCTTCACCCACGCCCGGACGTGGTGCTGTCGGAGCGATATACTGCAGAATCTTACTTGCAGGAACGTCTGCGTGAGCTAGGCGTAATCTAAACTGCCTTATACCTGCAGGCTAATCAGTTTGATTGGCCTGCAAGTTTGCTCCGCATAAAGCGTCAAGCCCCTTAGCATACTGCCACGACGCTTCTACCATCTGTGTATAAAATCCAACGTTTATTCGTGACGCTGTATCTCTCGGTGTATGGTAATAATTGTGCCTGCCGACACCAAGAAACAAAAATGGGATGCCCTGCTCAGCAAATACGGCGTGGTCGCTGACCTTAGTCCGATCCTTATTACCGGGATACCGCCCCACGCGCTGCTTTTCATCGGTATTGGTCATTCGCACACCAGTAACGGATTCAATGTTTTGTACAAGGAAGGTAAATTGCGTATGGCTATTCACGCCACTCACTAATAACTCATTGCGCCCGCCGGGCTGTGACAACATGTCTAAGTTTAAATTCCCGAATATACTGCCGACATCAAGATAGTGACCACTTACAAATGCTTTGGCACCCAGTAGGCCATGTTCCTCAGCATCAGACGCCAGGAACACCCAATTACACTGCATGTCCTGTTGCGTTGTTCTGGCGGCAATCTCTAACATGGCAGCCACCCCACTGGCATTATCGTCTGCGCCATTAAAAATGCGCCGCCCTTTGCGTCCCAGATGATCATAATGCGCAGTCAATACGATAAAAGGCGCATCTCGCCCCGCGTTTACCCCCACAACATTTACCCCACTGACCGGCTTGTCGCGTCGGTTGTTCAGAGTAAACGGTTGAGTAAAAGAGGGTAATGCTGCCAATGGAGCAATACCCAATTTTTTGAATCGTTCAATAATAAACTCCCGGCTTCGCTTTGCACCTTCTGAGCCTGTCTTCCGGCCTTCAAGTTCATCTGAGGCCAGATAGGTTACATCCTGCATCCAGCGCGGATTTTGGTCGGCATAAATAACCGTACTGTTGAGCGAAAATAACGTCCATACTACTGCTACCAGACGTGTTGTCATTCAAAGTCACCTTGATTTATGTTTTGTATAGACGCCACAACAGCGAGCTTGGAGGTATAACGATTAATGTCCTGTTCATGGCTGGCATTATTAATTGCACGCTCCAGGTACCCCTTGGCATCGGTGAGATTACCTTTACTAAAGGCAGATTTACCCAGTGCGGAAAGCACCAGATGATTTTTTCTGTCCAGGCGGTAAGCTCGACGGTAATGGGAATGGGCGATAGTGTATAAACCGTTGTCGTAAGCCTCATCGCCCAAAATTAAGTGATAGTAAGGATTGCCCTCGCGCTGCGCTTTGACTTCAGATTCAAGTACTGCAGCTTTTAAGTCTCTGTTGGTATGCCGGTATAGCACTGCCAGATTCTCTTTGGCAGTAAGATCAGTGTCGTCCAACGCGATGGCACGCAAGTAAGCCTGCTCAGCGGCATCATAGTGATTGGTGAAGCGATAGAGTACCCCCAGGTTTACCCAGCCTTCCCGCAGCGTGGGATCTAACTCCAACCCTTTAGCCATATAGGCAAAGGCGTAATCAAATTGCCCGGTGATTAACCCTATCGCGGCTTTATTGTTGTAAAACATACCCAACACACTGGGAAGCGACACTTCGGAAGCAGGAAACTGCTGAGACTCGATACGCTGGTCAAAGTCAACCACACGGCTGGCGATGACTTTACCTTTGTATGTTTGCGACAAGGTTAAATTGATATGCCCGTTTAACACACTGTACCCTTCTTTTCTCGACCAGTATTCGGGGATTTCTACCGTGTTCAGCGTTGCTTCAAAGCCAGCTCGGGTAGCAAGCGCGTAGGTCATCAGTGTTAAAGACAAACAGTTAGCTTCGCGAAGTCGAAAGGTTGTTGCCACGGAGTAATTGGCATCGCTGTGATAGCTCAACCCCTGTTGTTGATGGTGAAAAACCGCATCGATAAATTTATCCAACATGTCAGGGTCATCGGGTCGCTCATGCAATGATAAGTCAACAATGAAACGTTCTGCTGCTTCGGATAGCGCCAGTATTTGCGTTGGCGATTCCACTTTGATGTGTTTTGCGTCGGGAAAAGACTGCCAATAAACCGGATGGGGCGCAGAAGCCTGTGTTTCTGATGTTGATTTACACCCTTGTATACCCGATAAAAGTAGAGTGATGACTAGATAACTGAACCCTTTCATACGCGTCTCCTGGTGATAACACGTAGGTTCATTTTAGCTCAATTTACATAAATTTAACATTATAAGAACAATTTATATCGTTGCTTTTCGATCTGGATATCTTATGCTGATGTTGATTACAAAATAATCAAACACCTACGGCGAGCGGCAAAAGGAAAAGGCAACATGAAACGGGTTGTGTTTAATCAAAAGGGCGGGGTTGGGAAGTCTACCATCAGCACAAATCTTGCCGCGGAAAGCGCCCGTCGAGGCCTTAAAACGCTGCTAGTTGACCTGGATGCGCAGGGAAACTCAACGCATTATGCAGGCGTGGATATTTCCGACGACACCCTAACCGTTGCGGATATGTTCAAACAAATTGTGGGCTGGTTCAGTAAGCCCCAGCCAGCTACCGCATTTGTGCAGCCAACTGCGTTTGACAATTTATTTGTTTTGCCCGCCGATCCGGCTCTGGCAACCATAGAACGCGAGCTGGAATCACGATATAAAATGTTCAAGTTGCGCGAAACCCTCGATGCGTTAAGTAAAGACTTTGACCGCATTTATATTGATACGCCCCCTAACTTTAATTTTTATTCCAAAGCGGCCCTGATTGCAGCAGATGCCTTTCTGGTTCCTTTCGACTGTGACCATTTCTCAGCCCAGGCTATCGAGCGGTTATTGGACAATGTGATGGAGATAAAAGACGATCACAATCAGGCGTTAGATTTTGCCGGCGTGATCATTAACCAGTACAACCCTCAGGCAAAACTGCCTTCAGCACTCATAGGCGAGTTGGAAGAAAAAGGCCTGCCGCTCTTTGACACCCGCCTTAGCAGCTCGGTGAAAGTAAAAGAGTCACATTCGGCACGCATGCCGCTGCCGTTTTTTATGCCCAGCCATAAAGTCACTAAGCAATTAATGGCACTTTACGAAGAGGTTGAAGGCGAGTAGCGCTTATTGGTGAGCGTTGCCTGTTCTTCCCTTGGTCGCGCTTACCCAGACAGGTTTGTTCGAGCGTCTTACAACACATCCCACACCAGGGTTACACCGAGTCCGATAAAAATGAGCCCTACCAGCTGCTCCTGTCTGACCGCTATGGCCGGACTCTTTGCCATCCAAAGCCCTAATTGATGTGACAGTTGCACTACCAGCAAGTCACAACACAAAGCGATGGCGCTAAACATAAGACCAAGAACCAGCAAGTCGTTTACCAGCACATCCCCTGTGGCTTGTGTGAACTGCGGCAAGAAAGCAATAAAGAAAAGGGCTGTCTTCGGGTTACTTAGCTCCACCAACAAACTGCGTTTTACTATTGCGCCGGTTGAAGCATGCACGGGCTTGCGTAAATGCGGCGCTTTGGCGTAACGGAGTGCGCTCACCCCAAGAAAAATCAAATATGCAGCCCCCAATACCTTGATCAATGTGAACAATACCGGCACATAAAATATTAATGCCGCCAATCCAAATGCGGTGCCTATCGCATAGCTGGAAGACCCAACAGCCATGCCTAGCGCCGCGGCAGTGCCGCCGGGTTTACCGGAGCCCAGCGTGCATGCCATGATGTACAAATTAGACGGTCCGGGCGACAGACTAATCATGAGTGTCGCAACAAAGAAGGTGAGAAAAGTGTCGTAAGTTAAGGTAATCACAGTGCCGCTTTGAGAAAAAATTAGAATGTTGGTTAAGGTTTCCGGATGACAAGTTTAGATTTATCGTTACGCGATAGTGTATAGTTTTCACGTGTTTTTGTCTCAAACTATACCTGCCTGGTTCTCACGTCATTGTAAAGCGTGAAGCAAAGGCGCAGGCTTTTTATCAGGACTGTTTCATGTTTACTCTGTACCAATACCTTCATTGCCCTTACTGTGTTCGCGCTGACATGGTTGCCAATTACTCCGGACTCCCTCACAAGAAGGTGTTGCTGCTCAATGATGACGAAAAAACCTGTGTGGATTTAGTGGGGGTAAAAATGGTGCCTATTCTTCAGACGGAAGACGGGCATGCCATGGGCGAAAGTCTGGATATTGTCGCAAAAATACTCTCAATGGCCCCCTCAGAAAAGCAACTACTGCCCAAAACGACGGCCGACCAGATCACCGGCTTCATCAGTCAGTTCAGTAGTGCGATCAATCATTTGTTATTTCCGAGAAATGTAATGATTACTCAACCCGAATTTGAGACGGAGGGTGCTCGGGCGTATTTTCAGAAAAAGAAAGAAAAGATGCTGGGTGTTTCATTTGACGACGCGTTTACTGGTTCTGATACGTATCTTAAAGACGTAAATACCATGCTGGCAGACATGCCGCAGCTACCGCTGCCCTCAGCGCGAAATAATCAGCTAGGCTGGGACGACATCTATATCTTCCCGACTCTCAGAAACCTGACCATGGTGAAGGGCTTGGTATGGCCGGCCCCTGTAAAACAGTATGTCTCGGAAGTTGCCGCACTTTGCAACATTCATCTTTATGATGAACAAGCGGTTTAGCGCGCGAAATCAACACCGAAGTGCACCAACGCTCAAGTCAGGCGGTACCGCTCGTTACACTCTTTGACGCGTTTTTTACGCCAACCGCCTGAAAGCACTAAATTAACCATGCATTACGGCTCAGATTGTTCGCCCGACATAGTCCGTAGCCGTTCTCGCTCATACTCTTCGTAACTCGTTTCATAGCGCTTCATACAGGCTTCTTGCTGTTGAGGTAATTCTTGCAGGCAGGCATGCTGCCGATTTTGCATTACGCCCTGGTAAAGTTGCTTATTCGAACACCCAATTAAACCCAAACCCATTAAAAGTACTGCGATTTTTTGTCGCTTCATGGCACTTATCCCTTGTTAACGCTGCAAATTAGCGAAAGTTGTTACATTGACTATACTTCATTTCGTAATACTTACAACGCGTAGGCAGCGGTTCGACCTATATACTAAACGGAGAGATTATGTTCTGGTTGAAGCGACTGACTATTATACAAATGACCCTGCTTGCCACCGGTTTACTTGGGGTATTCTGTGTCACCCTTACCGCATTTGTATTACTCGACGATATTCAAAAGCTGCGTCACGCTAATATTGAACGACGACTGGTAACCCTGGTAGATGCCGTTGAAAAAATTGCCCACCAACACGCTGTAGAGCGCGGATTAACAGCGGGTTTTCTGGGCGCTAAAACCGAAGCAGCAAAAGCCAAAGTAGATAAACAGCGTGAAGCCGCCGATTTGGCCGTCACTACCATACAACGTCTTGCCAATGATGAATGGCCTGATGAACTGGATGTACAGCGCAAGCTCAACGGCCTGTTTAAGCTACTTCAGGAAAAAGCCGCGATTAGAAGTGAAGTGGATGCCCTTAACGGCAAACGTGCCTTTGCATACTATAGCTATGTGAATAAGGTGGCCCTGGATACCGCCAATCTGCTGTTGCTGGGCATATCAAATCGAGACGTATCCGGCACCATTTCTCACGCGTTAACGCTCGCCTGGTTAAAAGAGCGTCTTGGTCAACTCAGAGGAAAAGTGAATGGTGTATTAGCTCGCCAGTCTGTAAATAGCCAAACGTTGCTTGAGCTGGATATGTATTTTGACGGCATTACTCACTTAAGTAACACCTTAGAAGATGCGCTTAATGACAACGCTCTTTCAGAGTTCAGGCAAATCAATCAGTCTGCTGGTATGCAGTCAATGCGCAGCGTTTACGAGGCGTTACAAACTGGTAGCCCTGATTTCACGCAGCTCCCGACGTCATCTGAATGGTTTGCCACGGCTACGTCTCAAATAGGAAAAGTAAAAAACCAGCTTGATAACACCTGGCAAACTGCCCAGCAACAATCTGAAGAGAAGGCCGCAGCAACCGAACTTCATTTAACTACGATAGCTGTCATTGCGTTAGTAGCGCTGATTTGTGCTGCGATTGTGATAACAACGCTGCTGCACACTTTGCGCTCTCAACTGGTGCGTCTTACCCGCAGTTTGAACAGTGTTGCCCGGGAGGGCGATCTGACCATCGACGTGTCGCTGCCTTCAGCAAACGAACTTGGCAGTATCGCTGGCGCCATGAATCATACACTTCAGGCCATACGCGACCTGATTACGGGTTTAGCACAATCGGTTCAAGCCAGTACCCGACTGGGTGACCAAGTAAATCGCTCAGTGACAACCATTAATGAAGAGTCTGAAGTGACCCAACAGCGCGCCGTAAATATTGCTGCCGCAATAGAACAAATGACTGAAACAAGTAAAGAAATCGCACGGTCGGCTATTGATACACTGGAAGCCAGCAGAAACCTCGACTCGCTGGCAGATGAAGCCATGCATGCGAATCAGTCTATTCAAAGCTCCATCTCCTCACTCACTGACCAAATGGCAGTCATGGAGTCGGAAGCTAAAAACATGGGTGAGCAACTGACTGAAATCAGCAGTATTCTCGACACCATTAATTCTCTATCAGATCAAACTAACCTGCTAGCGTTAAATGCCGCTATAGAGGCAGCGCGAGCCGGAGAGCACGGCAGAGGCTTCGCGGTTGTAGCAGATGAAGTCAGACAGCTGGCCAACGCCAGCCGCAATTCATCAGATAAGATTTCCTCGCTACTCGACTCTCTACAGCAAGTCAGCCTGAATGTAATCCGCGGCATTACCAAAAGCGCTGATGGTGCCAGAGCTTCTTTAGAATTAACCAATCAGGGCGAAGTAACGGCCGAGAAAGTGAAAGCCAGTGCCAGCCAGTTAGAAAACCAAGCCAATTCCATGTCAGCCGCCGCTGAGGAACAATCCATGACGTCAGAGCAAATAGCGTCAGATGTGGTGAGCGTTCAGGAAGCCGCTACAGAAGAAGTAAAAGTAGCGGAAGACTTACAAAGGGTGACGTTGGACTTGCAAGCGAACAACGCCGTACTAGCGAAAACCATGGAGAATTTTCGCTACCAGTGAGCCCAGCCCTCCAAGTTTAGCAGTCGTCAGTTACAACGGTAATTGTACAGTCGGGTGTGCCAAAGGAATCGTAAATAACATAACAGCCTTGATTCGTTGGTACGCCAGAAGATGGCACTGTGTAACCAATCAGGGTGTACTGATTGTCAACGCGTGTGGAAATATCGCCGTTTAAGCCGTTTTGCATGAAGTCCAGCATTTCCATTTGGCCGCCGAGTTCAGCCTGACTTTCCGGGCACAAATTGCGAAAGTCAACTTCCGATGTTCCAAAACCAAAGTCAACTACATATGCGGTTTGGCCACCATTGGGATTGGTCGATACCGGCCGCAAGCCTGTCACTCTGGCCTTCGCCTGAGCAAGCGATACCGTCGATTTCATCTGACTGGCAATAGCATTTATTGACGCAACTCGCGCATCACTGCCAAAATCTAAAAACCGCGGCGCAGCCACAACAGCCAGGATACCGAGGATAACAATCACTATAATAAGCTCGATTAATGTAAAACCTTGTTGAACCGCACGTTGCTGCATATTTGCTATCTACCCAGAAAACTTGAAAATTGCACACTCACTATTAGACAGTATTCATCCTATCACGAATAAACACTTCGCTAATGGCTGGATTATTATCAATAAGTCTAAAAATTATACGTCCCCAAAAGCAATTCGGCATAGTTTTCCGGCCATATTTTCGACCACCTCCACAGAAGTGAAACGCTTGTATAGGTATGAACTGATTATTCTTATCACTAGGAAATAGAGATATTCACTGTAGAGGTGACGACGCGCGTTTTATGCGAAGCTCCGCTTCGCGCGCGGCTGAACGACGAAAATCTGTGATTTTCGGCTGGAATAGTCCGCCGTGTCAGAAATTCTGCCGACTGAAACATTAAAAAGGGATTTTTTAAAACTTAGAAAGGAATGGTGCCCAGGGGCGGGTGAAGACGCGCGCTTTATGCGAAGCTCCGCTTCGCGCGCGGCTGAACGACGAAAATCTGT
>CETO01031587.1_pt1 | contig 11787 bp, 9 predicted proteins | sample 531351 | NCBI WGS metagenome assembly CETO01 (sample SAMEA2622678, study PRJEB7988) | marine metagenome | isolation source: saline water (ENVO:00002010), including | reverse complement strand
TGTCATGGTGGCGTACCCTAAAAAACCATGATTGGCAATTGAAAGTTGCTCACCAAATAAAAGCCCCAGATGAGGCAGCTGGCTGTATTGGTAAGCACGCGCCACAATTTCATTAAATTCGGCCAGCGATAAGTAAGCTTGAGGATCTTCAATGCGCAAAGCCATGCCATGCAGATGATTTAAAAAACCATCCATGCCTTGCTTTTTTAAGCATTTATCTAAAATACCAAGATAGCTTGCTGCAATTGCGTGTTTCACCTAAAAGCTCAATCCCAATACCTCATAAAGCTTGATTTATAACGAAATTTAACACTTTTTACAATCCTTGCTCTCAGGTTTGTCGATGAATCCATTTGAGAATAACAAGCGTTTGTTTATAGATTTTTTTGTAAATCGTTGACTTTATCTAATTTTTCCCAGGGAAATTCATCACGTCCAAAATGGCCATAAACAGCAGTTGAGCGATAAATAGGTCGTAATAGATCGTAATATTCAATGATACCCTGAGGCGTTAAATCAAAATTATCATAAATTAAACGAATAATTTTTTCTTGTGCGATGGTAGCTGTGCCAAAGGTATCCAGACTAATTGAGGTGGGATGCGCCACACCAATGGCATAAGATAACTGTATTTCACATTTTTGCGCCAACCCTGCTGCCACGATATTTTTAGCCACATGACGGGCGGCATAAGCTGCTGAACGATCGACTTTGGAGGGATCTTTTCCTGAAAAACAACCACCTCCATGACGCGCCATTCCACCGTAAGTATCCACAATAATTTTACGACCCGTTAAGCCACAATCCCCAAGCGGGCCACCAATGACAAACCGGCCCGTTGGGTTGATAAAATATTTAGTCTTCTCAGAAAGCCATTGCGTGGGTAAAATCGGCGTGATGATATCAGCTTTAATGGCCTCCACTAATTCAGCATGCGTGATATCGGGCGTGTGTTGAGTAGAAAACACCACCGTATCAATGGCTACAGGTTGATTATTTTTATACTCAAAGGTCAACTGACATTTGGCATCTGGTCGTAACCAAGGCAGCTGATGATTTTTACGTAATAAAGCTTGCTGTTGCATTAAACGATGTGCATAGGCAATCGGTGCCGGCATAAATACATCGGTTTCACAAGTGGCATAACCAAACATTAACCCTTGATCACCAGCTCCTAAGGACATTTTATTATCAACTCCCTGAGCAATATCAGGTGATTGCTTACCGATGGCTGATACTACAGCACAAGACGACCAATCAAACCCCATATCAGAACTGTTATAACCTATATCTTGAATAACTTGGCGAGCAATTTGCTCTACATCTACCCATGCAGAGGTGGTAATTTCACCACCTACCAGCACCATACCTGTTTTTACAAAAGTTTCACAGGCCACTCGTGCTGCTGGGTCATCGGCTAAAATTGCATCTAAAATAGCATCTGATATCTGATCGGCTATTTTATCTGGATGCCCTTCTGATACTGATTCTGAGGTAAAAACTTCAAAACTACTCATAATTTTCCTTTTTAACAGCAATACGCTTGTGCATCATTTTAATAAATTCATCAAAAATAGTGGCGATATCATGTGGACCTGGGCTTGCCTCAGGATGCCCTTGAAAACCTAGCGCAGGTTTTTTGCTATGGCGAAACCCTTGTAAGCTTTGATCAAACAATGAACGATGAGTCACAACAAGCTCATCAGGCAATGAAGCTTCTTCAATAGCAAACCCATGATTTTGACTGGTAATAAATACTCTTTTTAACGTATCAACCGCCACAACTGGATGATTTGCGCCATGATGACCAAATTTCATTTTGCGCGATTTAGCACCCAGAGCTAAACCTAATAATTGAAAGCCTAAACAAATACCAAACAAAGGAATATCATTATCTAAAAAATGGTGGATGGCTTTTATGGCGTAGGTACATGCTTTAGGGTCACCGGGCCCATTTGAAAGTAAAATTCCATCAGGATTTAAAGCCTGAACCTCCTCTGCAGAGGTTTTGGCTGGAACTAACGTAATATGACAGCCGCGCTCATTTAAAATTTTTAGTATTGAATGCTTAACACCAAAATCATACGCCACTACATGCAGTGTTAAGGGTGCGGTATGGCTTGCCCAAGAGCCACGGCTTTCATGCCAGCGTTCAATGGTTTGACGTGTTACCTCAACCGCTAAATCTTGATTAGCAAGACTAGACGTCTGGCGTGCTTTGTTAATTAGAACATCATGAGATTGGGTGATATCCGTGGTGATGCAGGCATTCATAGCCCCTTTTTGCTGTAGGATAAGCGTTAGTGCGCGCGTATCAACGCCGGCGATGGCCACAATATGGTGTCTTTTAAGAAAATCTTCTAGCGTGTTATTGCTGCGATAATGACAAGTATAAGAATTGAACTCTCGCACCACAAGCCCTTTAGCCCATACACGCGAGGATTCATTATCTTCATCATTAATACCTGTATTACCTACATGGGCTGCGGTAAGCGTGATAATTTGCCCACAATAGGATGGGTCAGTTAATATTTCTTGATAGCCTGTCATAGCGGTATTAAAAACCAACTCACCCAAAGCCTCACCATCGGCCCCTACAGCATAACCTGTAAAAATAGTGCCATCTGCAAGCGCTAATATTGCTGGTTTTTCAATCATCAATCATCCTAAAAATAAAGCTTATCCGTCCAGGAACGCATAAGCTTATTTGAAATGTCGCAATTGTAGCGCATGGTGATTAAAATTTCATGTCCTCAAAAAATTTTTTAACACCATCAAACCAGGATGAAGAACGCGGAGAATGAGTTTTTTTACTATCTGATAAAGAAGTATCAAGTGTAGCCAACAACTCTTTTTGTTCTTTTGATAAATTAACCGGTGTTTCTATGACTACTTTACATAATAAATCACCAATACCTTGGTGATGAACGGATTGAATGCCTTTACCGCGTAAACGAAATGTTTTGCCCGTTTGCGTCTCAGCAGGTATTTTTAAGGTTACTCGTCCGCCTAAGGTAGGTACTTCAATGGTGCCACCTAGTGCTGCACTTGTGAAACTAATGGGCACATCACAATGCAAATCACTGCCGTGACGCTCAAAAATCGTATGTGGTTTTAAGCTTACCTGTACATATAAATCACCGTTAGAGCCGCCATGAAGGCCTGCTTCACCTTCACCATTTAAACGAACTCTGTCACCATTATCGACTCCTGCTGGAATTTTAACAGTTAACTTTTTGCTTTCTCTAACGCGACCCTGACCATGGCAACCTGTACATGGGTCAGTAATAACCTTGCCTTCACCATGACACGTAGGACAGGTTTGCTGGATGGAAAAAAAACCTTGTTGAATTCTTACCTGCCCTACCCCACCACATGTTTCACAAGCGCTAGGCATTGACCCCTTCTTCGCACCTGAGCCTTGGCATAATTGACATGTACCATGCCTGGGTACCGTAATTTCAACTTGCTTGCCAACGGCCGCCTCTTCAAGTGTAAGCTGCGTATTAAATTGTAAATCAGCGCCACGTTGCCCACGGCTTTGTCGCCCTTGTGCACGTCCACCTGTAAAAATATTATCAAAAATATCTTCAAACACATCACCAAAGCCACCAAACCCACCGGCGCCACCACCTTGACCTTCTACACCTGCATGGCCAAATTGATCATAGTTGGCTTTCTTTTGTTTATCTGATAACACCGCATAGGCTTTTTGAACTTCTTTGAATTTTTCTTCAGCAGCGGCATCATTTGCGTTACGGTCAGGATGGTATTTCATTGCCAGCTTGCGATAAGCTTTTTTAATTTCATGGTCATCAGCTTGTTTGCTAACGCCAAGCACATCGTAATAATCCCGCTGTTGCATAACGACTCACTTAATAAAAAATAATGGAGCACTTGTTAAAGCGCTCCATGTAGAAATGGTGTCACATGGTTAAGTTATTAATAACTTATTTTAACTTGTTGCTTACTTTTTATCTTCTTTAACTTCTTCAAATTCAGCATCAACCACGCCTTCTTGATTTTTGCTTTCGGTTGAATCTTGTGCAGTTGACGAGTCCTGCTCACCAGTTGCTGCACTTTCAGCATTATTTTTGGCATAAAGTTTTTCAGCAAGCTTACCAGACATATCAGATAAGACTTTCATCTTTTCTTCAATTTGGGCTTTTTCTTCGCTTTTCAGCGCATCTTTTAATGCATTAACAGCAGCTTCAATCTCTTTTTTCTCATCCTCAGCGATACCATCTCCTAAATCAGTCATGGTTTTTTCGCTGTTATGAATAAGACTGTCCGCTTGATTACGCAGTTCAATCATTTCTTTGAATTTTTTATCTTCTTCAACATGAGATTCAGCATCTTTGATCATATTTTGAACTTCATCATCACTTAAACCACTTGATGCTTTAATCACAATCGACTGCGCCTTACCTGTGGCTTTATCTTTGGCCGATACATTTAAAATACCATTGGCATCAATATCAAATGTCACCTCAATTTGTGGCACACCACGAGGTGCGGCTGGAATATCGGTTAAGTCAAAACGACCAAGTGATTTGTTTGCCGAAGCTTTTTCACGCTCACCTTGTAACACATGCACTGTTACAGCCGTTTGCCTATCATCAGCTGTAGAGAAAACTTGATTGGCTTTGGTTGGAATGGTGGTATTTTTCTCAATGAGTTTGGTCATTACACCACCTAATGTTTCAATCCCTAAAGATAAAGGTGTCACATCGAGCAATAAGATATCTTTAACATCACCTGATAATACTGCTGCTTGAATGGCAGCTCCCACAGCGACTGCTTCATCTGGGTTAACGTCTTTTCTAGGTTCTTTACCGAAAAATTCTTGAACTGTTTTTTGCACCAAAGGCATTCTTGTTTGGCCACCAACTAAAATCACTTCGTTGATTTTAGCCACGTCAAGGCCGGCGTCTTTTAAAGCAGTTTTGCAAGGTGCGATGGTGCGCTCAACTAATTTCTCCACCAATGATTCAAGCTTAGCACGGGTGAGTTTAACATTAAGATGTTTAGGTCCGGATGAATCGGCCGTGATATAAGGCAAATTAACATCGGTTTGCTGCGCTGAAGATAATTCAATTTTAGCTTTTTCAGCCGCTTCTTTTAAGCGTTGTAAAGCCAATGGGTCATTGTGTAAATCAATGCCTGTATCTTTTTTAAATTCTGCTGCTAGGTATTCAATTAAGGCTAAGTCAAAATCCTCACCACCTAGGAAAGTATCACCATTGGTTGCAAGTACTTCAAATTGATGCTCACCGTCAACTTCAGCAATTTCAATGATAGAGATATCAAATGTACCACCACCTAAGTCATAGACTGCAATCACTGAATCGCCACGTTTTTTATCCATACCATAGGCAAGAGCTGCAGCCGTAGGTTCATTGATAATACGTTTGACTTCAAGACCTGCAATACGCCCAGCATCTTTAGTTGCTTGACGCTGTGAATCATTAAAATAAGCCGGTACAGTGATCACCGCTTCACTCACAGTTTCACCTAGATAATCTTCCGCTGTTTTTTTCATTTTGCGTAATACTTCAGCTGAAATTTGCGGTGGTGCTTTATCTTCATTGTGTACTTTAATCCATGCATCACCGTTATTGGCTTTGACAATTTTGTAAGGCACCATTTTAATGTCTTTTTGCACAATTTCATCTTCAAAGCGGCGACCTATCAAACGCTTAGCAGCATAAATAGTGTTGTTAGGATTAGTTACCGCTTGTCTTTTAGCCGATTGCCCAACCAATACTTCGTTTTCAGAAAAGGCGACAATGGATGGGGTGGTGCGCAGACCTTCACTGTTTTCAATAACGCGGGCTTTATCACCTTCCATCACGGCGACGCATGAGTTGGTGGTTCCTAAGTCAATACCGATCATTTTTGCCATGTTTTGCTCCAAATGTTTTGTGTTGAATGCTATATGGGGCGTGAATGTTAAAATTCAACCCAATTTTTCTGTTATGCGTTTTTTGCCACAATCACGCGTGCAGGTCGAATTACCCGCCCGGCCAATCGATACCCTTTTTGAAACACGGTGACCACACTATTAGGTTTAGCATCAGGAAGAACTTGCATCGACATTGCTTCGTGTTCTTCAGGATTAAACATCTGACCTTCTGGGTTAATTTCTTGCACCTCAAATTTTGTTAATGTATCAAGAAATAATTTAAGCGTTAGTGCCAACCCCTCAGCCATAGCACTATTAGATTCCGCTAATGAGATGGCTTGTTCAAGACTATCTAATACCGGTAAAAGTGAGTTGATTAATTTATCTTGACCATAACGATGGGCATTTGCTACATCACGCTCAGCACGTCTTCGCACATTTTCAAGCTCAGCATAAGCACGTGCAGCTTTCTCTTTGTGTTCATCAGCCGTTTGATTAGCCGTGTCTAGCTTATTGTTTAACTCAATGTATTCTGGATGACTGGCGATGGTGTCTTGGGGCAACCCTTCAGTAGAATCTGATGTTTCTGATGCTTCTTGCTCAGCCTCTTCAATAATTTTTTTCCAGTCTTTGGGCTTTTCATCTTGCATAATATGAACTCTTATATCTTAGTTTAAATGAGTTGAGCTGCCAAAAATGGGGTCAATGATAAAAAATTCAAGCGTTGTATTTAAATAATTTAGACAAATAGTAAGTTAACTATTTGCATAAGTGCGAGACTAATCTACAAATTAAGCATAATTTAGTTTACAATTTGGGTATTCTTTTTTTCATACAATGTGTCTCAATGGTTTTTGTTGCTTGTGGATTAAACCATCAAACTGCCTCAATTGGTCTGCGTGAGCAAGTTGCCATGCATGCGCCTGCCCAACTATCTTTGCTACATCGTTTAATGCAATCACCAAACATTAGTGAAGCGGTGGTGCTGTCTACTTGTAATCGTACCGAGATTTATTGTGAAACCTCTCATCCTGAATTAGTCGCTCAATGGCTGATACCAACGCATCAATCAACATGTGATACTTTGCGCTCAAGTTTATATTTATATCAGGGTTTAGATGCTCTGCAGCATCTTATGCGTGTTGCCAGCGGCCTTGATTCAATGATACTAGGTGAGCCGCAAATATTAGGTCAATTAAAGCAAGCTTACCAACAAGGCTGTGCAATACAAAGTGTTAAAAAAGAACTGCGTATTCTTTTTGAGTACGCTTTTCGTACGAGTAAAAAAATTCGTCATGTAAGTCAAATAGGAAATCATCCTGTGTCAGTTGCATCAGCGGGCGTACAGATGATAAGCCGCTTGTTTACCGATTATGCTTCTTTAAAGGTTTTTTTAATTGGGTCTGGTGAAACAGCGCGGTTGGCAGCTAAATATCTACACAAACAAGGGGTGCGAAAGTTTTATGTCGCCAGTCGCACGTTTGAGCATGCGCAAACACTTGCTCAGGAATTTAGTGCCAAAGCGTTAACAATAAAAGATATTTCAAGCCACCTTCCTCAAGCAGATGTGGTGATATCGGCCACCACCTGTCCTTTGCCATTTATTACCAAAAACATGGTCGAACGCGCACTGTATCAGCGCCAAAATAAACCCATGTGTTTGCTTGATTTAGCCGTGCCGCGGGATATTGAAACCGAGGTCAATAAACTTTCTTTTGTTACGCTTTATAATCTAGATGATTTACAAAATCTTACTGAAACAAGCCTACAACAACGCCGCACAAGCGCATGTGACGCTGAAAAATTAGTTGAAGAGGCTGTGGCTCATTTTTCCGGTCAACATCGCTCGTTACAAGCAAATTCAGCCATCTGCCATTATCGTCATCAAATGCAACAACTTGCCGAGCAAGAATTGGAACGTGCCTTAGGCAAACTTGCTGCAGGCTTAAACCAGGAAAAAGTATTACGCGAATTATGCAATCGGTTGGTCAATAAATTAACTCATCAACCCACCGTAGGCTTAAAGCAGGCCGCCTGGGATGGCAAAATCGATTTATCGACCCTAACTGATTATCTTTTAACTAACGAAGCTGATACCCTTACTGTATGAAAAAATCACTTGAAGAAAAATTACAACAATTACTCGAGCGTTTTCATGAAATTAATCGTTTATTATCAGAATCCTCAGTCATTCAAAATCAAACTGAATTCAAAAATTTATCCAAAGAATACGCGCAACTTGAGCCTATCTCGCGCTGCTTCGAACAATTAAGTGATACCACTCAAGCCATACAAGAATTGCAACTTATCCTTGATGAAGAAGATAGCGAGCTTGCGCATATTGCTGAAGAAGAAATCAAAGAGTTACATCATCAACATCAGGCTCTAGAAGAACAATTACAACATCATCTATTACCCAAAGACCCAGATGATGACCGTAACATTTATCTTGAAATACGGGCAGGTACAGGTGGTGATGAGGCCGCAATTTTCGCAGGTGATTTATTTCGTATGTACACGCGCTTTGCCGAAGAACAACGCTGGCAAATAGAACCGATTAGCATTAGCCACGGCGAACATGGTGGCTTTAAAGAAATTGTGGTGCGTATTTTAGGCCAGGCTGTATATTCTCATTTAAAATTTGAATCAGGCGTGCATCGAGTTCAACGTGTACCTGAAACAGAATCACAAGGTCGGGTACATACTTCAGCCTGCACAGTAGCCATTTTACCTGAAGTAGATGAAGTCAATGATATTCAAATCAATGCGGATGAACTACGCATTGATACTTATCGGGCTTCAGGCGCTGGTGGGCAGCATGTTAATAAAACCGATTCGGCCATTAGAATTACCCACCTACCAACAGGCACAGTAGTTGAATGCCAAGATGAACGCTCTCAGCATAAAAATCGGGCCAAAGCCCTTAGTTTATTAAAAACGCGTTTGCTAAATGCCGAGCAAACCAAACAACGCCAAACCCAAGCCCAAACGCGTAAATTACAAGTTGGCACAGGCGATAGGTCCGAGCGCATTAGAACTTATAATTTCCCGCAAGGTCGTTTAACCGATCACCGCATCAACTTAACACTTTATCAATTAAAAGACATCATTGAAGGTGCTTTAACACCTGTGGTTGATGCCCTTAATCGAGAGTATTATGCTGAATTATTAGCAGAACTTAGCCGCCATGACTGATATTAAACGGGCATTGAGCCTCGCCACTAATCAATTACAACCCTTTAGTGATACGGCAAGATTAGATGCGGAAATATTACTCGCACATGCTTTAGAAAAACCACGCATTTATTTATATGCGCACAGTGAAATTCTACTCACCTCTGAACAACTGGCTTATTTTCAAACCATGGTGGCGCAGCGCTCTTTGGGCAAACCGGTGGCTTATATTATTGGCACACGTGAGTTTTGGTCATTACCGCTTAAAGTATGTGAAGAAACTCTTATCCCGCGCCCTGAAACTGAGTTATTAGTAGAAATGACACTTGAATTGCTAGAAACACACAAGCACGCTTGTGTGTTAGATTTAGGTACTGGCAGCGGTGCCATTGCTTTAGCTCTGGCAAAAGAACATCCCAATTGGCAAATCATAGCGTGTGATTGCAGTTTAAGCGCACTTAAAACGGCGCAAACCAATGCTCATCGTTTAAATTTAACCAATTTGACTTTTCATCATTCTGATTGGTTTACCAATATTGCCTCAAGCCTGTCTTTCGATGCCATCGTCTCTAACCCGCCCTATATTGCCGCAAACGACCCACATTTAACGATGGGTGATGTACGTTTTGAACCTTTGCTTGCCCTAGTAAGCGGACATTCAGGCTTTAGTGCCCTAGAGCATATCATTCAGTCCAGCTATGAGCGCTTAAAACCACAAGGTATTTTACTGTTAGAACATGGTTATGAGCAAAAAGAGGCTGTTTTAAAATGTTTAGCAGATAACCACTATCAACAATTGCAATCTTGGCAAGATTTGCAAGGACATTATCGTGTGAGTGGTGGCCGAAGAATGTGTTGATTCAAGAATTAATATTTGGTATACGTATCGGTTTTCATACGCGGCCTTTTGTTGGTAGGGAGACACAACCCAAAGGTTGGCGATGACTTCTTAAATCTATTGACCTAAACAAGGATAAATCTATTGTGAAACCTGAAACCGTCAAAAAAGCAGGTATTGCGCCTTACCAAGAACAAGTTAATGAAGAATACATGAATAAAGACCAACTTGATCATATTGAAAAAATATTACTAGCTTGGAAGCAATCATTAATGGAAGAAGTTGATAGAACTGTTTTGCATATGAAAGATGAAGCAGCTAATTTTCCAGACCCCTCAGACAGAGCCAGCCAAGAAGAAGAATTTAGCCTTGAGCTACGGACTCGAGACCGAGAACGTAAACTTATCAAAAAAATTGAAGATGCTTTAGAGCGCCTTCGTGAAGATGATTTTGGTTATTGTGAAGCGTGTGGCATTGAAATTGGTCTTAAAAGATTAGAAGCACGCCCAACGGCAACACTTTGTATCGATTGTAAGACATTGGCCGAAATTAAAGAGCGTCAAAATCAGGGTAATTAACTTCTCCGAACAAAACATCATAAGCTTTATTGCTCATGATGTTTTGCTTTTAGTACACCATCAATCAAGGTGATATATTCACTCACTACGCCTTGGTAGCGTTTAAAAACAAGATAGGCGTTAGCAACCAAGGTATCATGCGTTTGTTGATGCTGCAGATGTGTTAATACTTCTGGTATTTCTTCGGCAGTGCTTATCTGTTTTATTGCTGATTTTTGTTTTAGCTCATCACAAATAGTTTGAAAATTAAAAGTATAAGGTCCAACTATCACAGGTGTATTTAATGCGATAGGTTCTAGCACATTTTGCGCCCCTCTGGGGACTAAGCTGCCACCAACAAAAGCATAATCACTGATAGCATAAAAATTTAGTAACTCGCCATAGGAGTTAATAATCACTACCTCTGTTTCAGCGTTAATGGTTGATTTAAGGCTTGTTAATCCTACCTTAAGATGCTTATGTTTCACCATTTCATAAACTATTTGGAACCGCTCAGCATGGCGTGGCGCTATCAAGATAATTAACTCAGGTAGTATTTTCTTCAACTTTTGCCACTGCGCTAAAATAAGTGCTTCTTCATTATCATGTGTGCTAGCTAGAATAAATACCGGTCGCGTTACCCCCCATTGGTGTTTTAATGCTTGATAAGCTTTATCGCAAGAAGGCTGCATTAAATCAAACTTAATATTGGGTTTAACAAATACATTTGATTGGTTAGCACCTAGAGCAATAAAACGCTTAGCATCGGCCGCTCCTTGCGCATAGATACCATCAAATTGCCGTACAATAGTGTGCATCCATCTTTTTATTTTTTTATAACGGTTAAATGATTGCATGGATAAGCGCGCATTGATTAAAAAAAGTGTGCGATTGGCGCGTTTGGCATGGATGATTAAGTTAGGCCACAACTCGGTTTCAACAATGATACCCAAACGAAAACGATGTAACTTAAAAAAACGTTTGGTCACATCCGGTAAATCATAAGGCAAATAGCGATGTGTCAGCGATGCTTTGAATTGGTTTTGTATTTTTTCGGCCCCTGATGGGGTTATTGTGGTTACTAAGATTTGATAGTGCTGATCCAATAATTGTTGAATTAACGGTATGGCTGCCATAGCTTCGCCTAAAGACACCACATGAAACCAAATATCATAGGTTTTAACTGTGCGCGAAAGACACAAGCGCTCGCCTAAGCGTTCGCGGTAACTTGGGCAAGCACGCCCTTTCCACCAAAGGCGTATAAAAAATAAAGGGGCAAGCAAGTACATGATAAAAGAATAAATCAACCGCAT
>CETO01083788.1_pt1 | contig 11796 bp, 7 predicted proteins | sample 531351 | NCBI WGS metagenome assembly CETO01 (sample SAMEA2622678, study PRJEB7988) | marine metagenome | isolation source: saline water (ENVO:00002010), including | reverse complement strand
TGCAGGCTTTGGGCGTGAGTTCAGCTCGTTGAAGTCACGGATTCAGGCTTTTGTTATCTCCACACATCGATAAACTATTCGACCAGGGATGGGTTACCTTTTCTGATGTTGGTGAATTGATTTGCTCTTCGCGGCTCCCATCCAAAATCCTTCAGCAGTGGCATATTGAGCTACCGTTGAATGTTGGGGGATTCAATAAGGCTCAGTGTGAATATCTTGAATATCATAGAAGCAATATATACAAGGGCTAACAAGCGCATGTTGTCGGACTGGTTTTCCGCTGCGCTCCAAACCAGCCGCAAATGCGGGCGTTAAAGGCTAAAGGGAGTTCCCGGTGAACAAGGAAGATCTTTCTCCAGAAGACCAAGCCTACTACAAGCGTTTTGAGTTTAAGCCGTTACGAGTATTGCTGTATTTGCTGGCAGTGGTTTACTTGGTGTTTGTTTATGCGGTTGGTGGTGCCCAGTTTAGCGGAGGCTTTTTCAGCGGCTTGGTCGGAACCTTTGTTCTGATTCAGGGCATCGATCTCTCTCAAAGACGACTGATCGTCATTGGCGGGTTCCTGACAGTTGTGAGCGTCTTTCAGACAATATCGTCGGTGTTGTAGTGGCTACCGAGCGCTTACTGCAAAAGCCTTTAACAAATAGTTGTAGTACGTTTCGGGCCACGCGGCCCTACACCGGACGCCCATTTCGCTGCGCTACATGGGCGCCGCTAAACAAGGGCGTTATTCCGAAATCTGAACGTTCGCTTTGCGACCTTTACGAACGATTTTAGGCTTTAGGAAAATTTTCCCCATGCCGATTTCGAACAGCAACCACCCAAGATATGTTTGGCAACCCCCAGCCGTCCTACGATATTTAGCGCGATTCCAGAATCTTGAAGCGTTACAATGAGGACAAAATTACCCGAAAAATAGCAAAAAGTGTCACTTTTACAATTCCACGTGAAAACAGACGCTTAAGCAAAAGTTACATGTTACTATAGGACTAAAATCATGACGGATCAGAAAAAGTCTGACCAGACCACATCCTCCGAAAAACCCTGGGGTGGCCGCTTCAGCGAGCCTACCGATGCCTTTGTTGAACGCTTCACCGCCTCGGTGGGCTTCGACCAGCGCCTGTATCATCATGATATTACCGGCTCCATCGCCCATGCCACCATGTTGGCGAAGGTGGGTGTGCTGACGGACGCCGAGCGCGACCAGATCATCGACGGCCTGAAGGGCGTGAAGGAAGACATCGAAGCCGGGCGCTTCGAATGGTCCGTCAGCCTGGAAGATGTGCACATGAACATCGAAGCCCGGCTCACCGATCGCATCGGCATCACCGGCAAGAAACTGCATACCGGCCGCAGCCGGAATGATCAGGTGGCCACCGATATCCGGCTGTATCTGCGCGATGAAATCGACGTGATTGCCGAGGAACTGGCGCGCCTGCAGGCTGGCTTGCTGGACCTGGCCGAGCGCGAGGCAGACACCATTATGCCCGGCTTTACCCACCTGCAGACCGCCCAGCCGGTTACCTTTGGCCACCATTTGCTGGCCTGGTACGAAATGCTGGTGCGCGATGCCGATCGTCTGCAGGATTGCCGCAAGCGGGTGAACGTGATGCCTCTGGGGGCCGCTGCCCTGGCCGGCACCACTTACCCGATTGACCGCAATCTGACCGCCGAACTGCTGGGCTTTGACCGGCCCACTGAAAACAGCCTGGATTCGGTCTCCGACCGGGATTTCGCCATTGAATTCTGCGGTTTCGCCGCGCTGCTGATGACCCACCTGTCCCGGTTCAGTGAAGAGCTTGTGCTCTGGACCTCCGCCCAGTTCGATTTCATCGACCTGCCGGACCGGTTCTGCACCGGTTCCTCGATCATGCCCCAGAAGAAAAACCCGGATGTACCCGAGCTGGTGCGTGGCAAGACCGGCCGGGTAAACGGCCATCTGATCAGCCTGCTGACCCTGATGAAGAGCCAGCCGCTGGCCTACAACAAGGACAATCAGGAAGACAAAGAGCCGCTGTTCGACACGGTCGATACCATCAAGGGCTGCCTGAAGGCCTACGCCGACATGATCCCGGCCATCAGGGCCAAGGCCGACAACATGCGGGTAGCCGCCAAGCGGGGCTTCTCCACCGCCACGGATCTGGCTGATTACCTGGTCAAGAAAGGCGTGCCGTTCCGTGATGCCCATGAGATTGTCGGCAAGTCAGTTGCTTTCGGTGTCGCCGAAGGTCGTGACCTGTCAGACATGACGCTGGAGGAACTTCAACAGTTCTCCGATGTGATCGGCGAAGATGTGTTCGACGTGCTGACCCTGGAAGGTTCCGTGCAGGCCCGTGATCATCTGGGTGGAACTGCGCCAAACCAGGTACGTGCAGCGGTGGCCCGCGCTCGGAAAAATCTGGCATAGTCGATTGGCTGTCATGGGCGTGGCAGTTTAGAAAAAAAGTTTATGACAAAACCGTAAGGTGCGGTTTTGTCATAAATACACAATATCGGCTAGGATTGTCCGGCTAACTTTACCTGCTTGCTACCGTCAACAAGGACGCTGACGATGAGCTTTGTGAAACTGGTCAGGCCTTCAGAATTGAAGGTCCTCGACATTCCCTTTGTTGAAACTCCTTTTTTTGCTGCCGACAGGGCCCGCCTCCTGGTTGAGCAGGACAACCATCTTCGTTCAAGCATGCAATCGCTGTTCAGGTATGGCTCTGGTGACCGACGGAACCTAGCGGAAACTGTCCATCGGGCGGTCAGAGACGGCGAGTTGATGTTGGTCTGTTCGGAGTGGAATAAGCCTTTCTCGCCGATGGTGACCTGGCGGCCAGACAACAGTCTGCCTGCCGGTGGCCAGTGGCGGATAGAGGGCAGTTGGCTGAACGTTCCATCTGAGATTGAGTGTGCAGTAGCAGAGCTGAACAACTGTGGCATCACCTGCGAGCAGTTGCGCCAATCCGAATCCTGGGGTGTCGGGTCGCTGGAAGTGAACATGTTCTCAATGAACTACCGGCAGCGTCAGCGCCGGGAGCGGGCGGCTCAAGGTAGCGTGGATGACCATCGGCTGAGCCTGCCCTTAGGGGCTTCCGCACTGGTGGCTCCCGTGTTGATGTCTGCAGCATCCGCAACCGAAGACGCTAAGGCAGACTCCTCTCAGGCACCCGCCCCAAAGATACACCTGGAAGTGGGCCTGTTTACCGATGGCACCATGAACAACGCCGCCAATACCCGGGCCTTCGTTGAGCAGCTGGAGCAGGAGTGCCTGATTCCCTACGAAAATAACACCATCGGCCGGGAAGAGTGTGAGCGGCGGATGGGTCTGATGTTGGGCGACAGTTACGCCAATGCGGCCAGCAATGTGGCGAAGCTTTGGGATTTGTACGTCGAAGACGAAAAAGAGGAGGAGGGTACCAGCACCTACCGGCGTAAAATTTATGCTCCTGGGGCTGGCACCAAGACTGGCGAGGATGATGTGATGTATAGCGCAGCCACCGGCATGGGGGAGGCCGGCGTTATCGCACAGGTGGACTATGCTTTCTCGCAACTGGCCTTGCGGGTGAAAGAAGTCTTGCAGAACCTGCCCGCCGACCGTCTGGACAAACCCATCGACAAACTTACGTTGGACCTGTTCGGCTTCAGCCGGGGCGCGGCGGCTGGCCGCCATACTGCACACGAGATAAATCAGGGGGAGAATGGTCTGCTGGCCCAGATGCTGGCTGACAGCGGTATCCTCTGGCCGAAGACGGTAGAAATTCGCTTCGTGGGGCTGTTCGACTCCGTGGCCGCCATCGTTAACCTCGCTGCTGGTGATGCGTTGGCCCATAACAACCGCAACCACCCGGTGGAGTTGTACCTGGATCCAGGCAAGGTGGGCCAGGCGGTGCACCTGACCGCGGCCCATGAGCACCGCAGGAACTTTGCCCTGAACAGTCTGCGAAGCCGCGACGGCAGCTTGCCGGCCAACTTCCGGGAAATTTCCCTGCCGGGCGTTCATTCCGATATTGGCGGTGGCTACGGCGACAGCCAGCGAGAGGATGTGCTGTTAAGCCTCAGGTTACAGGTGCCTCGCGACCGGCTGAGCAGGCCGGACCAAACCCTCCAATGGGATAACCTGGAGGCCAAGCGGCAACAGATAGAGGCGGCAGGCTGGATTGGCCCATATAATCTGCCGGTACGGCAATCCGAGCAATTGCAGGCATGGCCGAAAGACCAGGGCCCGGAAGGGCCAGCCCGGCTGGATATTGTCACCCTGCGCCACGAGCACCCGGCCCAGGATGGCCGGGTAGAACTGGTGTTGCGGATGCTGCGCCAGGTGCGGGGGGAGTATTCGCAGGTGGCCGTGAGGTTGATGCATCGGTTGGCCACCGATAGCGGTGTGCCGCTGCAAGATATCGATACCAAAAAAACCGACAATACCCTGCCAGAGGAACTGATCCCCATCCTGCAACAAATTCTAGAGCAAGTTGAACAAGGGAGCGATGCCCCCTCACTGGCTACTGAATATGAGCATCTGTTGCTCCAGCGCTATATCCATTACTCGGCGCACTACAACGCTATTGAGACCATGGTGGCGGGCTTGCCTGCGAAGTTGCAGGGGTTTCATCCCAATGCACCAGCACCTTCAGGCGAGCGCCTGGTGTATCCACAGACAGAGGGCGACTAATGATTCAGAAAATTCTGGCCATGGGAGTCATGGCCATCGCCCTGTTGGGCAGCGGCTGTTCGGCGTGGTCGAAGGCGGACGACACTCTTTGGATGATCAGGATAGCGGCGCCACAGCACTATGAAGTGTGGGTGACTGATATGTTCCTGGAGAAGTCGGGGGAGCGGAGCTGGCGCCAGCCGATAGGCACGGTGGGGTGCTGCTGGAAGGGTGCCCGTGGCCCAACCGGGCCTGGGGGCAGAGCTGACCCCTTTCCGGAACTGATTCTGGTCAAGTGGTTTTCCTACGCGGAGCAGAAATATTACACCAAGATCATTCAGGTGCCGGAAGACCTGCTGGACCGAATGCGGGAGCCCGCAACCTATGTTACGCAGGTTGATGTGCGCTCAGGCCCCCGGAACCTCCTGACCATTGGCCTGGCGCCCGGCGGTACCGTGGTGGTCTGGATTTCGAACCAGATTGGCAATGAGATCGAGGTGATGCGGATGCAGGCGACGGAAGTGCCGGGTGACCCGGATGATTTTGAGGTAGGCACCAGAAATTATCTCGAAAAACACGGTGACTACCTCAGGGAACACGGCGTCCCTATGGAGGGCTGGTAAGCGGCCGCGGAAGCGGTTCTAAAGTGACCCAGTGTGAGGTCGGGGTAGAACGAAGCCTGCCCCCAACATAACTTAGCCGCCGATCCAGCCCGTACTCAGCTCAACCCCCACCGGCTTCAGCTCCGCCAGCGGTCGGGGTCTTGATAACCGGTAACCCTGGCCAAAATGGATGCCCAGGGTACGGACCTTTCTCAGGGTCTCGTCGCTCTCGATAAAGGTGGCAACGGTCTCCTTGCCTGCGGCTTCTGCAATACGATGCAGGGCATCCACCATTACTTGCTGAACCGGGTCATCTTCCAGATGATCCATCACCCGTCTGTCCAGTTTGATGATATCCACCGGCAGGTGGGCGGCCAGACTGTAGCTTTCCACCGAGGCGCCAGCGCCCTCCAACGCCACTCGGCAACCGATTCGATGCAGGGCATCGCAGAGCACGGCCACTTCGTCCGGATACTGGGTGGCATGGGCTTCCCGGATCTCCAGGCAGAAGCACTCCGCCCGGAACGGTGAGGGTGCCAGTAGCTGTTCCATGAAATCGGAAAAGGTGTCATCCAGTACCGAGGCCAGAGACAGGTTGAAGCCGCAGTATTTCAGCCTTGGTTCCAGCAGTCGGTGCTGCCCCAGCCAGTCCAGGGTCTGACGAATGACCTGACGGTCCAGCCGTTTGGCCAGGTCAAAGCGCTCGGCCAGGGGCAGGAACTGTCCAGGCAGGAGGGTGGTGTCGTCCGGCTCCTGGCCGGGAATGCGGCACAGTATTTCAATATGGTCGCCCCAGGTCACACTCGCCACCGGCTTCAGGGCCTGGAACTCAAGGATCAGTTGATGCTGGTCCAGAGCCTGGCGCAGCTGTTCCATCTGCTTGTCTGTGCCGGTATCGCCGGCGGCATCCGGTAGCGCATGGGCAGTGTGGATCCGGTTCCGGCCTGAGGTCTTGGCGGTATGGCACAGGTCTGCAGCCTGTGTGAGCAGCGTGTCGGCCCGCTCCGGCAACTCACTGTCCAGAATCAGCAGACCACCGCTGGTGCTGGTCTGCAGCGTTTGCCCCTGCCATTCAAACTTGAACTGGGCAATCTGTTCGCGGATTTCCTCGGCGATCTTTCTCGCTCTGGGTTCCGGGCAATTCTCGATGAACAGCGCAAAGGTATCGCCGGCCAGTCGTGCCAGAGCATCACGCTGTCGTACGCGCAGCCCGAGCATGGCGGCCAGTTCCCGCAGGTAGCGGTCGCAGGTGCCGCTGCCAGCGTCCTCGTTGAACTGTTCGAAGTTGTCCAGGTCCAGAAACAGCAGGCCGTCGGTGCTCTGGCGTTTGTGGCGATGGCCCATGGCCCGTTCCAGGTGTTCGATGAAGGAACGGCGATTCATCAGCCCGGTGACCGGATCGTGTCGCATGCGGTAATCGCTGTTGCTGGTGTGCTGGATCCGGTTGCTGATATCCCGTGCGACATGAACGGCCCCGGTGACCTCACCCCGGTCTCCGCGGATGCTCTGGAAGTGAAACTCGTAAATCGGCAGTCCCTCTCCCTGGCGGTTCAGGGGCATTTCTGCCACAAAATGCTCACGGTCGAAGGCCCGTTGCCATAGCCGTTCGATCAGTCTCCGCTCATTGGGGAAGTCCTTCAGAAGGCTGCGCAGGTTGTCTCCGGTCTTTGGCGTCAGGTCAAAGGCGTGTTGAAACTGCTGGCACCAGGGGGTGTTGAAATGCAGCAGCCTGAACTCGGTGTCGATGGCCACCACAAGATCAGAGGATGCGGCGGTCGTGGCTTGAAGAATCTGCTGAGCCTGTTGTTTTTCCAGATCGTGGACCATCGCCTCGCTGTGGTTGACCATCACGCCGCCGAGTTTTTGCACCCGGCCGCCGTTCTTCAGAGCACGGCCCGCCAGAGTAACCCGTTGTGGCCGTTGCCGGCTGGTGAGAATGGTCAGGTCCATGCTAAACGGCTGGCCGGTGCGGATGCAGCGCCTGAACATCGCTCGTACCCGGTTCTGGCCTGTCTGGCAGTAAAACAGCGCCTGTTCAGGCGTCAGTTCGCTGCCGGGTTTGAGCTCCAACAGGCGATACATGCCCTCGGACCAGCTGATTTCGTTGCTGGGCATGTCCAGTTCCCAGAGACCAAAGCCGGCATTCTGCTCCGCCAGTCGTTGAATCCGGCTATCCATGGCATCGCTGTCCCTGAGGGTAATCGAGGCGGTAGCGGCCTGGTCTGAATCCCGGATCTCCATTCGCAGCCCGAGCAGGGCAGTAAAGAAAAAGCCATCCTTGTGGCGGAACGTCACCAGCACTGTCTGGCCATTGTCGAGCCGGTGTCGGTGGGCGGGGGCGAAGGGATCGTCCTGGCGGGAAGCCAGAATATGCTGGACTTTCTGCCCGGTCAGATCGCTGATGTCGTAGCCAAACATGGTTTCTGCATGGCGATCAGCCTGGATGATCCGGCCATCGTCATCCACCCGAAGCAGGGTGGGCCGGATAACGGGGCCCGTCGGATCGGGCCGGTAGCGTTGAATCAGAAACTCTTTCACAGCTCGGGTGCCTCGCTCGGGCTGGCAGCGTGTTCACTGCCTGTGCTTTTATTTTTTTACAGGTTTTGCCACGATTCATTCATCATACTGACTATCTTGCCGAAAATAACCTCTTGCCGGAGCTCTCTTGACCGTTCACGCCGCGCCCATAGTTCTCGATTTCGAGGATGGAATCGACCGCAAGACGCTCAGGCGCCTGCGGGACCGGTTTCTGCTGGTTAACGAGCAGCGCTGGCGGCGGGCGTGCTCGGCACTGACTTACCGGCAGCAGATGGTGCTGGAGTTGTTGCCGCTGGTTTTTCACCGCAACCATCCGGCCTTGCCTGGCTATCTGGATGGTAACTGCCCGGACGGCTTCAATGGTTACACGCCCGGCCCGGAAGTGCTGGATGCGGCCCGCCGTTACGCCCGTAGCTTTCACTATCGTGATAAGGGCACTCGAAAGCCTGATCTGGACAGTCTGTTCCTGATGGGAAGCCCTGGCACCCTCGGCCACTCGGTGGCCAGTGATCTGGATGTCTGGCTCTGCCACCGTCAGGATTTGCCGGCGTCGGGCATTCGGTGCCTGGAGCGAAAAGCCGAAAAACTGTCGGAATGGGCCGGTGGCCTGGGGGTGGAGCTGCACGTGTTTGTGTTCTCTGCCGCCGATTGGCGGGCCGGGCGACAGCGCGTGGAAGTCACCGGGGAAAACTGCGGCAGCGCCCAGCATTTTCTGTTGCTGGATGAGTTCTACCGCACCAGCATTCACCTCGCCGGCCAATATCCGTTGTGGTGGCTGATCCCGGTAGACCGGGAGGCCGATTACGACCACTGCCGGCGACAGCTGGTGGAGTGTCGGTTTATCCAGGCCAGGGATTACATCGACTTTGGCGCGGTGCCGGACATTCCTCCCGCAGAACTGCCTGGCGCTGGTATCTGGCAGCTCTACAAAGGAATCGATGCGCCCTGGAAAGCCATCCTCAAGCTACTGTTGATTGAATGTTACGCCACCGACCGGGAGCGACCACTGCTCTCGGCCAGCTTCAAGCAGGCGGTTCACAATGGTGTGATCAGCGCCGATGCCCTGGACCCCTACGTGCTTTTGTACCAGAGACTGGAGCAGTGGTTGCTGGCCCGTGACGGCGCAGACCGGCTGGAGCTGGTACGCCGAAGCCTGTACCTGAAATCCGGCTTGCCGCTCAGCCGGGCGGGTATGGTGGGTGATCCCTGGCGGGTCCAGTTGTTGCGCAGTCTGGTTGAAACCTGGGGCTGGTCGTCGGAGGATCTGGGCCGGCTGGATGATCGTCAGCGCTGGTGTGCCGAGGAAGTGATGGGACTACGCCGGCGGGTGGTTGCCGAGCTTACCCACAGTTACCGCCTGCTTGCCAGATTGGCCCGGGAACAGGATGCACAGGCGTCGATCAGCGCCAATGACATCAATCTGCTGGGCCGCAAGCTCTATGCCGCCTTCCAGCGCAAGGCCGGTAAGGTCGAGCTGATCAATCCGGGGCTGGTGCCCTCGCTGGCAGAAGAGAACCTGTCGTTTCACCATCGCAGTGAACAGGGGGCAGCCGGAGACGGCTGGCTGTTGTACCGGGATCTTGAAGATCCGTCCGACGCCTTCTGGCAGCCGGTTATTCGCCGCGCCGGCAACCTGGCTGAGTTGCTTGTCTGGTGTTACTGCAACGGTCTGCTCAGTCGCAGTACACGGTTGAATGTGCGAGCGGGCCAGAGCGTGGCGTCGGTCAGCGAGTTGAAGGAAATACTGGATGTGCTGGCTGGTTTCCTGCCGGTGCCTATGCCCCCGGCGCCCCGCCAGGCCCTGTCCCGTGCAGTACGGCCCTTACGCAACCTGTTGTTGCTGAATGTGGCGGTGGACCCACAGGCTCATCTGACTGAGCGGGGGCTGCATAAACTCAGCGCCCGCAACGACTCGCTCGGGTTCAGTGGAGCCCGGGACAACCTGGTGGTGACCATCGACCAGATTACCCTGAACAGCTGGCACGAAGTCAGTCTGCAGCATTACGCGGCCGGGGACACCCTGATCCAGTGTTTGAAGAATGTGCTCGCTCAGGTGGCGATCAACCCTGCGGAATTGCCGGATATCCGAGTGATGGCGCCCAGCCGGGGGCACGGACAGGCCATTGCCCGGCGTGTGAGTGAGCTGTTTGCCGATGTGCTCCGACAGTTTTTTGCAGGCGGCACCGGCCCTCATCCCTTGCGTTATATCATCGAGATGGATCAGCGTTATTTTCTGCTCCAGTTCAATGGCCAGGAGCCGGGGTTTGTTGCCCTGGATAGCCGCGCGGCATTGATGGATGCCTTGTTCCAGCCCCAGGACAGTTTTCTGCCGGTGGTGCCGGATCGCTATGCTTTTCAGGATGCTCCCCTATTGAAAGCGGTATGTGAAGCCTCCGAAGCCGGTAACATCCAGGTATTCTGGCAGCTGCAGGGAGACCAGGGCCAGCTCTGGGTGGTGGATGAGTACGGCAGTCTGTGGCATCGCCAGCTGAAGGCCCAGCAACGCCGTCATCTACTGGCACCGTTATTGCGATTTCTGGACAGTGTTGTTGAGCGCCGGCAGTTGCGCCAGGCAGATAATCTGGAGCCGGTCGCCGGTATCCGGTGTTACGAACTGGTACTCAGGGATGGCCGATGGCAGGCCGATCCGAGACCAGAGCTGGTCGCCGGAATGCCCGTGTCCGGCCTCGAAGTGCAGGCGGTGGGCGTGCAACAGGGTGACAGCATTCTGCGCTTTGATCTGTATTGCAACGATCAGGAGTTTACCGTGCAGGAATATGGCGACCGTTTGATTCCAGCAGTGGCCCATTACATCCGCTCCCTGCGGCAGAGCCCGGACCCCTATCCGGTGTATCTGACTGACCTGCATCTGCCCCACGATCTCGACCCACAGCTGTATCAGCGCGATATCCAGACCAGCCAGTACCTGTTCTACCGGGCGCAGTTGGAAGATGCCCTTAACCAGCACCTGTCCTGATCATGTGAATCCTCGCGGTGCGGCCCGGGTGTCGGGTATACTTCGGCCATTATTCACTCAGGGGATTGGGTATGCAGCTTGGGCTTGTGCGCCGCCTGGCCGTCGCGCTCTCGGTGTTTGTGGTTTTGATGGTATCCGGTTGTGGCCAGAAAGGGCCGCTGTACCGGAACGCGCCGGTGCCCGACGCCGTACCATCGCAGACTGGTGACACCGCGGCAGCCGCAGAAGCGGGCGAGAATGCCGATGAGGACAATGAACGGCCCTGAGCCAGACCACCCCGACCTTAAGCTTTCAGGAACAGCATGGATCACTTCAATTACCGTAACGGCGAACTCTACGCCGAAGACGTTGCCGTTGCCGATATCGCCGAGCGCTTTGGTACGCCAGCCTACATCTATTCCCGGGCGACGCTGGAGCGCCATTACCGTGCTTACGATGAGGCCCTGAAGAATCGCCCTCATCTGGTGTGTTATGCGGTCAAGGCGAATAGCAACCTGGCGGTGCTCAATGTGCTGGCTCGTCTGGGGGCGGGTTTTGACATAGTCTCGGCCGGAGAGCTTGAGCGTGTGCTCCGTGCCGGTGGGGATGCCGGTAAAGTCGTATTCTCCGGCGTTGGCAAGCAGGAGTGGGAAATGAAGCGGGCCCTGGAGGCCGGCGTTCGCTGTTTCAATGTCGAATCCGACACCGAGCTTGATCGCCTGAACAAGGTGGCTGGCGAACTGGGAGTGAAAGCGCCCATTTCCCTGCGAGTGAATCCGGACGTGGATGCGGGCACCCACCCGTACATCTCGACCGGCCTGAAGGAAAACAAGTTCGGCATTGACATTGCTGAGGCGCCAGCAGTCTATGCCCGCGCGGCCAGCCTGCCCAACCTCGATATCCACGGGGTGGACTGCCACATCGGCTCACAGCTGACTTCAGTTTCGCCGTTCCTGGATGCCCTGGACCGGGTGCTTTCTCTGATCGACACCCTGGCAGAGCAGGGCATCCGTATTCGCCATCTGGATATGGGGGGCGGTCTGGGTGTGACCTACAACCAGGAAACC
>CETO01004285.1_pt1 | contig 11831 bp, 22 predicted proteins | sample 531351 | NCBI WGS metagenome assembly CETO01 (sample SAMEA2622678, study PRJEB7988) | marine metagenome | isolation source: saline water (ENVO:00002010), including | reverse complement strand
CTCGCAACAATAGAAAGTTTAATAGAAGAAATAGAAACACCGACGACGGATGAAGAACTAGACGCAACAATAGCCACTTTAACCCAAATTAGAGACAAATAAACCTATATACTCAATAACCTAAATCTTTATATACCCAACCTACGTAGGTTGGATATGGAGAACAAACAAAAAGGAGAAACCTTACAAACAACCGATGTTGTCGGATTAACAGAAACAGCACAGATACAAGCACAGACCTCTGAGGGTGGTTGGGAAGATTGCGAACACAAGTCGTGGGAAGAACTAAAGGAAGATGGTTGGAAATTTGAGTATCTATCACTAGATGGATATGTAGCTATGACCAGAAATGGATATATCAACCATTTCAGAAACAACCCAAAAAGGGGGGCTAACTAAAATGGAAAGAGAACAACTAGCACAGAAAATTGAGTTTTTGGCAGGGGATAAGGTAGCCGATAACAGATGTGGAGATTGTGGAGAGCTATGGAATAGTGAATACCACGCAAGCGACGAGTGCGTTAATGTAGACGAAGATATGGAACTAAAAGCGGATCTATACAGGAAATATGGAGCAAGCTAACTGCAAATTGTGTGGGAAGAAAATTGAAGCTTATACAGAGGATCATTTAGCCCAGCTTATGCTACAACACAACTTTAAGCACCAAAGGGAAGAAAAATCAGCTCAAACAATCATAAATGAATTGAAAAAAGATGAAAGGGGGATAAAAAAAATAATATGGAAACGAAAATAGGAAAGATTAAGAGCTTAAATATCAAACACGGACAGAACGCAGCAGGGAAGCCGTGGATTAGATACGCTTACGAGATGGAAGACGGACATAAGTTTAGCCATTTTGATAAAACTCTAGGAGATAAGTTTAAGATAGGCGATAATGTAGAAGTAACAGGAGAGAAACAGGGGCAATATTGGACAATGAGCGATATAAAAGAAGCTAAGGCAGATAGTATGGTTCATATAGACGAAACTCCTCAAGCGGAGAAAGTTGGAGAGCCTAAGATGAGGACAAGCAGGATAGCAGGAGAGATAGACGCTAAGGACGTAATGGACACAGCTAGGCACATTTATTTGGCAGAAAGCAATGTTGATGGTCTTAAATTCTCAGAAGTTTGTGATTTTGTTACAGAAGCGTTTATTACAGCTACGAAGCGACTAGAAAAGGAGCTACGCTTTTAAAAGGAGATGATTAAAACTAAAGAGAGTGATAACCGAGCCACGCCTAGATGGCTTTTAGAGGTGTTTGAGGGGTGGTTTGATCCCTGTCCCTTAAACCCTAATCCTATAACAGACGGCTTAGAAATTGAGTGGAAAGACAAGACTTATGTCAATCCGCCATATTCTAAGCCTCTCCCGTGGATAGAGAAAGCAATAGAGGAGAATAAGAAAGGCAAGAGAATAGCATTACTTTTAAGAATTGACCCATCTACGAGGTGGTACAGGTCTTTAATGGCAGCAGGAGCGCATTTCTTTTATTCGGGAGAAAGGATCGCATTTACAACACCCGAGGGAATAACTCAAAAATCAAATAGGACTAGTATGTTGGTAATTCTTCAAAAACCATAGTTATCCTTAAGGAGTTGTGTAGCAGCTCTAAACTCCTCAAAGGATAACTCTTTATTTTTAACTTTTTCAGCAAGTTTCTCTCTCTCAATTTCAAAGGCTTTTCTATGCTTATTAACAAGAGCTTCTTTCTTATCTTGCAGAGCCTTTTGAGCACTCTTTTCTTCTTCTAGTTTATGAATCTCTAACGATTGAGCATTTATGACATCCAGTTCTTTGTTCATTTCCTTAATCCGTTCAGCTATGTTCTCCTTAGTAGATCCATAGTGCTGCTTCAGCAGGTTGTTTATGAGTAGGGATGCGTTGGCTTCATTTTTGAGGCTTTCTGCTACTTCTATATCTAGCGTATAACTTCTTAATACTTTCATACTAATTATATACATATATGTATTTATAAAGATATGTGTGTATAAGTATGTAGTATAGTATTTAGGAAAGGTTTATATATCGATATATAAAGGTTTCTATTTACCACTTACCCAATACATATATAAGTCTCCTTTACTTAGAATTTGTATCAAATTCTACGCTCACTCGCCTAATATAGGGTAAGTAGCTTTCTACAGGAAATGGGAATACCTACCCTCATTTCCTATGGAAAAAGGTTCGCACAACCCAATTCTCCATAGGAAATTGGAATACCTACCCCTACTTCCTATGGAGAAAATATCTTTCCGACGTTGAACTTTAGGGGGGGATATGGGGGGGTCATCCCCTAGAAACTTTTTATAAATAACAATATTTAAATACAACGCCTCACTAATATTTAAGGGGGGTGTTACAACCATCTTTTTTCATATCACCTCGCCCCCCTCTATATTATGCCTAACAGAAACTACGAAAAAGGGAGACGAAAGGAATACAAAATTGTAAATATCCTAAAAAATTTAAATTATAACATAGTTCAAAGAACGGCAGGAAGCCACTCCCCTGTTGACATCATAGCTATCAAAGAAGAAACTAAAGAGATCCTTTTAATTCAAGCCAAGCCAAATAATTTTAGGAAAACTCAAGAAGCTATCATAATGAAGAAGCATAGCGGGTTAAACGGAGACTTTAAGGTTAAGTTTGAAGTTAGATAAAAATGGAGTATGATAATTGGCAGAAAGAGATTTTAAAGACAGAGGGCGACATTTTAGTTAATACAGGCAGGCAAGTTGGCAAAACTACTGTGTTTAGTCATAAAATTGCTAATTATATGATAAATAACCCTAATACGCAGATTATTGTTGTAAGTTTGACAGAAGATCAAGCACAGCTTATAATTGTGATGATTTTGGACTATTTGGAGAAAAACTATAAGCAATTAGTTCAAAAGGGCAAAAACAAGCCTACTAAGAGCAGGATATGGATAAAAAACAAAGCGAGGGTTATAAGCAGACCCGTTGGGAATACAGGAGACGCAGTTAGAGGATTTACAGGAGATGTCTTATATATTGATGAAGCAGCAGGTATGCCCGAGCTAATGTGGAAAGCTGCAATGCCAACTCTAATGACTACGGCAGGACAGATATGGATGAGCAGCACTCCGAGAGGTAAGTTCATAGGCGGAAGTTCAAACAAAAACTTCTTCTTTAAATGTTGGGAAAACTTCGAAGATAGATGGAAAGTCTTTAATATTGATTCAGAAAAAGCTATGATAGACAGAAAACTTACTTCGGAGTGGACTGAAGACAAGAGAGATAAAGCAATTTCTTTCCTAGCAAATCAAAAGAGTATATTAAGCGAGATGGAGTATAATCAAGAGTATTTGGGGATGTTCTTAGATGATAACAGGCAATGGTTTGAAGATGAACTTATAATCAAGTGTATGACACAACAAAGACCCGAGACTATAATTAAAGGACAAGACTACTATCTAGGATCAGACATTGCGAGGATGGGAGAGGATGAAAGCACATTTGAAATTATAAATATGAAAGAAGATGATCTATATCACGTAGAAAACCAAATCACAAAGAAAACCACTCTACCCCAAACCACACAACATATAAAGCAACTCCATACTTTATATGATTTTTCTAAGATTTTCCTAGATAGTGAGGGTATTGGGGTAGGGGTTTTTGATTGGCTAATGGCAGATGACGAGACTAAAAGAATAACTGAGGGAATTTATAACAGTAAACAAATCATAGACAAAGACGGAAGAACAAAGAAGCTACAAAAGACTTTATTATATTCTAATTTAAAGATGTTAATGGAGACAGGAAAGATACACTTACTAGACGACCCCAAAGTCTTTCAATCATTAAAGTCTGTTCAATATGCCTATACAAATGACAATCTAGGGGTCAGACATCTTAAAATCTTCGGAAATTACACCCATATAGCAGAGGGACTAGTGAGGGCGGCGTGGGCAGTAAAATACAAACATTTAAATCTTTGGGTTAAGTCTATAAAAGTATAAATGGCAGACACAAATACACTATGCACTAGTGCACAAATACTTTTAGCAATAGGAAAGGACGCAAGTGCTGAACAAATCCTAGAAGCAAATACAAATATTTGGGGAGCAATGGCAGAGAGTGATATGGAAAGCGTGTTCGGAGATAACATAGGTTTAGTTGCAAACTACGGAAGTATAACCGCAGCAAACAAACAATGGTTAGCAGGAATAGCAGCAGATAGGGCAGCGTGGAGAGGGATAAACCAAAACCAAAATACGTGGGCATTATCCACCACACAATCAAAATTAAATGTTCTTAATGCTACGTGGAAAGGATTTTTATCAGACCTTAGAGATAGAAAAGCCGACATAGTTGCAGACCTAAATCTATAATGCCGCTTTCTCCAGAACTAACAGAATTCACGACACAAAGCCCTCAGTTAGCTACTTATTCTTATTCAGAAATTGCTTCGGGATCGGGTATAATTCAATTTTATTTATATACCGCTACGGATGATGACACACCAACAACAATAAATGCTCTCACAGACCAATCTAGTATATATTCAAATGAGGGGTCAAGTGCTAGTGATGGGACTAGGTCAACGGGACCTGCCCTATTAGTAACTAAAAATTTTGATTCTTCTCCTTTTAATATGGCAAGAAGAGCAGAGGGAACCGCAACCGTTAATATAACTATCGGGGCAAGAGCTGTCGGGGGGGCTACGGGAACCACTTTAGTGGATGTTACCTTATATCGTTGGGATGGCACAACAGCGACACAGATAGGGGATAAAGTAAGAAGCACAACAGTTTCAGGGACATCTACTACAACTTATGGGACGAGGGCTTTAAATTTTACCATACCATCAACAATCTTTCCTGTGGGAGAAATGATAAGGGTTAAGGTGGAGTTATATGTTCAAACTTCAAGCGGAAGTTCAGACGCATTTGGATATTTTCTCCACGATCCTGCTAATAGGACATCCACAGGGGCTGATACCTCAACAGCCTCACTTAAATTACCTTTTAGAATAGATTTATAATAATGGCAGAACGAGATATAAACAAAGCAACAACAACAGACTTCACAAACGTAGTGCCAGACTTCATAGTGGAAAGCATAGCCCTAGATGTAGCAAACGCAGATAAGACAGAAACCTATTGGTATTTTTCAGACGCTACTAAAAATCTAGGCTATTACTTCAATATCCCAGAGATCCACAGTGCAGCAAATGCCCTAGCAACGTGGGCGTTTGGTAGAGGTTGGGAGACAGATCCACCAAGCGATACACAGCTATCTGTTATTCTAAAAGGGATTAAAGGAACGGGGTTTGATTCTTTCCAGACTATTATGTGGAACCACGAAGTTATTAAGTTAGTAATAGGGGACGCTTTCGCAGAGATAGTTAGGAATAAAAAAGGAATTCTAATTAATTTACTACCAATAAGCCCAGAGAGAGTTAGGCTAGTATTTAAGGGAAGCACTTTACTAAGGTATGACGTTTGGAATAGTAATAAATGGAAGCCACTAAGTAAAGAAAAGATGTTGCATAGTAGTAATAATAGAGTGGGGGATTCTATGCACGGAGTTAGCAAAATAGACGCAGGAAGATGGGTCATAGACGCAAGAAACGAAGCCCTAGAAGATAACAGGAAGATAGAACATAGGGGTATGGCTCTAGGTATTGCTTACTATAAGACAAACAACGCAGGGAAGATAAGCTACGCTAACACACAGATAGAACAAGCGGTTAAAAACGGAGAGATGATAGGACTACCCGAGGACACCGTAGAGATTAAAGAATTTCCTACAAAGTCTATAAGTGAGAGGTTGCCGTGGATCCAATATTTAGAGAACTTTTGGTATCAAATTTTCGGAGTGCCAAGAAGTATAGCAACTAGTGATGGGACTAGTGAGGTAGGGGGGAAAATGGGACACGTTATATTTGAGCCAATATATACCAAAGAACAGACAGACGTAGAGGCAGACTTATGGAATCAAATGGCAATCAAAATTAAATTCAGACGACCAGCGAGTTTGGGCGGATTAGTGGAGCAGGATATACAGAAAGCTCCACCAACAATCCAACCAAACGACGTAACGGCTAATATGGAGAGAGAGTAATGGTAGTAGAAAACCTTAAAGTAGATATGAGTGAGGAGGAGAAATGCAGATTAAGTGGGGGATTTTGGGACGAGGAAACGCAAACGTGTAGTAGAACCCCAGCTTTTCAAGAAACAGCTCCACGAGAAACACCGACTACATTAAGAGAACAACAGCAGAGAGAAAGAGAAGAACAAGAACTAAGAAAAAGCGAAGAAAGAACGAGACGGAGACAAGAAAAGGCAAAAATAGACGAGCCACTATTTAGCAAAGATGTAGACTTTACAACTAAAACGATAGAAGCACCCACTACCCCCGAAAGAGGAGACCCAAATAGAACATTTACAGATGTTGAAAAAGGACAGCCAAGTGGAATAACAATAGACGGGGAGACTTTTCTAGGTTTAAATAAGGATGATCTTATAAAATTAAGACAGCAAAAAGCTGAAGAGCAGCAACGATTTGCAGCAACAGGAGCATTAACGCAAGAGCAAAGATTACAAGCGGCAGAGGGAGCAGAACTCGCAGGACAAGTAGGACAGTTTGGACGGTTACCCGTAGGCGGAGAGACACCGACAGACTTAGGTAGAGCAGCGACAGCAGGACTAAGGGGGGCTATTCCGTCTAGTATAGCAGGGGCTTTTAGTATTTATGGATTAAGAACAGCCGTAGCTTTAGGGGCAGCAACAAAAGGAGCAGGAGTAGGAAGCGTAGCAGCTCCGGGTATTGGAACTTTAATAGGGGGTATAGGGGGTTTTTTGGCAGGAATAACAGGGGGTATATTGTCGGATATGAAATCTCAAAGAACAGACAACACCACCGCACAGCAGAGAGTTTTAGACGAGGGGAAGCAAGTTCTAGCAGACTGGGTAAGTTATGCAAGAGCAAACCCCAACGATAGAACGACAGCACTAGCAGGTTTTAACCTACAACTCGCACAAATAGACCGAGCATATAGACAAATGCAAATAGACACAGCAGGAGATCAGCTTAAGTTTGAGAGTGCAATTCCAAACCTCGCAGAGTTTGAGGCGTTTTATAATATGGCAGGGGAAAGAGATAATTTAGTTTTAGAAATGGGAGCGGCATTACAAACACCCGCAAGCACAGACTACGGATTTATGGATATGACAAACAGGAGACTAGGATAATGACACAAAAAAAAATGGACGAAAAGTGTTGGAAGCTAGTAGCAGTTGGGCTTGTATGCGTAACGGCTTTAGAGGCTTACGCATTAAGTCTAGGCTTTAATGGAACTATGTTGAAAACAGTTCTAATTATTATAGCCCTAGCAATAGGCGTAACAATACCTAATCCACTAACTAAAAAATAGGTAAACTTTATAAATGCCTAGAGCCTTTATATCTTATGGTAGATGGAGACCCAGAAGAAACAAACAACCCAGAAGAAGCTAAACCCCTTTCTATTGTTGAAGAAGCTAAAGCAATTCGTGATGAGATTAGGACAGAGAGGGAGAAGTTGGAAGAAGCTAATAAAGAAAGCAAAGAAATGCAAGCTACGGAGATGTTGAGCGGAACGACAGGAGCGAGAGTGGAGACAGAAGTTAAAGAAGAAACTCCCCAAGACTACGCTAAAAGAGTTATGAGAGGGGAAGCAGGAAATGACTAAAGAACCTAAAGATCTAGGAATAAAAATAGGAACTCCTAGCCAAGTTCTATGGACTAATGTATTAAAAGAGAGTGAGATATTAATACAGCAATCCAAAGACAATCTCGAAATCCAACAGGAAATTCTAAAACTAGCTAAGTCTAGGATAGCGGAAGAAACGGAAAAGCTTAAATAGGTATTAATGTGTAAAGATATATGGCTAATGAAGCAACATTATTTTGGGAAGTAGAACTACCTATCCCATTTACAGTAGCAGACGGAGCAGGTATTGAAAAAGGCACACTTCTAAAATTAACTGACCCTATGACTGCGGCGGCAGCTGATGGAGCAGCAGACGTTTTGGCAGGCGTGAGTGCCGAGGAAAAAATTAGCGGAGATGGTAAGACTAAACTAGGTGTTTATAGGAGAGGTATTTTTAAAATGACTTCAGATGGATCAATTAGTGTTGGGGCTTCTGTTATGTCAGACGGAACAGATAATCAAGTTATCACTTCTACCACAGCGACAAGCGGAGCAAAGACACTAGGAACAGCGTTAGAAACCGCAGCAGATGGAGATACATTTTTAGTTGATTTAAATATAGGCTCGGGATCCCCAAACGCATAATGACAGAAGAAGAAACAACTAACGAAGAAGAAACTGAGGAGAAAGAAGAATAATGGCAGATAGCAGCGGACAAGCAGAAATTAGAGGAATTGATATTGATAAGTTAGCTAAGGGGTTTGCAGATGAAGCAACAATCTTTAAAAATTTCGTATCGGTTAGCACTACAACAGCAAGAGAAATCCGTTGGTATCAAAAGACAGCAGGATATTTAGATAGTGCTTCTTTAACAGGAATTGCAGGTTCTCAAATCGCCAACGTCTCCGAGAGATCTCTTCCCGTAGTTGTAGAACAAAGTTGGACTAGACAAACAAGCTACGTTAGAAAGTTCTTTGTAGAAAGCCCAACAATTTCAGAAGAAGATATTAAAGATTCGGACGTAGATATTTTAGCTACCAATGTTCAAGATTTGGTTAGAGCAGTAGCAAGACAAGTAGATATCAGAATTTATAATGTTATAACCGATAACGTAAGCGGAACTCCTTTTGATGGTAGCACAGTTACAAGCGCAGCAGCGACGGCAGATGGGTGGGACGATCCAGCCACGGGAGATCCGATTAAAGATATAATGCTAGGCGTTACAACAATAAGAAATCAATCCTATGACACCACAGATTTAGTTATGCTACTAAACCCAACAGACCACAGCAATTTACTACAATTTTTAATAACTGTTAAAGGTTCAAGTATTCCGCAGTTCTCTAGTGAGAAAGTTAAAAGTGGAGTTGTAATGGAGTTATTAGGAGTTAGAATAGTTGTAAGTGCTAACGCTACAACAGACTACGCCGTTATGTTTATCCCACAGAGGGCTTGTTCGTGGAAGTCTTTTATGCCAATTACTTCTGTAACAATTAAAGACGAGGGTATTGGAACTAAGATAAGAGTGTGGGAAGAGGGAGAAGCAATCCTAACTGACCCTAACGCTGTCTACGGAATAACCGATACACAGGTTTAAGATGACACTAGAAACCTGCGAGATCAGATTAGAAATTTCTAAGAAAATAGGTAATAAAGAAGATATCGCTTTTTGGGAAGAAAGAATAGCAAGAAAAACAGGTTACCAAGAAGCTCCAAAAACTATTCCTAAAACTACTTCTAAACCAAAGGAGAAAGAATAATGGCTCGGGATGTTAGGGACAATACCTCAACAGCGACGGGCGAGTGGTCTACTTCTAATGTCTCAACTGATAGAAGCATAGACGCAGACGGAGCGTTGGCAGTAATTGGGGACGGCTTATGCACATTAATTGAAGATTTGAAAACTCTAGGAGTGTTGGTATAAATGGCAGCAGGCGACATAACAGCAACAACGACAGAATACTCCACTATGGCTCTACTAAACACAGCACTAGACGCTCTAAGCACAGGAGCGGCAACAGCAGGGTCGGACACAACTTCTTATATAATCACAGCAGACGGATCTAGGAGCGGAGTATTCTATCTAACGAAAATCGTTAGAGCAGGCTCATAAATACATTTATTAAGTTTAATTCTATGATATTATATGGTAATAACAACCTGCCCTAATAATCATAAAGTGGATGTAAAGATAACTGAAAATTATTATACCTGTCCAAAATGTAATGCTAAAGCATTTATGTCTGAAAAAACTATAACGAGGTTGAAAGATGGTACTAAATGATAATATAATTGCTTTCTGGAACCTAGAAGAAAGTTCTGGTAATGCAGCAGATGAAGTTAGCTCCTTTACAGGAACGTATCAGGGAAACCTACCTACACAAGTAACAGGGAGAGTAGGTTTTGGTCAAGACTGTGACGGGACAGGAGATTATATCTCTATAACTTTAGACCCAGATGCAAATGCTGCTTTCTCCTGGAGTCTTTGGGTTAAGATAGATGACCTTTCAACAACTAGCAGAATTATAGGACACGGAGAAGACGCTGGGGGGGGCACAAGATATATAAGAATAAATACTGACGGTTCTGTTGACGCATTTATAGGACAGGGAAGTTCATCCTGGATTCATTTAACTGCTGCTTCTTCAACGATAACAACAGGAGCGTGGTTTCATTTTGTTATAGCTTCTGACTCCACAGGAACATCTAAACTTTATATCAATAATACAGAAGAAGACAGCCAAACACAAGTAAGTTATGGGAACGCTTCTAGCACTTTTACACTCGGTAGAGGTGCTGGGTCGGGGGATATGTCTGGGATAATAGATGCGGTAGGCTATTGGACAAGACAAATAACAGCAGTAGAAGTAACATATTTATTCAATTCAGGAAACGGCATTCAATATCCTTTTAGTTTAGCCCCAGCAGCCGCATTTGTGGGTTTACCACTGTCAGGACAGCTACCATTAAGTGTTGCATTTACAGACCAATCAGCAGAAACCCCTACATCCTGGTTATGGGACTTCGGAGATGGCAACACATCAACAGAACAAAACCCAACAAAATTATATTTAAATAGAGGTAGCTTTACTATATCATTAATAGCAACTAATGCTATTGGTTCAGATACAGAAACAAAAGTAGATTATGTTAATCCAACACCATCTACAATCGGTATGAGAAATCTTAAACGAAGTTATCCATTTGAGTCTGGGCTAACCGCTAGAACACAGAAACAAGAGGGTAGAGTTATGAACCTAGTTGCAGAAAATAGCATAGTCTCAGAGCGAAAGACAAAGGGAGTGAGATAATGGCTAGACCGCCAAGTGCTGATAGTGTTCTAAGAAATATGAAAAAGCAGAAGTTTGAGCCAAAGACAGAAATAGGGACGGAGATGTTTCTTCCTAACTTATCGGGTATAGCAGTTCATCCAGAAGCGGTTAATACTTTTGTTAAAAAAACAGATCTCCTAGAGGACTCATATTGGGACGGGCATTGGAACTATGACGCAGCAGCAGCATATAGCAACCTAACTAAAGGGGTTATAACGTGGATAGATGCTTTTGAAGATTGGACAGAACTTCAAGCGTCAAAATGGACAGAAACAGATGGGGAGTTTATTTATAGCGGGGATTTTCCAGCAAGCGGACAGAGAAAATTTTTAGTAACGTGGCAGTTTACCCTAGACGCCTACTCAAATGCTTTATGGTGGTCAGCAGCAGGGAGACTAACAAAAGACAGCGGCTCCGGTCACGATACGATAGAGGGGTCTGTTCAAGCTTTTGCTCAGTATGCTTATGTTGTAGTTTATGGGGTATATTTGGAGAGGATCCAAGTCTCTAATGCTACAATAGTAACCATAGAAGATGGAGACAAACTAGCTTTTAATCTGGGCTTCCATTGCACATCAGGGGGAGCGGCAACTTATAATATAGGTGGGGTAAATACCCTATTACTAGGATATCCATTAACTCCCGTTAAAGGCTTCCATATAAATATAACTCCCATAACTGATCTAAAATGAATTTAATAGATATTATCCACTTTAGAAAAATTGCAGCAGATACGGCTCAAACTAAAATGATGGAAGAAGTTTTTACAGACGAGCAAAAGATAAAACTCGCAACAATAGAAAGTTTAATAGAAGAAATAGAAACACCGACGAC